>OJPS01000319.1_pt1 | contig 44471 bp, 29 predicted proteins | sample 1598551 | NCBI WGS metagenome assembly OJPS01 (sample SAMN03922488, study PRJEB24848) | human gut metagenome | isolation source: stool sample | host: Homo sapiens | place: Germany | collected 2011-05 | reverse complement strand
CACTTGTGCTGTGTCCCCGCAGAAAAGCTTCCACCTGGGCCCCCTTATTTCCGGGCCTTTTTCCCTCTCCAAATGTAGATTCCCACGTACACCCCCAGCAAAACCGCCACAGATCCGGCAACAATCAGGTACATGGCATTCCTCCCCACCTGATTCCCATAGAAATCAAGCTTGCAGTCCACGGCCTTCCCAATGGCGCTGGTGACAGCCGCCGGGACGCCCTGGGACTCCATCTCGGCCAGCACACCACCCAGGGCATGGTTACGGAGAAGGGATGTGCCATAAGTACCGGGGAAAAAGCCAAGCACCCGCTGCAGTCCCTCCCCAAACTGGGAGATGGGCATATACGCGCCGCATAGGAAGCCATACCCTGCGCTGATGATCGTACCCACCGCAGAAATCTGCCCCTCTGTGGAGAGAAAGCTATTGACAATGGAAGATAACGCCATCCCAAACATGGCCAGCAAAAACACATCCAACAGCATCAGCAACACATCCCAGATGCTGAGGTACCAGCCCACAAGGGACAGGTAAATGAGGCAAGCTCCGGCTGCAACCAGGCAGACCAGTAACGTAGCCAGCAGAGACGCAACGTAATAACCCATGGCCAAAACAGACCGCCGGACCGGGGTGACCATCAGGTCTGCCCGGGCGCCGGACACCTTGTCCTGCACCATCAGCATGTTGGAGCAAAAGGCCACCGTCACGCAACTCACAGCCAGGATGGAGGAGATCAGTTGCCCCCCCACCAAGCCGTTCAGCAGGGACTCCGGAATGTGGACGCCTGCCGGTATGGCCGACAGGAAATTCTCCCGGTAGACCCGCCCTAAAAACGTCCCATACAGCACCAGCAAAATCACAGGCGTGATGAGAGAGGAAAAAAACATTCCCTTGTCTTTAAAAAAGATCTTGACATTCCGTCTGATGAGAGCAAGCAATCCCTTCATTCCGCCATTCCTCCCATGAGCTTTTTGCCTGTGACAGCCAGGAAAACGTCGTCCATTCTGCCCTTGGTGATCTCATAATCCCGGAACAGCGCCGGATGCTTCACAATCAGTTCCGTTGCCACTGCGGTGTTGGGAACCGACACGCGAAATGCATCCCGTATGGCCGAATAGGGCAGCCCCAAGGCCTGGACCTGGCTTTCCGTCACCCCATAGAGGGTGAGAAAATCTCCGGTGTAGGTATTCTTCAGCTGGAGCGGGGTGCCTTCGGCAGCAATTTTCCCTTTGTCCAGGATGACCACATAATCGGCGTCCGCCGCTTCCTCCATGTAATGGGTGGTGAGGAATACCGTTATCCCCTCTTTCCGGCGAAGCTGCTCCACCACCTGCCACACCAGGCTCCTGGTCTGGGGGTCCAGGCCTGTGGTTGGCTCATCCAGGATGAGAATGCGGGGCCGGTGCAGCAGCGCCCGGGCAATGTCGATCCGCCTACGCTGGCCGCCGGACAGGCGGTTCACGGTGCGCCCCAGAAGCTCCTGGAAACCCAGCAGCTCCCCAAGCTCATCCAGGCGCTTCCGGAAGGCCCGGCCTGTGATTCCATACAGGGCAGCCCGACTCTGCAGGTTGTCCCGCACCGTCAGCACTCCGTCCAGCACGGAGCTCTGAAACACCACGCCCAGCTCTCGGGTGATGGCCTCTATATTTTCCTCCGGCTCCAGTCCGCAAATCTTCACCTGGCCGCTGTCCTTGGCCAGCTGTCCGCATAAGATGGATATGGTGGTGGACTTCCCCGCGCCGTTCACACCCAAAAAGGCAAACAGCTCCCCCTCCTTGACCCGGAAACTCAAGTCTACCACAGCCTGAATCTCCTGAAAACTCTTATTTAAATGGGAAATTTCAATGATGTTTTCCATAGGCCGCTCCTTCATCGCCACCGCATACATGACAAAAAGTGGACGCGCCTGAACCCGTCCACTTTTTGCATTCACATTTGTGATCATTGGGAATCAATCTGTATACCCCACCAAATCCGCCAAGGGCCGGTCGATGATCACCGTCACATCCGGGTGCATCTTCAGCATGGTGGAGGGATTGTTCACATCCACGTTTTCGTTCATGATGAGGCCCCGGATGGCATCGGCCTTTTTGGGGCCGGTGGCAATGAGGATGATCTTGGAAGCGCGCATAATGTCGCCCATACCCATGGAGATGGCCTTCTTGGGCACTGCATCCGCATCGGCGAAGAACCGGGCGTTGGCTGCAATGGTGCTCTCCGTCAGGGCCTCAATGTGGGCGTTGTTGTGGAGCACCTGGCCAGGCTCGTTGAAGGCAATGTGGCCGTCCTCTCCGATGCCCAGGAGCTGAATGTCCACATGGGTCCGGTTCAGGATGGAGCGAAACTCCTTGACGCACTCCACCTCATCTCCCACGCCGGAGGCCACAAAGGTGTTCTCCTTGGGCACATTGATGTGGTCAAAAAGTTTCGTATTCATAAAGTACCGGTAGCTCTGGGGATGGTCCGGAGCCAGGCCCAGGTACTCATCCAGATTCACCGTATGCACTTTGGAAAAGTCCACTTCCCCCGCCTCATAGGCGCGGATCAGGTTGGCATACACCACCTCGGGGCTGCTTCCTGTGGCAAGGCCCAGGGTGGCGGTGGGCTTGTCCTGCACCACCTTGGCAATCATACCGCCGGCAACCTCGCCGGTCTCGCTGTAGTTACTGGTCACAATCACACGCATGGCTCTTTCCTCCTCACAGGGCCGCCGCCATGGCGTCCCACTGGTTCTCCATATCCTGCACCAGGCCCATCTGGGTCCGGCAGCGGTCCAGATTCTGGCCGGGCCGGGTCGTTGCGAAATAGGGGTCTCCCTGGAGATAATCTGTCAGGAACCGCAGGCCACACTCCAGAGTCATCAACCGGGCGCCGTCGGGCAGGCGCTTCAGCTCCTGAGCGGTGAGGCTGGGGCAGGTCTCCAGATAGCCTCGCAGGTAAGCCTGATACATCTCCAGATCCAAACCGGCCTTGGAGGCATCCACCTCATCCTCCGCCGCCAGGTTGGCGCCGAAGCGAATGGAGTCGCCAAAGTCATAGGCAGACAGACCTGGCATCACCGTGTCCAGATCCACCACACACACCGCCTTCCGGGAGGTGCGGTCAAAGAGCACGTTATTGAGCATGGTGTCATTGTGGGTCACCAACAGGGGGAGCTTCCCCTCTGCCAACAGGTCCACCAGAAGGCCCGCCCCGGACTCTCTGGTCAGGAAGAAGTCAATTTCCTTCTGCACCCCCTGGGCACGGCCCAGCTTGTCCTCTTCCAACGCCTTGTGGAACTGGCGGTAGCGGACAGGGGTGTTGTGGAAATCGGGAATGGTCTCATGGAGCTTCTCCGCTGGGAAACCGGCCATCATCTCCTGGAAGCTGCCAAAGGCCTTGGCGCTCTCATAAAAATCCGTGGTGGAAGCGGGCCGCTGGAAGCAGATGCTGTTTTCAATGTGGTGGTACATCCGCCAGCAGTTGCCGTCCTCATCCTCAAACCAGTCCTTCCCGTCCACGGTGGGAACCAGGCGCAGCGCCTCCATGGGATGGCGCACCCGCTGGGCCGCATACCGGGTTACGTTCCCAATGTTCTCCATCAGATTCGATACGTTGGTAAATACATGCCGGTTGATTTTTTGCAGCTCATACATGTTGCCCCAACTCGTGACAATGCGATAGGTCTTGTTGATATGTCCAAAGCCGTACCGCTCACAGGTCACAGGCTTGCCTTCCACGCGAAATGCGTATACTGCTTGTTCCATGTTGTATCCTCCCAACCATCCGCCCACTGGCGGCGTAAGATGAATATATCATAGCAACTTCGCCCAAGGCTGACAACGGAAAAATGCACTCTCCGGAATTTCGGTACAAAGTTAATCGAAAATGGCACCCGTTTTTACCCCTGATTCTGCAAATAATTTAGCATCCGCTCCATCATGTTCCGAACCACCGGTAGATTGGTTCGGTAGCAATTCCGGCCTCCTGTGGACTCCATCAAAAGTAGCCGAGCATTATACAAGCTGTTCAAATCCCGGAACACAGAGCCGGAGTTGAGATTCAGCTTCTGGGCCAGCTCCTGACCGCTCATGGGGCGCTCCGCCATGGCGTGGAGCATCTCCATACGGGAACCATTGGCCATGAGCCGCAGGGCGGTAAGCTCCCACTCCTCCGGTGCTTGGGCCTGACCGGCATTCCCCAGTCCGGGCTGCATGTTGACCCCCATGTGAAACAGCAACCGCCCCTTCTCACCAAGAAATTTCCCCGGCGAGCCATAGGGAGAAAAGAACCGGAAGGCCAATCTCAGCTCCTGGAACTCCCCACTCTGAATACGGGCTCGCTGGAGGAAAAACTCCTGGGCCGAGTTTCCCTGAAAAAAGGTGTCCCACTGCTCCGCCAGAGCCGGAATCTGCCGGGTCCAGGGGGCCATATAATCCGGCAACACCGCCGCAATCGGGCGAAGCAGCTCCACCACCCGCTCCAAATGTCGGTCAAAGGCGGAAAACACCTCCAGCAGCTGCATCCGGTACAGGGGCGGGACCTGCAAAGCTGCCAGCTCCCGGGCTAAAGATAGCAGCTTCCCAGCAGGCGCTGGTTCGAAGCTCAGAGAAAAGCCATCAATTCCCTCCACATGGAAGCCAGATTCACACAAGGCACGCCAGTCCGCCTCCATGGACCGGACAAAATCGTCCACCTGGGGATGATCAATTTCCAGAAAACTGTACAGCAGGGCGCAGCCTAAACAAGAAAGCCTCCCAGAAACCCCCTCCAGAGGAACACCCCGAAAATAAAATTGCGTCAGCTCATCCAGCGCGTCCAAACCGGTGCAAGCCTCCGCCTGGATGCGGCGCACCTGGTCCGGCGGGATGCAATAGGGCCCACTTCCCGCCAATTTCTCCAACGGAATTTGGTTGACTAAACCATACACCAGCTCCGCCGCCTCCAGGAGCCAGCAGGGCTCCTGATAAATCGTCACCTTCACAGGCACGCCTCCCCGGATTGGATTTGTGCATATTATACCAATTTTTCCGTACAGACGCAACACCTCCTTTTGTTCTATGATAACAGTAGCATTTACTTTGTATCGGGCCTAACATCAGGCCAAACTTCCCACCACTGCACGACGCAAAAACCCACTGGTAGAACAGCGTTCTGCCTTGCCCAGAAGCATACGCGCACCGCTTCGCCTTCCCCTGCCGGGGCAGGAACTTTGTAGGCTGCAGCCTCCTGGACGCACCCTGCACCCCGGAGCAGGTGGGAGCTACGGTCCACCACCTGTAGGGGCGCACAGTGTGCACCTCTACAACCCTGGCAAACTTCTATGGTTCCTTGGCTGTACACATGCACCCTAGAGGGTTGACCCGCCCCGGTGAAGCCGGGGGCGGGCCCAGAAAGGATAAAACTTGAAAAACGCTTATTGCGCCAGGAATCTGGTAATGAGGGCGGCCAGCTGGACCCGGCTTCCGCTTACCTTCGGCAGGAGGCGACCTGCCTCATCGCCTACCAGGAGTCCTGTTCCAACCGCCCAGGAAACGGTATCCTTTGCGTAGTTGGACACGGCACTGCTGTCCGGGAAGGCAGCGAGATCTCCTCTGGCAGACACATCCAGTCCGGCGAGCTGAGCATACCGGTACAGGAATGTCACGATCTGTTCCCGGGTAGCGGCGCAGTTGGGGGCAAAGAGGGTGTCGGTCATACCCATGGCAATCCCGTTCTCATAGGCCCAGGTCACAGCTTTTGCATAGTACTGGCCTTCCTTCACATCGGTAAAGGGCATGGCGCTCTTGACCTCGGGCTCGCCCGCCATGCGGTAGAGAATGGTAACCACCATACCCCGCGTGGCGGAGCCATCGGGGGCAAAGATGCCGTTCCCCATGCCATTCATCAGGCCATTTTCCAGGACGTAATCTGTGTACTCGTGGTACCAGGCGTCGGTGTTCAGGTCGGTGAAAGCGGCGCTGGGGCAGTCGGTCTTGCCGTCACAGTTGCGGAGTGTGACGGTGGTTTTATCCTCCAGGGTTTTGCCGCCCCGCTCGGTCTCGGTGAAGGTGACGGTGGCCTTGTGGGCGTTCAGCTTCACCCGCAGGGTGGCGATCACCTGGCCCTTAGCAATGGTGTCGTAACCGGCGTAGGCGAAGATCACCTTGCCGTCCTTTTCGGTATAGGTGGATAGGGCGGCGGGGCTTTCCAGAGCGATCATCTGGACGTTCTTGTCCAGAGCGATCTCCAGCATACCGGAGGCGGCGTCTTCCTCGGCCCGGACGGTAACGGTGACGATGCCGTCCTCATCCTTGACAGAAGCTTTCGCGGCCACGTTGGTGGAGCCCATGGGGATGGTCTCCTCAGCGGTGGTCAGGACGGCCTGCTGGGCCTGCTCGTCCAAGGTGGGAGCGGCAGTCTCCTGGGCGGTTCCGGTGTACACAGCCTCATAGGCGGCCACCGTGTCGAAGCCATCGATCTCGCCCAGCAGAATGGGGAAGACGGACTCGGTAGGTGCGTCCAGACTCAGGGCGTAAACCTGAATACCATCCTCGGTGTAGTGGAACAGGATGGGCGTGTCGGTCTCGGCGTTGTAGACCAGCGTGTCCTGATACACGCCGTTCTCATCGGCAGTGAAGGTCATTTCCTGGCCAAACTGGTAGTAGGCCATCATAATAGTCCAGCCGCCTACCCAGGAGCTCCAGCTCAGGTCGCAGGTGATGATCTGACCGGCGGCGTCCAGAGCGTAGAACCGGGTGTAGTTGGAGCCGTAATTACTCCAGGTCTCGCCTGCGGCAATGCCCACAAAGCTTTCGCTGCTGATACTACCGAACCAGGAAGTGCCGATGTCGTTGGCTTCCGGATCCTCGCTGAAGAAGATGGGCTGTTCACCGTTGACGGCCATAACAACGTTCTGGGTGTCGTCCACAGCCATGTCGCTGAAGAGCATGGAATCGGTGCTCCGGTTGTTGGTGTTCACAGGAGAGGTGAAAGTGGCCTTGCCGGTGGCGGGGTCGATGTTGTACAGGCGATAGCCGTTGCCCTCCTCGTCGGTCACGTTGTCCTGGACCCACAGCTTGCCGGAGGAATCCAGGGAGGCGCTCTCCACAGGCAGGGCCTTGCCGCTCTCATCGGTGACTACGGTCTTGCCGGAGGCCTTGCCAGCCTTCAGGTCATAGGTGAACAGGGTACTTTCGCCCTTGTCGTTGCTGCCCACGGCCCGGATGGTGAAGCTGGAGCCGATGACGGTGACGTCGCAGGCGGCGGTGACGGATTCATCCAGCTTGGAGGCGGCGGTGATGGTGACGGTGCCTTCCTTCAGACCGGTGACAGTGCCGTTTTCATCCACGGTGGCCACAGTGGGGTCGGAGGAGGTCCAGACCATGCTCTGATCCGCCAAGCACCAGGGTTTTACTTCAGCCACCAGCTTCTTCTGGCCGCCTACGAACAGGTTCATGGCATTGACGTTGAGGGTCACGGAGGTGGGTTCATCCCGGGTGATGCGGTTGGCCTCGTTGGCGTCCGGCTCCAGGAATAGGTTGCCGTGGTTTTCCAGTTTTCCGGTCTGGGTCAGGGTCTTGGTGGCAAACTCATAGGTAAACAGGTCGCTTTCCAGGTTGCCGCTCCGGAGGATGTAGGCGGCATTCTGTTTCTCGTCCAGGGCCAGTCTGCTGCCGAGGGAGGGCCAGATGCCGAAGTCGGCGGCCTGAACCAGGGCAATGTCCTGGCCCTCCTCCGGCAAGGTGAAGGTGTACAGGCTGGTGGGGCAGGCAAACTGCTGAGCTGCAGAGTCATAAACATACTCCGCACCCACCACATAGAAGCAGTGTTCGCTCTCGCTGTAGTCCAGGCCACTGAGCTCCAGATCGGTATCGATAGCGGCCACCACAGTGTCTTCGCCGGTGGCCACATCCACATTCACCAGTTGATTCCCACGGATGAAGTAAAGGCTCTGGTCATCGGTGTTGTAGCACAGATTTTCCACAGGGGCATCATAGTAAGGAGAGCCAACGACCTTGCCAATCTTGACAGGGTTCTCAAAGCTGGGGTAATCCACTACGTAGATGTAAGGCACGGACTGATAACCCTCCAGCTCCGTGGAGGAGTAGAACAGGTAGCCGTCGCCGTAAGCGGCGCCCGAAAGGGTGATCATGGCGTCATAAACAAGCTCACAATCATAGTTGGCGTCGCTGGAAAAACGCTGCCACTGACCGCCCATGAATGCTTGGGTGGAGCCCATCAGGGTGGCGGTGGGGCCGGAGAAAGGCTCAGAGACGTTCACATTATAGTAGGTGGCGTTGCCGGCGTAGTCCACCACAGCCAGCTTGAAAGTTGTGCCAAAGATGCCGGTCACATTCAAGCGCACCCGGCTCTCGGCGCCCTCTACGGTCTGGTTGGCGGACTGACGGTCAACCACCTTGGTGCCGCCGGGGGTCAGAAGAATGACGGCGGCGGTGTACCGGTTGTCCTGGGCCACGGTCTCCACATAGTCATAACTCTCGCCGGTGGCGGGGTCAAACTCGGTGCCTACAGAAATGGATTTCAACTCCGGAGCCGTGTTGTCCACCGTGGCCTGGAGAGAGAGGGTGGTGTTCTTGGGATCGATCTCATCCCAATTGATGGTGGCGTTGTCATCGTTCAGGTAGTACTCGGGGGCAGCCTGAAGCATCAGCTCCACGGTGGTGCCTTCGGGCAGGGGTTTGCCGGCCTTGTCTGTGACCATCCAGTACTCGCCATCAGCCGCGCCGGGTACTACGGACTGGCTATAGTTTTGCCAAGCGTTGTAGTTGGGGAAGAAGAACGCGGGATAGACGTGGTCAAATTCCTCGTATTTGTAAACCTCGCCGGTGGCAACATTGGTGATGGCGGAGCGGAGGCCGCCGGCTGCCCGGATCAGGCAGAAGTTCAGGGCGGTGACGGCATCTCCGACGCCCGAGCGAATGGCGTTGCGCTCCGGCAGGTATTCATCGTCAGTGGCATAGGAGTTTCCGCCCAGGTAGTACTGATACTCCGGGTCATCGTCTACATGGGATATGCCCACATAGTTATAGTCGGAAACGCCGAACATACCGGCAGGGATATAAGAAGCCTTTTCGTTGGTGCCCGTGGAAAGCTGGGTGTGGGTCACACGGTCAAACATATTGGGCTCGTCCCATCCGCCGTAGAAGGCCAGCACAGGGATGGCGTGGGCGGGGGCCAGGACGCCCTCCTCCGTGGCGAAGGGGGTGGCGTAAGTGTAGGCCTCAATGTAAGCGCCGTTGGTGGAGACCTTGTCCAGCTCCTCCTTCACGGCGTCGGGCAGGGTGATGGTGACAGTCACTTTGACTTCGCCGTTTGCGGGCAGTTCTACTACGCGCTCACCCAGCCGAGACAGGAACAGCTCCGCATCGTAAGCGGTAATCTTGCCGTCCTCGTTCAGGTCGGCCTTATCCTGGTTGGTGAGGCTGTCCAGCTTGCCCACGGCGTAGTCCAGCAGGGCCTGGCCGTCGGCTTCATTGACCTTGCCGTCGCCGTTGAAGTCCAGACCGGTGAGCTGCCCGGCCTCCGGCAGAATCTCCTTGCCGTTGACGCGATAGGTGGTGACGGCAGCGAGCTTCGTCAGGGTGTAGTCAGAGTACCAGTCCTCTTCGCCGTACTCCTCCAGGAAGTGCTGGCCGCTGGCCTGGGTGAAGACGTTGGTGTCCAGGGTATACTGCCGTGCCTCGTCTTCCATGTTGTGCAGGGTGTAATCAAAGGTATAGACGCCGGTGCGGTCGGGGTCGTCCCCCAGCTCCGCCTTGACTTTGCCGTCGGGCTGGCCATCTACCAGAATATAGGAATCGGCGTTCATGGCGTCGTTGGCGTTGCCCAAACCGGCGCCCTGCTGAATCACAGGATAGGGAAGACCGGTGGTCTCATCCACAATGGGCGTGGCGGTGGACATCAGCAGGCTCTGGGCCAGCACTCTGGGAGAGACGCCCAGCGTCTCCGGAAGTTTGGTCTCCCGGAAGTACTGACACAGCAAGGCCACCAAACCCGCGTTATGGGGAGAAGCCATGGAGGTACCGCTCATGATGACATACTGGTCGGTTTTCGGGGTAGCGCCGTTGATGGAATAGATATTGCCGCCGGGAGCAGTAATCTCCGGCTTCAGAGTCAGGTTGCTGGGGACACCCCAGGAGCTGAAGGAGCTCATGGTGTAGACGCAATCCTCCGAGAGGTTGACGCTAACGCCTGTCTTGTGGCCGATGGTCATCTTGCCAGTGTAGTACAGCGCGTTCCCATCCGCATCCTTCCTCGGAGCGCCGGATGCCCGAATGGCATCGGCGTCGGCCTGGGTGATGCCCACGCAGGGGATGTTCGCATAGCTTTGGGACAGATCCATGCTAATGGCTGCGCCAGGTACATTATTATAAATGACACAGGCAGCAGCGCCAGCGGCGGCGGCGTTGGTCAGCTTCTGGGAGAAGCTAATCTCACCCCGGGAGACAAAGACGACTTTGCCGGTGACATCGATGCCCTCGTAATCCTCAGGGTTGCCCAGCTTATCCAGGAAGATGTACTCCCGTTCCGTGCCAGCGCCGTCCTCGGAGGTGTCCATGGAGGACAGCGCCGCATTATAATATAGCGTCTCTGTGTAGACCACATCCCGGTCAGCGGCCCGGAAGCTGGAGCCGATCATGCCGGCGTTGTCCACAGAGGCCACAGTGAAGGCGTTGGCGTAGGCCCCGGGAGAGCCGCCAGTGTGGAAATTTACATCATCGGCGTATAGTTCGCCGTTATAGGAGTTCTCCGCCCAGGCGCCAGAGTTACCGGCGGAGACGCTGACTACGGTGTCAGTCTCGGTCAGCTTGTCCATGACGTCCTGGTACAGCTCACTGGTGGTGAAGCCAGGATTACCGGAGCCAAGAGACAGGTTCACCACGTCGCAGTCCAGCAGAATGGCGTCCTCAATGGCGGCCATGTAGTCGGAGTCGTAAGCGCCGCCGGCTTTACCAAAGACCTTCATGATGATGAGCTGGGCATCGGGAGCAGCGCCAACCATAAAGGTGGATTCCATGGCGGGTACATAGCCCTCACCCTCCGGCACATACCGGTTGGCGGCGGAGATGCCGGCCACATGGGAGCCGTGACCGCCCTGGCCGTCATTGTCATGGGTCACGTCCAGATCCCGGTCAATGTAGTTGTAGGCAAAGGGAATCTTGTCGTTCAGATGCAGGACGTCAGCAGTGAGGGTTTCGTCCTTCTTGAAGTTGCCTTCCACATCGTTGTAGCCCTTGTAAATGTTGAGCTGGGGCAGGACGGCGGCGATCTCCTCTTCTTCCAGCAGGTTCAGGGAGGCCATGTAGTCCTCGGTGGTCATGTTGGCGGCCTTGGCGTTGTCGGCCATGGCGTACAGGTAAGCGCCATTGTCCACAGCCTGATGGTCTGTATCCAGGCCGGTGTCGATAATGGCCACCCGGGAGCCGGCTCCGGTGTAGCCGGAGGCCCAGACGGTGCTGGCACCAGTCATGGCGGTGGAGGCGCCGTTGTTCGGCTGAGCGGCGCCCTCTTCCGTCTCGCAAGGCTCATACTTGGTTTCCAGAACCACTTCGGAAACGCCCCGGGTGGCTTCAATCTTTTCGATGTCCCCGTAGCGCACGTTGGCGGAGATGATATTGCCCGCCAGGGTCAGGTTCCAGGCCACGTCCAGCTCAGAGCCGATGGCAGTGGAAATCCGGTTTGTCACGGCCTGTTGATCGGCAATTAAACTCTGCCGGTAGGCCTGAGCGCTTTGGTTGGAGGCCAGGCCCATGGTGGAGTAGCCCTGAGCCAGCACAGGCGCCTTTTCCAAAACAACGGATACACGCACCATGTCGTTCTCATCCGGCTCTTGTTTGGGGCTTTCCTCTACCTGCCGCTCCTCCAGCGTCAGGTTTGCCGTCACGCTGTCTGGGGAAGTCTCCTCGAAGGTGACAGTTCTCTTCCCGCCCCCGCTGGCATATACAGCCGGCGCCAGGCCCAAAAGCAGGCTCAGCGCCAGAAGCAACGACAGCGCTCTGTCCTTAAGTCCTCGTTTCATATGATGTACTCCTTCCGTGTTGTTTGGCAAGCCTGCACAGCAAAGCAGCAGCGCAGCTCCCCTTAGCTAGAGTATATCACAGTTTCTACAATTTCGCAAGTGCTATCTTCAATGTTGCAGATACATTTTTGCACTAACCAGAGCAAGGAATCTGCCCAGTCCGGACCTCCACCCGAAATAGACTGCGTAGGATCGGTAGTACCACATCCCAATGCAGAAAATCCGGTAGCTCCTTGGCAATATTTCAGGACAGCCGCATTTCCTTTTTCCTTTCCATCGCATAATGGGGCTTGCGAAGCGCATCGCCATCCGGTATCATATAGAAAACATGGCAAAAAAGGAGCAGAACATTCATGTACCAGGACCTGACCCAAGGGAATATCACAAAAACAATGATATACTTTGCCCTGCCCATGATCTTGGGAAATCTGCTGCAACAGTTTTACAACGTAGCCGATACGCTCATTGTCGGGCGCTTTCTGGGCCGGGATGCTTTGGCGGCCGTTGGATCGGCCTACACCCTCATGACCTTTCTCACGTCCATCCTCCTGGGGCTTTCCATGGGGGCGGGCGCGCTATTTTCCATTTACCAGGGACGCTCTGACACCGAACGCCTGCGCACCGCCGTGGTGCAAGCTTTCTTGCTGATTTTCATCGTCTGCATGGGGCTGTACGGAGTTGTCTATCTGGGGTTGGAGACGATACTCACCTTCCTCCAGGTACCTGCAGAGGTATATCCCCTGATCCGTCAGTATCTACTGGTGGTTTTTTCCGGGCTTCTGGCCACTTTTTTATATAATTTTTTTGCTTGCCTCCTCCGCGCCTTGGGCAACTCCCTGACGCCGCTACTCTTTCTGGGGATCTCAGCCGTATTAAATGTGGTGTTGGACTTGGTTCTGGTCCTGGTGGTCCCCTGGGGCGTGGGCGGTGCGGCTCTGGCCACGGTGATTGCTCAATTTGCCTCCGGTTTGGGCATCACCCTGTACACCCTGCTCCTCCGCAAGGATCTCCGGCCTCACCTGGCAGATCTTCGTTGGAATGTCAGCATTCTTCGTGAAATTGGCAGCCTGTCTCTCCTCACCTGCATGCAGCAGTCGGTGATGAATTTCGGCATTCTCATGGTTCAGGGGTTGGTCAACCGCTTTGGTCCTGTGATTATGGCAGCCTTTGCGGCAGCGGTGAAAATTGACTCCTTCGCCTACATGCCCGTACAAGACTTTGGAAACGCCTTTTCCACCTTCGTCGCCCAAAATTATGGAGCCCGGCAGTATGGGCGGATCCGGGAAGGCATACAAAAAGCGGTCAGGCTGACCCTTGTCTTCTGCCTGGCCGTATCGGTTTTGGTTCTTTTCTGGGCGCGGCCTCTGATGCTGATTTTCGTCCAGCCCCAAGAGACCGCTACCATTGCAGCCGGCGTGACCTATCTCCGGATCGAAGGTACATGTTACTGGGGCATCGGTTGTCTGTTCCTTCTGTATGGCCTATACCGGGCAATTAAGCGTCCTGCTATGTCCCTGATTCTCACTGTGATCTCCCTGGGTACTCGCGTGGCCCTGGCATATGCCCTGGCCGGCCCCGTTGGGGTACGGGGCATATGGATTTCCATTCCCATCGGCTGGCTTCTAGCCGATGGCGCAGGGCTCCTATACTACCGGCGGCATCGGAACACACTGTTGTCTGACCTTTGAGAAGCCCTTCACTCTGCCGCCACTCGCGGCGTTTCGCGCCGGTCCAGCTCTGTCATAGCGCCAATGAGAACATAGCGGGTGTCCCGGGAGCCGGCGCCACAGGTGGACAGCGTCAGGATACGCTCTGCATCGGTGTAGCTGGCGCCGGAGTCAAAGTCGGAACGCTCTATGATATCCCGCAGGTAGTCCTGTAAGTCCCATTCCGTCCAGTCGGTCTCATAGATTTCGTCATCCAAAGGTACATGAAGTCCTGCCAGGAGCCGCACCTCGTAATCGACTTCCGGTGTCAGCAAATACAAAACAGGGTGCGCCGCAAAGTACGCCTGTTCCTCATAATACTCCAAGGTCCCAAACATGCTGTCATCTTGCATATTGTGGCCGTAGAGGATGGAATTGCTGCTTTGGAAACTCCCATCGCAGCGGCAGTCCAGGAAGATGGTTCCGGCAGAGTTATAGGTGCCATCTATCATCCGGCTCAGGTAATGTTCGTTGTCTTCCCCCTGAACCACTGGGTATTGGATCACGGTACCGGGGCAGTAAATCCATCCCACCACATCCGGATTTTCCTGCTGCAAGGCAGCAAAATCCACAGAAATGGGGGCAGTCCGTTTCGGCTTTTCCCCAGGCCATGTAGGCGCGTCCTCAGGAGCCCCAGCTGACTCTGTGTGGATAACCTGCGCCGCCGTATCCTGGTAAACCTGGTCCGCCTGGTGATAACCGGCGTAGATTTCCCAGAGGCGATAGGCTGAGACTGCCACGGCCAAGAGCGCAACGCTCAGCGCCGCCACACGAACCTTTTTTTTCATAGAACCACCCTTTCTGTCCATTGCCGCTTACAGTAGCATTCTCCTGGCCCGGTGGAAGCGATACTCTGTCCACACCTCCAGACCGACAGGCAGGAGACATAGCAGGGCATACGCCCCAAAGAATACCCAAGATACCGGGGTAACCGGGTTCATCATAATTCTGGGATTGTACCGCATCCTGGTTTGGCCCAGTAAAACCCCCATCCATACCACCGTCAGGCAGGTAAAAAGCCCCATGACAAAGCCACGGTCCCGGTTATCAAACCGGTAAATGGAAAAGGCGGTACGTCCTTTTCGTCCACTGCCCCGGCTCCGCATGGATTCTGATGCGGCAGCCAGGGCCTCCACCGTCCAGGTGATGAGTATGGAAAAGATCCGAAGGCCATTTGTGAGCCTTCGCAGTATGTTCCCCTGACGGAGCCCCCTGCCAATGCCCTGCTGTGCCACGTGGATTTTCCTGGCCTGCACCCACATTTCCGGTACCAGCCGAAGAAGCAGGGATAAAAACAGGGACAGTCTGGGGCTGACTCTCCCCAGAAGATACACCACCTTATCTGCGGAGAAGACTGCATACACGCAGCTCATCCACATAGCCACCCCAGCCAAGGTACATCCCAATGCCAGGCCATAGACCAAAGACTCCAGGGTAATCTGGTTGCCAATGAAGTTTTGGCGCAAATTGGTCACCCCAAAATGATGATAGCTGCTGTAAAAAAGCCCCAGAGCCACAACCAGAGGAACCAAACACAGGCCAAACGCCACCGCTCGGCGTCCTTTGCGTTTCACGCTGTACAGGAAGGCGGAGCAAAGAGAAATGGCCAGATACACCGGGTGCCGGAAGCACACCGTACCCCCGATCACTGCGGTAAAATAAATCAGATTCACCGCCGGATGACAGCGCTCAAACCCCATAGCCGTCCTCCATCATCCCATATTTTAGCTGTACCCGATCCAGCTTCTCAAACAGCGGGCGGCTGAAGAAAAATAGGGTCAAAAAGGTCGCCACCCCATGGATGCAATTGATCGGAACTCCAGACAGATAAATGGCCTTGGCCGTCTCCCAGTTGATCGCCGCCGTCTGGGTAAACAGCGCGCAGGTATCCAATAGCGGCCCCACCAGGAGAAGGACTGCAAAAAAGCCAAAAAGGGACAAGGGAAGCCGTTTCTTGCTTAACCAGCCCAAACGGTACAGCGCCCCGGCCAGAAAGCCCGCCGTGCCGAAGGCAAACATCTGCCAAGGCGTCCATGGGCCATGGCCAAAGAGGAAGTTGCTGCTGAAGCCGCTGACCGCGCCCACCAAAAAACCGGCCTCCGGGCCAAAGGCCATGCCGGAGATCATGATAATGGCCGTCATCGGCTTAAAGTGGTCGATCATCTTAAACGCCGCCCGGGACGCGACGGCAATGGCACACAGGACCGCCAACACCACCAGTTCCCTTGCCTGGGGTTTGCGACGCTCGAAAACCAGGAAAAAGGGAACCATGGTATACAAAATGATCAGCACACTGGCCAGATAGTACACCCGTCCCCCGGCGCGGTAGCACAGGTAAATGGTGGCCGGAATCACAACAAGTAAAATCAGCAGCGTCAGCCACCCCCGCCTGCTCCCGTTCCAGTGAACATTACGCTTCATTTCGGTCTCCTCCCCCATTGACACGGTATAGCTCCACCACATCCCCTGCCGTAATTGCATCCCGGAACACACACCGGCTCATCCGGTTGGCCGCCGTGGTGTAAAAGCTGTTTCGGCCAAAGAAACGGCGGGGCGTGGCAGTGGTCAGAATCTGCCCGTCAAAAAACATACTGACCAGATCCCCGTATTGGGCGCAAAACTCCACGTCGTGGGAGACCATCACCACCGTGATACCCTGAGCCTTCAGCTTTTTCAGAATTTGGGCCAGCTTCTCCTTAAAGTAACTGTCCATACCCTTTGTGGGCTCGTCCAGCAGGAGAAGACGGGGTTCCGTCAACAAGACCTTGGCCAGAGCTGCCCGCTGCTGCTCCCCGCCGGAGAGATCATAGGGGTGGGAATCCAGCAGCGGCTCAATTTCGCAGGTTCTGGCCACGCTGGCAATTTTTTCCCGGTCCTGGCACATTTCCTCCAGGTCCTCCCGAACCGTTTTTTTCACAAACAGGCTCTTGGGATCCTGTGGCAGCATGGCCAGGCAATTTTGAAACAGCTCTGCCGCCTTGTAGGCCTCCACACGCTTGCCAAACACCCGGATTTTCCCCCGGTATGGCCTGCAAATCCCGCAGATTGCCTTCAAGGTGGTGGATTTCCCCGCCCCGTTGCCGCCCACAATGGCAAAAAGGCTCCCTTCCGGCACCTCTGCGCTGACGCCCCGGAGCACATCGGGACTATTTCTTTCGTAGCGAAACCACAGCTCCTTCAGGGATAGGGCCGTAGGCTTCCCCTCCCATTGGGAGGGCGCTTCCGGCAGTGACGCCACCTCCGGCGGCTTCCGGAAGGCTTCCAGCAGCCAATTTCTGCCCTCCCGCACGGTGAGGGGGCAGGGGCCTGTTCCCTGGGCTCTGTAAAAGACCCGCACCGGGGCCGGCATGGCGGAAAACATAGCGTGGCCCTGCTCCCACAGGAGGCTGACGGTTTTGCGGGGCGTGTCCGCGGCAATGATTTTACCTGATTCCATCACCACCGCCCGGTCCGCCACGGGAAAAATGTCCTCCAGACGGTGCTCCGTCATAATCACCGTAGTACCCAGCTCCAGGTTGATCTTTCGAACTGTATTCAGAAAGTCGGATGCGGCAATGGGGTCCAGCTGGCTGGTAGGCTCATCGAGAATCAGCACCTCCGGCTGCATAGCCATGACGGAAGCCAGGTTCAGGAGCTGCTTCTGCCCACCGGAGAGGCTGTCCACATCCCGATGGAACCAGTCCTGAATGCCAAAATAGCAGGCCATTTCCGCCACTCTGGCCCGCATGGTTTTCTGGTCACAGCCCAGACTTTCCAGGCCAAAGGCCAGCTCGTGCCAGACCTTGTCCGTCACAATCTGCTCGTCCGGGTTTTGCATCACATAGCCAATCCGGGAGGCCTGTTCCTCCGGAGTCACCTCCCCCAGCGGCTTCCCGCAAAAGAGGACCCGTCCACTGCGCTTCCCCTGAGGCGTCAGTACAGTTTTCAAGTGCCGCAGCAGCGTAGTCTTTCCACTTCCGCTTCTGCCGCAGAGCACCACGTACTCCCCCGGAGCGATGGAGAGGCTGACATCCGTCAGAGACGGGCGCCCGCCTGCGGTGGGGTAAGTAAACGTCAGATCCTGGATCTCAAAATGTGCCATTGGAGAGCCTCCCTAAAATGAAGTACCGTTGGAATCAAAAGATAGCTGCAATATGCAAGAAAGCCCAAGGCGTAGCCGCCGGATATCGGCGCAAAGGACAACTGGGGAATAAAGTCCGCTGCCATACCGCCCAGGGTGGCGGTGCCAAGCACCGCTGCCAGTAAAACAAGCATCATCACAAGCAAGAGTCTATCCCCTGCCGTGACACGGAAAATTTGGAAGCAGCTGCGCCTGGCGCTGCCGTAGCCCCGGCTGCGCATAGAAGCCGCCGTGATCACGCTGCCCTCCAGAGCCCAGGAGGTCATGGCCGACAGAACCGTCATGCCGGCGGCCACCTTGTCCCGGTATCCCTTCCCAGTCCCCTTTCCCACAGACCTTCTCGCGCCAATCAGCTGCCGGGTCTGACGGAAAAAGCGGGGAACCAAACGAAACACCATAACCAGAAGGAGAGACAGAGCGGGAGCCCAGTTTCCAAACAGGCACATGAATTTATCGCTGGTCATCACTCGGTTGTAACAGCCAAACCACAGCATCATCACCACAAACACTCCGGCAATGACCCCACCATAGGCGAGGGCCTCCCCGGTGTAGGGCCGCCCAAAGATCGTAAAGAGGACATGCTCGCCACGGGGATTAAACAGCGGATTGAGAACTGTCAGAGCAACAAATACAGGCAGCCACATGATAACCTGCCTCCATCCCCCAGGGCCGTGGAGCAGCAGATAGTATCCAGCTGCCGCCACCCACCCGGCCAGGAGGTAGGCAGGATGCTGGATCACCACCCCAAAGCCGATGGCCCCCAGGAAGAATAGAAACTGGACCGCAGGATGACAGCGAGAAAAGGGATCTCTGTCCATAACCGTTAACCCATTCCGCCGCCTACATCAGCCCCCAGGCCGTTGCAGGTGTAGCACCAGACGATCACATCCCCATCGCTCAGGGTGTAGCTGGAGCAGCCGTAGTTGGGAAACCATCCGTTGACCTTGTACATCCAGCCGGACTCGCTGCCGCAGTCAAACTCATAGAGGTTGCCGATTCCCTCTACATAATAGCTGTTGTACATTGGCGTCCAACTGTACTCCAGCTGAATGCCAGCAGAAGAACAGGCCCGGCACAAAACGTCAAATACCGTTTCCCCATCCTCGAATTCCACCGTAACCGGATAGAGGAGAACCCCATCGGAGGGGACATAGCCCGCCTTATCCCCATCCAGGTTATCCCAATTGTCCAAAATTGTGTTGCAGTAAATCGCAATGGAACAGGAGAGGGGCGGCTCCGTCTCCGGGGGAGGCGGTTCCGTGGCTTCCGTCTCAGTGGCGGGGGGCTCCGTCTCCGGTGACTTCGTTTCCGGAGGCTGCGTCGCCGGAGGCTGCGTCGGCTGGGGATTTGAGGCCGCCGGACTCAGATCGGGGGCGTCGGTACCTATGGGCTGGGTTTCCCCCTCTGTCATGGTAGGCTCTGTGGGGGCCGTGGGGGCTGTTAGGGCCGTGGGTTCCGTGGGCCGGGTTTCCGGCTCTGTGACCTTCAACTGCTGCTGCAGTTGCTCCTGCATGGCGGCGGCGCGATCCGCCTCCAGCCGGTCCAGATCTTCCTTGCTGTAGCAAAGCTCCACCACTTCATTGGCCCGGCGCATACAGGAGATGGCGAACTCGTTCAGAGCCTGAAGGGACGCCGCCTCTATGGAAAGGGTATCCCCTGCCCAGCTCAGCATTTGCCCGGCCGCTGCCGTCTGCTCGCCCCAGGAAACCTGGCCGGCGTAGACGCTCAGGCTCCGGGCTCCGCTGCGGACGCTGGCAAAGGCGGCGGTGTCCTGAAGATGCAGCGGCTGATCCTCCCCCAGGGTCAAGGTGATAGGGTTTGCAGATGTTGCCAAGCAGAACGCCTCTCCTGCGCTCATTCCCAGAGCGCAGGCCGCAGACGCAGACTCCTGGACCTTCAGCTCCGTCTTCTCATTGAGGGAAATCAAGCTCTCCCCAATCTGAATGGAAGCGGTACCGCGGGAAGATGTGACAATGGTATCCCCCTTACGGAGCACCGTATCCGAATCCACCGGATACGCGACGCCCCCCCGCTGCATGGTGACAACTCCCCGGATCTCCCTCAGGGTAGCCGCCTGGGCGTCATGGTCAAACCAGCCACGAATGAAGCCGGCCGTCAGGACCCCGGCCGCCGCAATCACCAGGATCAGGATCACCATGATTAAATTTGCAACCTTCCGTTTTTTCATCGGGCAGTATCCTCCTGTCATAGCACAAATGAGAACCGGCAAATCACTGGCAGCCCCCTGGCTCCCCCTGGGGGCATGTGCGTACCGCTAAGGGCTAGGAGAGCCGAAAGCTATGTACTGGCGCGGGAGCAAGGGAAGCCCATGTTTGGGTATCTGTCGCTCACCCGGTCTATACGCATAGAACGGCAAAGGAGAGCGGCCAAGGCACCGCCCTCCCGCAAGGGGAGGGGCGGGTCTTGACGCCCTCTTTTGCCAGGGTTTTGCCTACCTTACATGGGACTTTCGTTTATTTCTGCGTCCGCTTCTTTTTTACCTGAGGAGCCAGCAGAGCTGCCGCAGCCAGCAGGCCCAGGATCAGGGTCACCGTGTACAGGGCAATGGGACTGTCATCCCCGGTGGCCGGGTTACTGGGTTTCTTTCCGGAATTGCTGGGCTTCTTCGGGTCCGTAGGAGCCGCCGGGTCTGTAGGCGCCGCCGGATCCGTGGGTTTCGAGGGATCGGTGGGCTTTGCAGGGTCCGTAGGTTTCGTCGGATCCTCCTGGTTCCCCTTTTGAATGGTGACGTCGCTCATATCATAGAGGCTGGTCTTCCCGTCCTTCAGCCGGAAATAGGCGGTCAGAGCATAATAGCCTTGCTCGGTGGCCATGCCGTTGCGTTCGCCGCTGGTCAGGTGCCGGAAGCCGCCGCCCTCTACCACATAGCTGCACAGGGCGTCCAGCACACTGTGACCGTTCTTGATGAAGCGGGAGTCGGTGTGGGGATCCAGACCCAGGGCTGTCAGAGCTACCACCACCTGGGCGCAGGACTCACTGTTGGAGTAGGGATTCCCGCTGGGGTCCAGGGTATAGAAGCCACCGTCGTTCTGCTGCAGCTTGGACAGAACCTGGAGGGCCTGATCCACCCCGGTCCGGACCTTCTCCTGGGTCTTATAGTACGGGGCCAGAGCCTGAATGGCCATACCTGTCATGTCCGCGTCTGCAATCTGGCCGCTGATGGTCCAGCCGCCGTCAGGCAGCTGCCCGGCCAGAATGGCGTCAATGAGCTTCTGCCTGGTCACAGGGTCTGCGCCGGAGGTTGCGGCGGGGATCTCGTAGTCGTGGGAATCCATGGCGATCAGAGCCCAGATGGGGCCGTTGATTCCCTGCTTCTTCACAAACTTCATGTCCGTCAGGCCTTGGAGCAGATTGTGGCCGCCCACGTTGGTCACATCCTTGCCCATGGCCGTGAGGGCCAGGATCAGCCGGGAATTATCCGTAGACTTGCTGCTGTGGAGGCGGCCCTGCCGGTCGATTTTTTTGTTCACATAAGAGACCACGTTGTCGTAGTAGCCTGCGGGAACCTCTCTGCCGCTTCTGGCCAGGCCCAGCACCATCCACTCGCCGCCGATGGAGCCAACGGTGGGGGTATGCTCCTTGCCCAAGGCAGTCAGGTAATCTCCCGTGGCCTTGTAGGCGGCAGCCGCGTCTGCATGGGGCATCTTCAAATAGGCCAGGGCGCTCTCGGCATCCACCAGCTTCTGGTAATTGCTCACCAGCTTCTTCTGGAGATCCGTCAGCGCATCGTAAGCCGCCCGGGCCTCCCCGATGGCCTTTTCGCTGTCCAAGGTAACCGTGCCAATGGCGTCGATCAAGGCCTTTACCCGGTCGGCTGCTGCCTGGTCCTCGTCCGTCTTCTTCAGCTCTGCCAGAGCCGTCTCCGCCGCAGTCAGGGCATCGTAGTTCCGGACCAGCAGCTTCTGGGCCTCCGTCAGCTTGTCATAAGCCTCCCGGGCCGCCACAATGGCCGCCTCGCTGTCCAGGGTGACGGGGGTGCCGATGGCATCGATCAAGGCTTCCACAGCTTTGGCAGCCTTATGGTTTTCCTCGGCATTTGGGCCTCCGCCGATATCCTCGCCCAGGTCTCTGGTATACAGCCATTCCACATAATCGTCATTGCTGACTAGCTCCAATGCGGCAGACTGTCCCGGGAAATTGGTCGTACCATCATGGGTGATGCGGTACATCCACCCGCTCATACTTCCGTCGCTGAATTCTCCCCAGCCCTCTATTGCTTTGACATACACACCATACTCCGAATGTTCATCCACATCGAGAGCAAGGCCGGTCTTTTTCAGCAGGGTATATGCCGTTTCTCCTTCTTCAATTTCATAGCGAGTCTTTTCCAGGTAAGTCTCTCCCTTTGGATCCACCACGCTAATATAGGCGTACTGCTCCGTTACCTCGGAATCGTCCTGGGTTCCCTTCACTGTAACAGCTATCTCTTTGCGAATACTCGTTTCACTACCAGCGCCTGTTACAATTGCAGTCAGTGTAACATGGATATCCGACGCACCTCTTGTCACCTTTCCATCATTGGAAATGACCAAGGGCTTATCCGACAGCCAGACGATAGAAGTACCAAATGCGCCGCTGTTGGGCAGCTCAAGGTCTGCTGTCACAGCAGAGACATCACCCAAGTCCAGCGCCTCAGTTGCATCCATAGTGAGGTGTTGCTCTAACGTTGCGTCATCTTCCAACTCGGAAATGTCACTGCAATACTTCAACGTCAGTGCAACTCCATCCTCCGGCTTGCCATTCATATCTGTAATACGTTTCTGCCCATCATACAGATACCATCCAGTTCCTTCACCGGCATAAACGCCACAGACCTCCACAATCTCCTTACTAGTGGGTGTCAAGCTAAATCCATATTCCAGCGATGCTTTCTGCAAAATCTCGAGATATGTACTGCCACTTGCATCAACAGGTGCCGTACTGAAAAGCGTTCCCTGGTTAGCAGTCCCCAAAATTGTGACAGAAATGCTGCCTACCGGCTTCAGATCTTTAAGCGCCGCCTTGAGCTCAAAATAAGCCCGGCCAAACCCATACTCTGCATTCTCTACAGCCTTTGCGCTTTCCATTGCCGCCCGAAGTGCAGCAATGGAGGCCTCTGTATAGGTGTCACTTTCAGCCAATATGCTTTCCGCTTCCCTGATGTATGCAGACAGCTGATCCGTTGTGGGGTTCTCGCTGACCCAAACATTGCTGCCATGGTACAAATCTGCGAAAGCAATCCCCGGTTGTGTCTTAAACTCCCCGTCGGCATTTTCAAAATACTTTTTGTACAGCAATCCAATGATGCTGGTACCGTCCTCCTGAATCCACTCTTCCCCGTTCCGGAAGTCCCAGCCAGAAATGCCGCTTCTCATTGCGGCAACCGAGCCAATCAAAACGCTGTTGGTTCCCACGGATGCAGAATACCCATCATACGGATGCCCGCCAATCAGCCCATACTGGTCATCGGTGCTGTCATGGACCAACGCTTCCAAGCAAATTTCCCTGAAAACGTCAAAATAGCCCTTGTACGTTTCGGCATTTTTGTCATCCGGATGGGTGTAAATGTAATTTGCAACCGGAACCATAGCCCAGCCGCCGTAATCTGCCCCCTGGCTGAGGGAGGCCATCATACCGCGGCAACGTTCTGTCACCGACTCCAAAAGCTCCGGCGTCGTGGAGCCGGAGGCCTCCAGGCCCATAAACAGGAAAATGGGCTCTGTCCATGCGCCCCAATAGTAGGAATCCTCTGTTTGGTTGATATAGCTATGCAGCCGTTGGACATAATTCACCCCCTGGTAATCATAGGGGTTGTCACCCTGTGCAACAATCTGCAAAATGGCTGCTCCGATATCCGTACCGGCCCATTCCCGTCCTGCTTTATGGTTCTTGAGATTGTACACAGAGAAGCCATACTGGTCGAAATCCTCCCGGAGTACCGATTTCGCCATCCAAACATCCCAGTACGAACTCGTGAGGTTGCGGTTGGTCTGGTAATATTCTCGCAGCTGATAGACAGCTTTGGTCACCAGGTCATCCTCACTGACGGTTCTGCCAACGGTAACCGCAAAGGCCCGGGTGGCGGCTTCCTCGCCCTTGGTTACAGTAGCCGTCAGCGTCACCTTCTGCTCCGAATACGACACCGTCACTTTGCCGGTATCAGAAATGGCGGCAGGATTCGAACTACTCCAGGAAATGGCACTCCCGTTTGCTCCGCTGACAGGCAGGTCGATGTTCTCCGTGACAAATAGGGGAATGACAATGGCATTCCGGTCATCATGAACCGCAGCCTTGTCTGTCCGCCCGCCATGGGGAAGGACCTCCACTGCAAAGCTTCTGGATGCTTCGGCAGAGCCAAAGGTCACCTTCGCCGTCAGAGTCACAACCACGGCAGGCTCTCCTTCGGCAGGTCTATTTACCACGCCAGTGACCGGATCGATGACTGTCGGGTTGCTGGAGATCCATTGAATGCTGCTGCCAAACCGTCCAGAGGTGGGCAGAAACAAATTTTCTGTCGCCGTAGTCGGAATGGATAGGGTATCCAAGTCACGGGATATTGTGTCTGCCTCCGACAGCTCCGGCGCATATACAAAGGTCGCCATCACGGCATCATTGTAGAGATAATCCCCCAGTGCCACAGAGCCGCGCCATACAGTTGCAGCTGAAATCCATGCCGTTGAAATCGGCAGGTTCCGATTATTCCAGTTAAAATACGCACCCAAGTCATCTTCTGTAAAGTGGGTGTTGTTCTCATCTTCAACGTGTTCTTGCGCTACAAAATTGAGTAGCAGCCGGTCCATCAGGCCGAGGTCATCCACCTTCTCCTTTTCTCCGGCTGCAATCAGGGCAGAAATATATTGGGGCAATATTTGATCCCCTTTGATAGCCGCTGCCATTCCGGAAATTGACCCCTGGTAAGAGTCTTCCTCCTCCCGATAAAGCACCTCAAAGGTGTGCAGGAGGCCCGTGAGTTCCTTCCTCGCAATGTCCTTCAGTTGATAGGAAGTTCCACCCACGGTAACCGGCGTCTCATCCTCAAGCCAGCGGGCCAGGAGCAACGCCGCATCGGTTTGTGCATAAAATACTGACGCCATGAGCATATCCAATCCCGTTTGGCCGATCATGCGTCCATTGGGGATCTCCCACACAACGCCTTTTGTGTTTTCGTATTTGGCATCGCCAAAGCTTTCCAGGTAGGTCTCAATGGCGCCGGTCCGCGTCTGCCGTTCATTCCCCCCTGGAAGCTGCCAGTCGCCACCGGCATAGTACATTTCGAGAGCCAGCAGAGAATAGGTGTTGGTGATGCTGGCCCCAACGGGAATCGGCTTGGACGCCGTGGTGGGGATAAAGTTTCCATCCTCCCCCAAATTGGATAAAATCTCCCCAATCAAGTCAGAAGCGGTCTCTGCCGGGAACCCGTAGTCCCGCTTACGGTACTGCCGGGGGTCCTCTCCCCGCACCATCACATCAATAGCCGCCATGGCCTCCGCCGAGCCAAGCTTGACAGTTTTCCCTCTGTAAGCAGTGCTGTCCCCCACGAAATCCGCTTGCAGCGGAATTCCCGCCGTCTGCCCAGAGTCTCTCGTCAGAGCATATACCGCCAGCGCCGTGAGGGGCGAATACTCTGACTTCCGCTCATAGTAGGCCAGGTTGGCTTCTTTTGCGGCGGTGATGTCCTCCCCGCTTGCAGCTGTCACCGTCCCTGGCAGCAGACTGGCCAGCAGCGCCAGCGCCAGCAGTAGTGACATCGCCCGCCTACTCCAGTCCCTCCGCCAAATTTTGGGCTTCATGTTTGCATTCTCCTTTCCAGTCCATGGACTGCCGCAAAGCGGGACGGTCAAGGCCGTCCCCTGCCAGGTACTCCCGTCCCTCCAGCAGGGTCAGGCCTTGACGCCCCATGTTTGCAACCAGCCTATCGAATCAATTCACTTAGGCAGCAGGATAATAGATTTCATACTCGCTGATGTCGAAGACAATCTCCATGCCATCCACCAGCTCGTAAGACGTGCCATACAGAGACAGGGCAGTGAGCTCACCATTCTGAGTGCAGGCAATGTTCCAACCAGTGCCGCTGAATACATCATAGGTAACCTCGCCTACAACTTCCTGGCGGGTGGGGTTGTATGTAATGTTCTGGCCTTCCACATAGTGGATGTAACCGCCTGCAGGTCCCTCCACCGGGTTGGCATCCCAACCGCCTTCGATCACATAGACGTCATGATTGTAAAATGCCGCAATGATGGCATCCAGCACATTGACCTGAAGGCCAGACGGAGCATTGTATACCGAGTCGCGAACCAATCCATCCACAACCAGTTCCTTGATGTCATCGATGCTCATTTCATAGTTCAGGATATAGTAGTTCGCATTGGCGTCCGCCATGGTAGGTGTGCCGCCCTTGTAAGCCTGTGTGACAGCGTTACCGTTAGCATCAATACCGCCCTTGGTGAACTTGTTATAGGTAACGGAAACCGTGACCGTTCCAGACGAAGTGGCTTCGGTTGCAAATACGGAGCTGCTCATGGCAAAGACCATGGCCAGCACCAGCAGCAGGGACAGGAACTTTTTGATGTTCTTCATAATGAGAACTCTCCTTTAATATGTATTTTTCGTAAGGTTTTGCACTGCGGGTCGAAAGGTACCGCAGCAACCTACCACCTGGGAAACTGCGGGCAGGTCCGCATGTCCAAATGGGATACAGCGCAGCGCGCCCCTCTCGTCAGAGAGGCAGCGAGCCTGTATGCAGGAGAATTTATTGTCACAGCCCGGGCTGTTGGCAATCTCAGGGTTCCAAATGCGCTGCATCATTTCCAGTTTTTGGCAAATAAAAAAGATCACACTGGCATCCTCATGCCAATGCGACCGTCCTTTCTCGCCTCACTCTTGTCCCTCGCCCCTGGGGGCGCCCTTCAAGCTCGAGCATCGTCGGTATTCTGGCTCATGCATTGGGAAGCAAAGGGCTTCTGCGCTTGGATTCCGCCTTCCCAGGTTTCCCCAGTGACCGGATTGCTCCATGAATACAAGCTCCTGCATTTACAGCAACAGGCAAAGCTCCGGACTCTAACCGGATTTCCTAATCACCGCACCTGCCGTCTTTGGCAGTCTTAATGGGTGACACGATGCAGCATATTTACTTTTCACGTCAAAAGATATTCCCTTTTCAAAGAAAAAAGGCTATGCTTTGCGCTCACCGCGCCGCTCCGTTACGTTAAATATCTTGATTTTGATTATAAGCTTAAAAGGGGAGAATGTCAATAGGGAGTTTTTCAAAAAGCAGAATCTACCCATTCCGCACTTCATTAGCACCTTTATGTCATCCTTTTTAAAAGAAAATCCCCCTGGAGACAGAATCTGGAAATTTCTGGAAAATTCTGGCATAATGTTCCATTTTTTATTTCCACAAGATAAATTTCTTCCACACCGCATCCCAATTCTCGCCCCGAAAATTTTTTTCACTATTTTCTAACAAACATATTTTATCTCGGATATAATTATGCTATAATGGCGGAGCTGGCACAAGTCAGCTTTTAGGAGGTACTGTTATGAACTGGAATTTTGACTTGGAAGAGGCTTTGGCCCGCTGCCGCTATTTGGGCGGGCCAGCCGATCAACAGGCCCTTTTGACGCTTCTGCGGGAGGTGCAGGACCACTGCGGAGGGTCCCTGCCCCAGGCCGCTCTGGAGGAGATTGCCGGAGCCCTGGGGGTGAAGTGCTCCTTCCTGGCCGCCATCGTCCGACGGTATCCCAGCCTCCGGCTGGCAGGAGCCGCCCACCGGTTAGAGCTTTGCGGCGGCCCCAACTGCTCCAAAGCGGGTTTGACCCAGTTTGTGGAGAAGACCTATGACGTCAGGCCCGGCGGCGTCAGCACACGGGGCAACTTCAGCTATCACATTTCCGGATGTCAGCGGTCCTGTAGAAACGGTCCCTGCGCCTCGTGGGATGGAACCCAGCACACCGGCGTCACCCCAGAGCGCATTCGCGCCTGGGTCGCCGGCAAACTATGAAAACATGCAGCCCTCGCTGCAGACAGGAGAACGCCATGAATGACCACCCTTGCACTCGCGCCTTTGACCACCAGGGCGGGACAACCGTTCCCTGGATCATTGGCGCCTCCATCGCCTCTGTAACCACCGTCAGTCTTGCCACATTTTTTTGGTCCCACCAGGCCGGGTTCTGGCTGCTGGCGCTTCTGGCCGCCAGCTATTTGCCCACACCTGTGACGGACCCCCGTCTGAAGCTGCACAGAGCCTCCTCCTGCCTCTGGTTTGGTAGCCCTGGTCTTTGCAGCCTTCTGCGCCCTGGGCTGCTGGTGGCTTTCCCTTTCCACCTTGCTGGGGACTGCCTTGGCTGCCCTCCTTCTATTCCACCTGCACCGGAAACATCCCTTCCGCCTACCCCGGCAGGCGGGGATGACGTTTCAGCGCTCCCCTTCTCAGGTTGGGACGCCCTTGTATTTTTCCATCATGCTTCTGGCCTTTGCCGCCCTGGGCGTTTTTGCTCTGCCCCTGACCATCTCCCTGCTCCTTGTTTTCCTCTCTCTGCTGGCAGCCTCTGTCGCCCTCTGGAACTGGGCCTGGGGCATTGCCCTGGAGCCGGACGGCCTTGCCGTTTACAGCCTCAAGGGCATTCGTTTTTACCCCTGGCAGGCCCTTGGCAGGCCCCAACTTGGTTTTAACAATTGGTATCTATATGACCAGCAAAACCGGCATATCTGCACCATCCCCGCCCAGGAGGCCGCTGCAAGCCCCCTCGTTGAAATCCTGGAAAAAATTCTACGCCGCGACCCCAGAGAAAATGCCTGACTCTCAATCTTTTTCTTGCCTTTTGCCTCCTCTGTGTGATACTCTAAAGAAAATCTACAAAAGGAGCCATGAGCATGAAGAAATACGAGCTGATTCGGGAGCGCTTCACCGCCTGCTCCGGCGACCGGCACCCCCAAACCACCATGGAGGAGCTTACCCTCCAGGACCCGGCGGCCTATGTGCAGGACCTGTTTCACCTGGAAAAGCACCTCCGGATCGACCAACGCCAAGCCGGCGCCAGCCTGGTCTTTGACGTTTACACCGGCAGCATCCACCAGCGATTTACCTTTACCGAGCTGTGACGCTCCGTGATCACCGCCAGATACTCTGAAATATTTACACAAAAATTTGGGCTTGCCACAAGACAAAAGAGTCTTGTGGCAAGCCCAAAGGCAATCCTTCAGAAATCAGCCCTTCAGCGCCTCTTCCACAGCCACAGCCACGGAAACGGTTGCGCCCACCATGGGATTGTTGCCCATGCCCAAGAAGCCCATCATCTCCACGTGAGCCGGGACAGAGGAGGAGCCTGCAAACTGGGCGTCGCTGTGCATCCGGCCCATCGTATCGGTCATACCATAGGAGGCAGGGCCAGCCGCCATGTTGTCCGGGTGCAGGGTGCGGCCGGTGCCGCCGCCGGAGGCCACGGAGAAGTACTTCTTGCCCTGCTCCACGCACTCCTTCTTGTAGGTGCCGGCCACAGGGTGCTGGAAGCGGGTGGGGTTGGTGGAGTTACCAGTGATGGACACATCTACCCCCTCGTGGTGCATAATGGCCACGCCCTCGCGGACATCATCCGCACCGTAGCAGCGGACAGCAGCCCGCTCGCCCTCGGAGTATTTGTACTCCTTCACAATCTTCAGTTCGCCCGTGTAGTAATCGAACTGGGTCTGCACATAGGTGAAGCCATTGATCCGGCTGATGATCTGAGCCGCATCCTTGCCCAGGCCGTTGAGGATGACCCGCAGGGGCTCCTTCCGGGCGCGGTTGGCCGAACGGGCAATGCCGATGGCGCCCTCTGCTGCGGCAAAGGACTCGTGACCAGCCAGGAAAGCAAAGCACTTGGTCTCGTCCCGCAGGAGCATCGCGCCCAGGTTGCCATGGCCCAGGCCCACCTTCCGGTCTTCAGCCACGGAGCCAGGGATGCAGAAGGCCTGCAGGCCAATGCCGATGGCCTCTGCTGCCTCGGCAGCAGTCTTCACGCCCTTCTTGATGGCGATGGCGGCGCCTACGGTATAGGCCCAAGCAGCATCCTCAAAGCAGATGGGCTGGATATTCTTGGTGATGGTATAAGGGTCAAAACCCTTCTCCTCGCAAATGGTCTTGCACTCTTCCACAGAGGAAATACCATACTGAGCGAGGACACCGTTTATTTTGTCGATTTTTCTTTCGTAACCTTCAAACAAAGCCATTGTGCTGTCCTCCTCTTATTCCTGACGGGGGTCAATATACTTTACGGCGTTATCAAACTGGCCGTAGTGGCCCTTGGCCTTTTCCAAAGCCTGGTTGGCGTCGTCACCCTTCTTGATGAAGTCCATCATCTTGCCCAGGTTTACAAACTCATAGCCGGTGATCAGGTCGTCGCCGTTCAGGGCAACGCGGGTCACGTAGCCCTCGGCCATCTCCAGATAGCGGGGTCCCTTAGCCCGGGTGGCAAACATGGTGCCCACCTGGCTCCGCAGGCCCTTGCCCAAGTCCTCCAGGGAGGCGCCTACAGCCAAGCCGCCCTCGGAGAACGCAGACTGGCTGCGGCCGTAGACGATCTGCAGGAACAGCTCCCGCATAGCGGTGTTGATGGCATCACAGACCAAGTCCGTGTTCAGCGCCTCCAGAATGGTCTTACCGATGAGGATCTCTGCGGCCATGGCGGCAGAATGGGTCATGCCGGAGCAGCCCAGAGTCTCCACCAGGGCCTCCTCGATGACGCCCTCTTTGATATTCAGAGTCAGCTTGCAAGCGCCCTGCTGAGGAGCGCACCAGCCCACGCCGTGGGTGAAGCCACTAATATCCCGAATCTCCTTGGCCTGAACCCATTTGCCCTCTTCGGGAATGGGGGCAGGGCCGTGATATGCGCCCTTAGCCACGGAGCACATGTGTTGCACTTCTGCTGAGTAAATCATGGCAATATTCCTTTCTTTTCCAAGACCGGGCCCATACCCAGTCCATAGTAGAATCACTTCGGGGAATCCCACAATTCCCAAGGATATTATACCGTCCCAGGGGACAATTGTCAATCTGTCACAGAAGAATCTTCAGGGAACGTATGTGTCAAGTAGCCATTGGCAAGTTTTTTCCTGAGTAAGCTGCCGCTCTTTTTAGAGCACTGCTTTGCTAATCTGAAGAAAATGAGGGCAAAATACCTACGTTCTGGTCTTTTGTCATTTATTTCATTGAGAATTACTACCCTCTGAAATCGAAACACAGCTACGAGTTCTGGACAACGTCAAGATTAGCATAAACGGGGGTGGATGAAGAGATGGCAAAAATATCTCTTTTTTAAACACAAATAATTTCGACTTCGTTGACTTGACGGGCTAACACATAGGTGTTCTATGCCGATTTGCAAAGCAGCGAGGTGGCGTTTTCGAGAATAAGGCCTGGGGAATATCCAAAAAAACTTGACAAGTCTACTTGACACATACCCTGCCTGGGCGGTATTTTCTTTTAGATTGACGAATCCTCCCGTTTCCGGTACAATAAAGACAAAAAAGAAAGTAACAGGAGGGTTGTCTGTGGATAAGAAAGCGTTGCGCTCTAAAATTCGGCGCCAAAAGGCGGCCATGACTCCGGCCCAGATTGAGGCTTGCAGCCGGGAGCTGACCCGGAAGGCCCTGGCCTCTCCCCTCTATGAAGCTGCCCAATCGGTCTATGGCTATTTGCCTTATAATCAAGAAGTACGTACCCTGGAGCTCCTCCAGGCCGCCTTGGACAGCGGCAAGGGGGTTGCCGTGCCCAAGGTGTTTGGCGACACCATGCGTTTCATCTGGCTCACCAGTCTGCAAGACGTCGCCCCCGGGTACTGCGGCATTCCGGAACCTCTGGCAGACAGTCCGGAGGCTGACGATCCCCACGCTCTGGTCCTGATGCCCGGGCTGGCCTTTGACCCGGCGGGCCACCGCGTCGGCTACGGCGGCGGCTTCTACGACAAATTTCTGGCGCAGGAGCCGGAGCATCCCACATTGGCCCTGTGCTACGGCTTTCAGCTCTTCCCCTGCCTGGAGACTGATCCCCACGATATTCCCGTGGACCAGGTCTTGTGGGCACAGGTACCGGAGGAATTGGTATGAAATACATTTGGCTTGTGTTATTTTTGGCCGCCGTGTTTGGCCTGTGCTTTTTTGCAGACCGATGCATTGGCAAGGTGCAGGCGCGGGCTCAAAGGCGGCCAGCTGTGCGGCTCCCTCTGCGCTATCCCCTGCTCTGCGTTCTCCTGTTGCTGGTCGCTCCGGTTTCCGCCTGGTATGGCGTCACACATGCAGCGCCTCTGTTTGTCGCCGGGGCCGTCCTGCTAGCAGGTATTTCCCTTTACGCTGCCTGGACCTACCACAGAACCGGAATTGATTACACCAGCGACTGCTTCACTTTTCGCGCAGGCAGCCAGCTGAAAATCTTTTCTTTCAGCCAAATCCAGGGGCAGCGGGTAGCCATCTCCCGCCGAACTGTCTGTCTGGTTCTGTGCACGGAGGAAGGAAATGTAGTCCTCTACAGCAACATGCAGGGCTTTTCAGCTTTCCTGGAAACCGCTTATACCAATTGGTGCCGTCAAAAAGGTCTGGATCCCCAGGCTCAGGACTGGCACAATCCCGCAGATCACCGCTGGTTTCCCGACCAGCCCGATGAAACACATTAGGAGGCCGCTATGCAACACATTCCCCAAGGAGAAACCCGGGAGCTGGAGCTGCTCCCCTTTGACGATGCCCTACGCCTGGCACAGGAGCCAGCGCCGGACTATGACGTGAGCCGCTGGCTCTATGTTCCCAAGGTCTACAGCGAATACCGGTACATATTGGGGACCCGAGGGAAAAAGCCCCTCATTTGTATGGGCATCAATCCCTCCACCGCCATCCCGGACCGGTTAGATAATACCCTCAAGTCCGTGGAGCGCATCGCACTGGCCAATGGTTTTGATAGCTTCCTTATGTTCAACGTCTACGCCCAGCGGGCCACCGATCCAGATTCCATGGAGCGCCGCTGCAATGAAAGGCTGCACCAAGAAAACCTACGGGCCTTCCAATACCTTCTGTCCCTGAGCCCGCAGCCTGCCGTGTGGGCGGCCTGGGGAGCCATCATTGAAAAGCGGGATTACTTGGCCGTCTGTTTGTCCGATCAAATTGCCCTAGGTCAGAGGGCAGGCGCCCGGTGGTTCACTGCCGGTCCTATCTCCAAAAAGGGGCACCCCCATCATCCCCTTTACCTTCGGAAAGACGCGCCTTTGAATCCCTTTGACCCGGAGCTCTACTGCCAGAACATCCTAAAGGTCCCTGTCACAGCGAAATAGAGGTCCAAAATGCCAACCACGCCAGAAATGGAGCGCTGTCCTTTCCTGACGTGGTTGCTTTATGAGGTCCCAGCCACTGGAGGTCTGGACAGCGCTTCGCCATGCCCTGGGCATGCCGGCTTATTCTCCTCCCGGTCAGGCGATAGACAAATACCACCCCGCCCCAGCCAAGGGCAGGCGCCCTCCCGTCCCCGGCGGCAATCGTAGCAACGCATAACTCAGCCCCGGCGGTGACACTCGCCCCGGCTCCCGGGAATGGCACTGTGGATAACCGGAGGCTTTGGGTCCTTGGCTTCCCAGGGAATGGTCTCCCGCTTTTCTTCGTCCTTCATACTTCACCCTCCTCGGTACGATACTACTCATAGGTTGCAGAAAACGGCGAAATTTATGCATGGAGATCCTATCATCCCCTTCCATTTCCTGGGAAATTCCAGTCGTGCCGTATAAAAGCTTCCAATTTGTTCCATACTAACAGGCAGAACGCCGCTTATGCGGCTTGGGAGGTATCATTATATGAAGGTAAAGGACGTGATGACCCCACGGGTCATCCGGGTCGGCCCCGAAGAGCCAGCAGCCGTGGCCGCCAGAATGCTGGCCCGGTACAATGTGGGTGCGCTGCCGGTTTGCGACGAAAACGGGAAAATCTGCGGGATGATTACAGACCGGGACATCGTCCTCCGGTGTGTCGCCCCAGACCGGAACCCAGAAAAGGTGCCTGTACGCCACATTATGACCGGACGCGTAGTCACCGTTGGCGCAGACATGAGTTTGGCCGCCGCCGCTGAAAAAATGGCCAGGGAACAAGTCCGCCGCCTGCCGGTGGAGGACCGTGGCAAGCTCTGTGGCATGATCACCCTGGGAGATCTGGCCAACGCCCCGGAGTACGCCATGGAAGCCGCCGAGGCCTTTGGCCAGATTTGCTCCGGCATCAGCAACCGCTGACCTCTTTTCCCAATCGAGTAGGAGGCTAATTCTCCAGCCGACCTCTCACACCACCGTGCGTACCGTTCGGTACACGGCGGTTCAATCGCATAAGTATAGAGACTCGTACCGGTCAAGGATGCTATAGTATCCCGCCTGTGCGAGTCTTTCTTTTGAGGGTGCCCTCTGTACATAACCATTCTTCGCCATGTGCCAGTAGGCTTTCCAGCAATTGCTTACAGCCCACTCCTACCACTCTGGTATCCCCAATTGCATGAGGCTCTTTACTCTCGTCTTGGGTTTCTTCCATTGTTTCCAGAAGTTCTTCCCGCTGTTCTCTCAACCAGGGCAATGCCTGTTCCACAGTCATCCCGTCAATTCCAGGCGCTCCCTTGTTGGCTTTGACCCGCTTGCAGGCTCTGTTCAGGTTCTCCCTGCTCAGAATCCTTTCAAGCAAATCCGCACCGCCCTGTTCCTTTCCTTCCGGACTGCCAACACTCTGTGCTCCCGCATCCCCTTCGTGTTCCGCACTATCTCTTTGTGGGCAGCCCGCCTCTTTGCGGTATTTCCGTTCATCATGCTGACTTCTTGCAGTGCGTTGTTACTGCGCGTTTTTTTCAATACGTCTACTCAAATGCGTCTGCAAGACCTCCCCGGGTATTCACACGTTCTTTTCCTCTTTACCTGCCGCATTTACCGAAAAGCGATTCCGTGTAGCGATTGGGCTTTGTTTTGCTATGCAAACTTACCCTCGCCTCCGGCCTTATATGCGATTTCTGTTCGTCAGGCCAGAGCTTTGCCCATTAGGGGAACTTTCAACTCCCAAAATCCGGCTTTCTTCAGATTCCGCCCCACAGCGGACACCCTTGCCTTTGGCTAACCCTTCCCACTACCGGGCGGCTTCGGGACTTTCACCCTATAGAGCGGGCGCTCACCGGGCGCACATAGACGACTCCGCGTCCTTTACGAAGAAAGGGCGCGGAGTAGGGAAAAAATGAAATTAATCTTTCAAAAGATAATCAGAGCACCGCTCCAAAATCTGGCGGATGGCCGCCAGATTGGTGCGGTATTTGAATCTAGCACCTGTGGAACTGCCGACCAGCAGGAGCCTGGCATTGTTCAGGCTGTTTAGATCCCGTGACACCGTACCGGAGTTCAGATCCAAAGCCTGGGCCAGCTCATGGCCGCTCATGGGTTCATCCCGCATGAGCCGCAGCATCTGAATCCGAGCCGGATTGGCCAGGAGCCGCAGGGCTTCCAGCTCTACCTCATTGGGGATGGTCTGGCTTTCGGGCTGCTCTCCAGCAGGATCGATATACACACCCATGTGAAACCGGGTGCTGCGAAGCTGGTTATCATACCGGCCCGGCGAACAAACAGGGAAAAAAAACCGGAAAGCCAGTTCCATCCGCGCAATACGGGTGTCGGACAGATGAACCCGGCTGAGAAAGAAGGAATCCGGCGAGTTCTCCCGGAAGGCACGCTGCCAGTGCTCGGTGAGCTGGGGAATCTGACTGGTCCATGGCTCCAGAAGCGCGGGCAGAGCCTGAGTCACCGGGCTTAAGATTTCCAGCAGCCGGTTCAGGTGCAGGTCAAAGGCGGAGAGCACCTCCAAAAGCCGCATCCGATACCACTCCGGAATTGCCAGGCCTGCCAGCTCTTCAGCCAGAGACAGGTTCTTCTGACCGTCCTCACGAAAGTCCAGAGTAAACTCGTCAATGCCATCGATTTGGAAGCCGTCGCGCTGGCGTTGGGCCCAGCGCCGGGAAATGTCCTGGGCATAAGCCTGGGGCTCGGAGTGCTCGATGGCTAGATAGCTGTAAAGCATGGTGCAACCCAGGCAGGAGCCGCGGTCGCTGAGCCCTTCCAGGGGCACATCCTCGAAATAGAACCGAACCCGGGGATCCTCCGGATCCATACCGGAACAGGCCGATGCCTGGATGGAGCGGAGCCGGTCCTTGGGAATGCAGTACGGCCCTTCCCCGACCATGGCTCCCGCAGGAGTATGATTGACCAAACCATGCAGCAGCTCTGCCGCTTCCAGCAGCCAGCAGGGGTGCTGATAGATAATCAGTTCCACAGGCATCACTCCTTGCTGATGATCTGGCCTCATTATAACAGTTTTTCTTTCCAAACGCAAGTCCTCTGGAACCCCGGCGGAGTGCCTCCGCCGGGGTCTTGCTTTGTCAGAATTGCTCAGGGAGCATCACCAGGGTATGGATCCGCATCACAATGGCGGCCAGCTCGGTTCGCAGGGCCTGGGACTGGGGTTTCAGTTTCCCGTCGCTGCCCAGGATGATTCCCTGCTCCACAGCCCAAGCCATGGCCTGGCGGGCGTAGGGCTGGATATTCGCGCTGTCGGGGAAGCTGGACAGATCTGCTTCCTTGCTTACATCCGCGCCCAGGTATGCTCCACTGAACCGGTAGATCATAGTTGCGGCTTCCTGGCGGGTGATGGCTCTGTTTGGAGCGAACAGTTCTTCCGTTACGCCCTTCACGATGCCGTTCTCGTAGGCCCAGTTTACAGCCTCGGTATACCAGGTTCCTTCCTTCACGTCGGTGAACGGATTGGAGCCGGTGACCTGGGGAGAGCCAGCCATCCGGTAGAGCACCGTGGCCATGGCGGCCCGGGTGGTATCGCCGTTGGGATCGAAGGTGGTGGCGCTGGTGCCCTTCATGAAGCCGAAGCTCAGGACGTAGTCCACTGAGTCGTGATACCAGGTATCCTGCTTCAGGTCGGTGAAGCCCTTGGAGGGGCAGTCCGCCTGGCTGCAGAAGACGGTGATGACTTCCTTGCCGTCCGGCGTATCGGGAAGCTGCTCCTGCCAGAGAACCGTCACGTTGCTCACAAGGCCGGTCTTCCGGGTGAAGGTCAGCTCCGCTACAGGCGTTCCTGCCGGCAGGCTGGTGTCGTCTGCGTAGCCCAGAACTACGGTGCCATTGCTTTCCTTCCAGGCGAAAGCCTGGACGTTGAGGCCCTTCACGCTCTGAAGCACCAGAGCATCGGTGTCAAAGGTCAGGGTGAGCTTGCCGTTGGCGGCAGCCCGGTCAGAGGTGAGCTGGAGGGTCACGGTATTGGAGTCGGACTGCTTCTCCGCTTTCTTCTCGGGAACAATAGCGGAGTTCAGAGTGCCGCCAATCGCGTTCTGGGCGTTCTCAGCGGCGGTTTTGCCGGTAAAGCGCTCCAGGGTCTCCAGGGAGGTGTTCAGGCTGATGGGCAGGGACTGCAGAATTTCGCTGCCGTTCTGGAAGACACCCATACCCCGGCCGTCCAAATCCTCCACACGCTGGCACAGATCCAGATCGCCGTAGAGGGAGGAAATGCTGCCCACGCCCGGCAGATAGCCCAGCTTACCTGAGGGGTATTCGCCGCCTTCATAGGTGGGATTGTTCAGGTCGATGTAGTACAGGGCGCCGCCGTCGGTGCTGTCGGCCAGCACCAGGAAGTTGGTGTCCGGATCGTAGGCCATGGAATAGCTGTGGGTATCCTCAAGCACCAGGCTGGTGCTGCCAAAAGTGGTACCCATGAAGGTGTATCGGGGATCGCCAAGCTCATCTACCGTGTCTATCTTGGCAAAGATGATAAACAAACTGCCGGCCTTGCCCAGGGACAGGAACATAAGTACTTCCTGATCACCCCAGTCATCCAAGCCTACAAAGGCCATAGTGGACAGGTCGTAGCCAGTAAAGGACACGTCATCGTCCAGAGCGCGGATCTCCAAATCCGGCTCACCGTTTTCGTCTCTGGCGTTCATGACAATCCGCTGGTTGTTGGTCACATAGAAGGGAGCGCCAAAGGCATCAATGGTCTTGCCTCCGGTGCTAGTGGCCTGGCGGAAGGGCACGCTGGCCACGTCCAGAGGGGCATCGTCGGCGCTGACCTGACCCAGAATCTTCTGGGCATAGCCCTTGGCCGGATCTACCACATAGAATCCCGCTCCGTCGGTCTCGAAATCGCTGTCGGTGCCGTAGAGCTTCCCCTGAGACATGCCGCCGGCGGTGAAGGAGGTGGCCGCGTCTGCCAGCTTGGTGGTGGCCAGGGAGTTCACATCGATGTCCACCCACTGGGCGGAGCCGTCCTCCAGGGTGATCTGGCCGCTGACCCGGACTTCCGTATCCAGGCTGTCCATGGCCTTTACGGTGATTTCCACGGAGGCGGAGGAGGTGGTGCCGTCGCTGCGCTTGTCCACAGAGGTGGCGGTGATAGTGGCTGTGCCAGGGGCCACGCCGGTGACAAGGCCGTTTTTGTCCACGGTGGCTACGGTCTCGTCACTGGAGCTCCAAACCACGCCGCCGGTGAAGGATACGGGCTTGACTTTCACGGAGAGCTGCTGCTTGTCCTCAACGTAAATGGTAGAAGGCTCGGACTTCATCTGCACCGTCACCTCGGTGAGCCGGTCATACTGGTACAGGCACACGGCAGTGCCGTCGATCTGGCCCAGCTCCCGGGCGTAGGCGTAGGCTGGGTCGAGCAAATAGAGCTTGCCACCCTGCCCGGACTTGCCTGTGGACAGGACCAGCAGTTCTGTCTCCGGATCATAGACCATGGAGGCGAAGGCGGAGCCATCTGTCTCGGACACAGCGCCCAGACTCAGGCCGGTATCGCCCACCAGGGTCATGCGAGGTGCGTAGCTGTAGCCGCCGTTGATGGTGAACAGCAAGCCGTAGTAGAGCTTGCCACTCTCAGTAAGTACGTAATAGTAGTTGGCGGGATTATTGTTGAAACTGGGGTCGTAGTAGTAGGTTCCGCTTTCTACAAAGGCGATGGCCACCGCAGGCTCGTCCAGGTAGTTGGCCAGGTCGATGTATTTCAAGGTCCCTTCCTCGGACCTGACCATTTCCAGATACGTGCCATTGTTGCACAGGCCCACGATAAAGCCGAACACATCACCAAATTGGCTCTCTCCGATCTTGGGTGCGGGGGCCGCGTCGGACCAGAGCCAACTGGAATCTATGGTTCCCAGGTTGGTCTCCTCCAGGGTGTCGGCGTCCATGGAGTAGATGTTGGCGCCGTCGTGGTAGTACAGGGTATCGCCCACGGCGGTGCCGCCCATAATGGTTCTGCCGGAACCGAAGGAGGAAGCGGCGCTCAGGTCGCCGGTGGAGAATTCCGTCCACTGGCTTCCGGTCTCATTGCGCACCAGGGCGGAGAAGTGAATGTCTTCAGCCTTTTCCACCGTTACCGCACACACAGCCTTCAGATGAGGCTCGGCGTTGGTCACGGCCTGAATGGTGGCGCTGCCCTCGGCCAGGGCAGTAACCACACCGTCCTTTACCTGGGCCACGGAATTATTGCTGCTGCTCCAGGTGACGGACTTGTCCTCCAGGCCCCAGGGCATGACCTCGGCGGTCAGTTCCGTGGTGCAGCCCGGCAGGAGCTTCATTTCAGACCGGCTCAGGGTGATGCTCACTGCCTGGTCGGCGGCGCCCAGAGGCTTCTGGGCCGGGACGATATACAAGCCGTTGAGCCGGGAGTAGGTAATGGAACCGCTGACGGCGGGGTTCGCCGTCTCGGATTCGCCGGCATAGGCGGTGTTCACCCGGGTCGCCTTACCGGTGGCGGTGTCCAGGGTCCACAGATAGCGGTAGGTTTGGAAATAAGAGGTGTTGTAACTGCTGGCCCAGTAGAGAACGTCCGCGTCATGATCCCAGGCCATAGTACCGGCCACGCCGGAGCAGTAGCGGTAGGCCGGATCTCCGTCGGTACCGGTGTAGCCGGTCTTCGTGTTGTTCACGGGAGCCAGATCCGTGATAGCGCCGTCCACAGCGTCGGAGGACTTCCAGGTGTACAGGAAGCTGGTGTCATAGCTGTTGGTGTAGTTCACAGCATAGAAGTTACCCTCGTCATCAATGGCCAGGGCCGCCAGATTGCCCCGGGTTCCTAGGCTGCCGGAGACGTTGGGGTTGGTGAGGGTCAGAGTGTAGGCCAGGGTGAGCTTGTCGGTGATCAGGTCTACGGTGTACAGGTCGTTACTGCTGCCCAGGGCGTAGAGCTTGCCGTCGGCATAGTTCATGGCCAGGTCGCAGATGGAATCGGTGACAGAGGCGTAGCTGCCCACCTTCTCGTAGTTTACCCAGTCGCCCTGCCCGGTGACATAGAGGTTGCCGTCGTCGGCTGCCACAAAGACGCTGCCGTCAACGTACTCCGCCGCCAGAATGTTCAGGGTCGTGGTTTCCAGGGCCTCCAGGCCGTTAAAATCGGTGGTGGATGTAAAGTAGAGCTGGTCAGAGTGGATTTGCACCCAGGTCTTGGCCGGGACAGGACCTGCGTCGGCGGCAAAGGCGTAGAGCTTACCGGAATCGTCCGGCTCCTGGCCGCCGTAGTTCACTTCGTAGTAGCTTTGGTTCTTGGCGCAGTCCTCGACTACAACGATGCAAGTTTCTCCAACGGTGATTCCGGTCAGGTCAACGACGGTGCTGACCGATGCGCCGGCCTGGGTTTGCTCCGGCTCGGCCTCCGCCAGAATCCGGGTGCCGTTTTTGTTCAGAACGGCCACGGTGGACAGGTACTGGTTATCCCGGGCCGTCACCGTCAGAGCGCCGGTGGTCAGATCCTTGCTCACGGTCTGAATCTCCGGAGCGGTATCGTCCAGGGTCAGGGTGGTGGATACGCTCACGCCCCGGCCCAGCGCACCGGAGTCCAGCAGCTCCAGAACCCGGTCTTTGTCCATAAACAGCTCGCCCGAATCATAGTACTCAGGGATACTGACCAGACTGACCGTAAACTGCTCGCCTTCCTCAATTCCCAGGTCAGAGGCCATAAAGCCCAGATCCATTGTATTTTGAATGTTGGTCCAGTAGCCGGCGTTCGTATAGTAGAAGGCAGGGGACGCCTGGTTATAAACCTCGCTGGTCCAGAGAAGCTGGCCGTCCGAATCTGTTACCAGGGCCATGACGGCCGAGGCATTGCGGATCAGGGTGAACACATACTGGTACAGCTCCGTCTGGCTGTTGATGGCGTTGCGCTCCGGCGCGTCGGTGTGCTCCACATACCAGTAGAGGGTGCTGCTGTAGGGATAAAGCACCGCCATGCCGTTGGTGTTGGTGATGCCCGTATGGGTGGCCCGGACTTCCTCGCCGTTGTAGGCCTGGGAGAAGGTCACGCTCTCATACATGGAGGGATCAGACCAATTGCCATAGAAGCCCAGCACAGGGATGGAGTGCTGCGTACCGGCCACTCCCTCTGGGGTGCCCAGACCGGAGATCAGCACATAGCCCTCCACATAAGCGCCGTTGGGATTGGACTCCTCCAGAGCGTCCTTCTGTGCCTGGGTGAGGGCCACTTCCACGCCAATCTTCACCTTCTGACCGGCCTCTACCGTGACCAGTCCGGTGCTGTACCGGGACAGGAACAGATGTACGTCATAGGTATTGACGGTGCCGTCGCCGTCCAGATCCGCTTTGTCAGCGCAGGAGATGGGTGTTCCATTGATGACATAGTCCATCAGAGCCTGACCGTCGGCCACGTTGATTTCCCCGTCGCCGTTGAAGTCCAGACCGGTCAGAGGCTCCGCCAGAGGCAGAGTCGCGCCGTCCGCAGTCCAGGAGGCGCTGACCTCCAGAGCCTGCGTCTGGGTGTCCAGATAGGTTTCTCCATCCTGCCGGAAGGTTCCCTGGGTGAAGAAGTCGGCGCTGAGCCGGTAGGTCAGGGGCTGGCCGGTGATGTTTTGCAGGGTGAAGGAGAAGCGGTAGAGGCCCTGGCGATCTGGATCGTCTCCCAGCTCGGCCTTTACCTTGCCGTCCGATGCAGAGTCGGTGGCGTCTTCGTCCATTAGGATCACGCTGTCGGCGGCGATGGCGCTATATACATTGGCCAGGCCCGCGCCCTGCTGGAGAACCGGGTAGTAGTAGCCGCCGTTCTCACCATCCCGGATGGGGGTGGCCGTGGACATGATCAGAGATTGGATGAGCTGCCGGGCGTCCAGACCGGTCTTTTCCTCCAGCCCGCTCCCCCGGATGTACTGGGCCAGAACCGCCGAGATACCGGCGACCTGGGGTGAAGCCATGGAGGTGCCGGAGTTGTTGACATAGCTCTTGCCGCCATAGGTGGCGCCGTCCAGAGAGTAGATGTTGCCTCCGGGCGCGGTGATCTCCGGCTTCAGCTCCAGGGAACTGGGAACGCCCCAACTGGAGAAGTAGCTCATGGTCTGGTACTCGTCTCCCCGGAGGGCGTAGTCGATCTCGTCGGTAATGGTCAGCTCGCCCAGGTAGTACAGCACGTTTCCGGCTTGGTCAGTGACTGGCTTGGCGCTGGACTTCATGTATTCGCCCTCCGCTTGGGAAATGCTGACACAGGGAGCCTTGGCCTGGTAGCCGTCAAGGGCCAGATTGATGGTTCCGGACTCGTTGTTGAAAATAATGGTGCCCACAGCTCCGGCGTTCACGGCGCCCGTGGCCTTCTCCGTAAAGGTCAGCTCACCTCTGGAACACACGGCGATGCGGCCTTCCAGAGCATCGCCCAAGGCGGCGTAATCCTCCACGGAGCCGTAGCCCGTCAGAACCACATACTCATAGGTACCGCTCAGGCTGGTTATGGACGCGTTTCCGTAGTTGGTGCTCTCGGTGTAGAAAATCTTCTTGTCGCCCACGGCAAAGAAGTGGCCGGTGTTGCCGACATTGTCTGCCGAGGCCACAGTAAGGGCGTTGGTGTAGGTGCCGGGAGCGCCTGCGGTGTGCATACTCACTTCATCGGCATAGAGGTAGCCCAGGTTGCGGTCGTAGTCCGACCAACCCCCGGAGTTACCGGCGGAGATGCACACCACCACGCCGCTGTCGGTCAGGTTGTCCATAATGGCCTGGTAGGCCTCGCTGCTGGGGCGGGTGGCGCCGGGATTGGCAGAGCCAAGGGACAGGTTCACCGCGTCGGCTCCCAGCACAATGGCATCCTCGATAGCGGCCATGTAGTCTGAGTCATAGGCGCCGCCGTAGTTGCCGAAGACCTTCATGGTCAGAATCTGAGCGTCCGGGGCAACGCCCTGCATCTTGGCGGTATCCAGGGCCGGAGAGAAGCTGCCATCGGCGTTCTTGATGTAGTCGTTGGCTGCGGCAATACCGGCTACATGGGAGCCGTGGCTTCCCTGGGTGTCATGGTCGTGGTTGACAAAGTAGTTGGTGTCTACATAGTTGTAGCCGAAGGGCAGCTTGCTGTTGAGATAGACCCGGGAACTCTTGGCCCGGTCACTGATGTTCAGCTGATCCCAGACACGGTCGATCTCTGCCTGATCCAGCAGGTTCAGGCCCTCCACATAGGTCTCGAAGTCCACCCCAGCCTCTTTGGCCTGCTGCTGCAGGGAGTACCAGTAGGCGTCGGCGTCCATGGACTGATGGTCCGTGTCAATGCCGGTGTCAATGATGGCGACGCGGCTTCCCGCGCCGGTGTAGCCGCTGGCCCAGGCCAGGCCGGAGCCGATCATCTCAGAAGACGTTGCCATGTTGGGATCCGTCTCCAGATCCTGCTCCACCACCGCAGGCTCATATCGGGTTTCGATCACCACATCCTTGACTCCGGAAACATCCAGAATCTGCTGGATCTGCCCGTATTCCACATTGGCGGAGATGGCGTTGGTAGCCAAAGTCATGTTCCAGGCTACCTGCAGCTCCTGGCCGGTGGCAGCTTCAATCCGGGACTGCACCTCCTCCTGCTTCTGGGCCAGGGTCTGGCGGTAGCTCATGGCTTGGACGTTGGACGCCACATTTTGGCTGTCAAACCGCGCCAGGGTGGCCGCCGGCTCCAGGAAAATGGTCACACGGACTTGGTCTGTATCCTCATAGAGGGTCTGACCAGTCTGCAGCGGTTCCACCTCCTGGCCGGCAGTGGAATCCAGTTGCGTGGAAACAGCGCCGGCGTCTACTTCGCGAAAGGTCAGATCCTCCACTCCGGATGTGGGACTTGCCGCCGCAGTGACCGAAAATGGCCCTGTCAGGATCATGGCAAGTACCAGCAAGAGAGATAGGATTCTACGCGTTGTCTTGTGACACATGAACGAAAACCTCACTTTCTTTTTTGACGGGCAGTGCCTGCACCCGCCTGTTGTTCGCTAGTGTAACACGAATCCTGCAAATTGTCAACATAAAAAATGCAAATTCGCAGTTTTTATTGTCGGGACTTTCACCCTATAGAACGGGCGCTCACCGGGCGCACTCAGAACTGCCCTGTCCCATCCCCCGGGACAGGGCAGTCTACGGCCAACTAAACAGAGCACCCACCCATCATGGAACTTTTCCCCATCAAGAGGCGATCACGGACGGCTGTTTCAACCGTCGAACTCTTGTCTTAACAGCCATTTTGCAAAAAAGGAAAAAACCAGCAATTTCCCCCCTTGACAAACTGCCCCTCGCCCAGTATAATACATACCGTTGTGAGACGGACGATTAGCTCAGCTGGTAGAGCATTCGCTTGACGTGCGAAGGGTCAGCGGTTCGAGTC
>OJPS01000287.1_pt1 | contig 46701 bp, 32 predicted proteins | sample 1598551 | NCBI WGS metagenome assembly OJPS01 (sample SAMN03922488, study PRJEB24848) | human gut metagenome | isolation source: stool sample | host: Homo sapiens | place: Germany | collected 2011-05 | reverse complement strand
GTCCCGTTAAGGTCTCTCCAACTTAAACTGTTTGCACTAAGGAAGTTCAGCAGATGAACCACCTGTTTGCCGTTCACCCTTCTGGCGAAAGAAGTAATGGCTGATTTCTGTGGCGGCCAAGTGTTCAGATTCAGATTCTTGCTTGCATCCGTACATACCAAAGTTACCTTCTCCTCCTCCCCGCCATCGCGGAGCAGGTTCTGATAAGACGTGAGGAAGTCGTAGTAATGAACCATCGCCGTTTTCAGTTCCTCGCTCATCGTCAGGTTGTCGTTCGGAAAATATTCTTTGCACAGCATATGGTCACCACCCAGTTCGAGATGCGAGCCACCCAAAGCGAACATCACCGCATCCGTCAGCAAGATTCCCGGCATATTGAACTCACCGGAACCCTTTTCATAATTCATATAAGCTGCAAACACCGTCTTCAATGCCTGATTTCCGTACTGATGGTTCGCTTTCAGGATCGTATATAAATCCGTGAAATCAGCTTCATCCCCCCAAACTTCATTATACAGGAAATCCACTTTCCCCGTACCTGCAATCTGGGATGCACCATAGCTGCTTACTGCATTCATCACCAGTCTCTTATCTGGATGTTTCCCCTTCATAGCTTCAATAAACGAAACATAAGTCTTAGGCAGATTCACCTTATTCCCCTTGTAATCATAGCGGTCGCCACGGTTTCCCAACTGGTCTATCTGATAGCCGTCAAAGTCAAGATTGGCATAGACATCATCGTTGCGCTGGGCAATATATGCCTGCCATTCGGCATTACCCGGATCGAGCAAATAGATATTGCTCTTCCAACTGTCAGGCAACGTATGCGCATCCTTATCCGTATGCCCTGTACCTTTAAAGATGTACCATTCTTCTTTCACACCGTCATCGGCTGCATCATCGAGCGCACCGAAACAAAGATTATAGAACATCGCCTTCATTCCAAACGAGTGCTGAATTCGGATATAATCCTTTACCGACTGTGTATAAATATCCCGGTTGGCAATGTCCTTATATACTGCATCGAGATGTTCACGCGTACCGCCTAACGGCCAGTGGTGCTTGTTGTGCCAATCCTGAAACTGCACACCATTGATATGGCAGCGGTTCAGAAAAGCCATTTCCTCCTGAATTTTACTTTCCGTTTTAGAAGCATCGAAGGTGGCGACAAAGCCATAACGCGGAAAGCGTGTCCAGTCGCTGGATACATCGACGGCAATAGTACCGAGAATGACTTCTGTACCGTCTTCTTTAGTGCGATAGACATCCGCCAGATATCCGGTGAAATCCGTTGCAGGGGCAGTCCACGTCCAGGAACTGCCTGCGACTGCCTGTTCGGAGATTACCTTGTTCAAAGTACGGTAACGTATCTTTGCTCCCGCAGGCAGGGCATCGGCTGTGAAGGAAACGGTTTCACCCGGTTTGTAACAAGCCTTGTCAGTAGTCAGGTTCACGGTTAAATCGGAGGTAACGGGAGTGACATCAGTCACTCCTCCGCTTTCTCCTCCACCGCCGTTACCACTGCCGGTTTCATCATTGTCTTTGCTGCACGAAGCCAAAAAGAACATGGCAGCCATTGCATAAACTATATATTTCATCGTTTCACTGTTTTACTATCGAAATTGTCTCTTCCAACTGATTCAGAGTAATCTTATAAGAACCAGCCGTCGTAATCTTCCATTTCAGGTCGATACCTCCAATCATTACATCCAGGTATTGAGCTTTGAAAGTATCGCTGGCCTTATCCAGGAACAACATTGGTTCCGTCTCGCCCGAAGGCTGCTTATCAGCTACGGTCGGCATAAACCAGGCACCGTTCCAGTCCTCTTTCTTATCACAGGTCAGCTTCAACTCACCCACATTCAGTACACCTTGCCAGGTAAATACATACGGATTATCCGTGGCCTGCATCGGCGTAGCATCTCCAATGCTCCATCCCGCAGGCGCAGCATCCCCTACCATATAAATCATTTCATAAGGAACAAATTCGCTCATCATCATGCGCTCTTTCCCTGCACGGATATCGACACATATCTTATAGGCCTTACCACATTCGGCATCTTTCAGCACCCATTTATTGTCAGGATCGAACCCTTTCACAAATACCATTTCCGTATCGGTGTAAGCGGCATTGGCATTCTTTGCCTTATACATGCTCTCCCAGCTTCCTTCCGAAGTTCCGAACTTGAATTCCCCGCCCTGGCCTGCATCGAACAAACGGGCATAGCGGAACAGGAACGGATCGAGCACATCCTTTTTCATCGTCACAAATCCCCAGTCGTTCATACCTCCAACGAAATAAAGCTGATCGTAAGCCGGTCTGAGGTTCTCGGTCTGAGTCAAGGTGACAACACCGGTAAACAGGTTCGCTTCAACAACATAGTTGAACTCTTCTTCAATCGTAAACGATTCGTCCGGCTGATCGGCACTGGTACGAAGCACCAGCTTTCCGTCAGTTCCTTTGTTGTACGACGGCAAGAAAGCCCCCAGCGTAGTGATAAACTTGAAGGAACCCGCAGTCATTTTTCCCGTCCATGTAAAGATACCATTGTCTTTCCGGGTCATTTCCGTTGCATCGTCCGCACTCCAACCGCCGGGAGTGGCATCACCTATCAGGTAAAGAGTGGAAGTCAACGGTTTGTAGGCAGTGACACTAAAAGAGGTGGTGGCCACCTGCGTCTCTTCCCGATCCGTTACTTTGGCTGTCAAGCGTGCTTCCAGAGAGACATTTTCAGTAGCTTCCACACCAAAATACTCACGAAGGATGTTATTCAATTCCTCCACGTTCTTCTTCCAGGTATATTCCTGCACGACGCTCTCCAAAGCCACATAAGGAGCGGCAAAATTACTGCCCGCCTTGGCAAGTTCCAGTGTATAGGAAATCTTATTTCCCGTACCATAATTCGTGCCCGTTGTCCAGGAGAGTTCCAGGGCATCATCGCCATGCGCCTGTTCGTTCAAAACGACTTCCGTGTTGCTGGTGGAAAGCGCCAGTTCATTGTGCCCCTTGTCCAGTTCCATATAGTCATTGTCCACGCATGCAGACAGTGCCATGCAACCCAGCAATGCAAATACTAAATGTGAAATATATCTTTTCATATTCTTCTTCTGATTTAAGTGATTAATAACCCGGATTCTGTGTCATCAGTATATTCGCATCCATTTCCGTCTGCGGAATGGGGAACAACAGGCGATTCTTGTTCACACTGTTCTTGCCAATGGATTGCAGGAAACGGATGGCATACTCTCCATTATTGACGCGGATCATATCGAACCAGCGATGTCCTTCGAAAGCCAGTTCCATGCGCCGTTCGTGAATAATCTTCTCACGCATCGCCTCCTGTGACAGACCCGAAACTTCCGACAATCCGGCACGTTTGCGAACTATATTCAGGGGAGCGGCAGCTTGGCCGGGTTGTCCCATTTCATTCAGCGCTTCCGCTTTCTTCAGCAAGACATCCGCATAGCGGTACACAACAAAGTTATTGGGGTTCGTATTGTATTCCGGCGAAATAGTCTTGGACACCAGGAATTTGCGTACGTTATATCCGGTATTGGAATAAGAACTCTTGTAAGTCTTCCCGTCGAAGTCCGGACAACCTGCATAAAGAACCGTCAGTTCTTTCCGTTTGTCACCTTCTTCATACTGGCTCACAAATTCCTCCGTAGGCTGGTTCCAGCCGTAGCTGCCTGCAACAAAGTCCGAGTTGCGGGGCCCCATAAAAGTGGAAAGCCAGGAAGACTGACCGTCCGTTCCCCAGAAATCATATTCCGTACTTCCGGAATACTGCACTTCAAACAGAGATTCGGGACCGTTATTGATAGTAGCATCGAAGTTATTTTCATACTTGCAGGTGGAAAGGTCGTAACCCAGGTTCGTAATCTCATTGCACAGTTCCACCACGTCTTCATAATAACTCGTATGGTTGGGAGCCAGTGTCAGGTAAATATCCGCCAGCATGGCAAGGGCGGCATCCTTACAGGCACGTCCTTTTTCTTCTTCATTATATTCCGCTTTCGCCGGAAGCAAATCGACCGCATTCTTACAGTCCGAAATGATCTGCTCATAAGTCTGATCCAACGTAGTGCGTGCTATTGCAGTAGATTCACCCGGATTATAAGGTTCCAGACGCAAAGGAACGCCGCCATACAAACGGGCTAAGATATAATAGTAATGGGCACGAAGGAAATATGCTTCACCCATACAACGGTTCTTTATGCTTTCCGATACGGCTTCGGCCTGCGGAAGACTGGTCAGCACAATGTTACACTGCCCGATGCCTACCCATGGAGAACGCCACATATACAGGGCCATACCATTATCGCTCTGCGTGATAAAATTGGATGCCTGTATGGTTTCCAGACCGTCCGTACCACCGCCTGCACCTACCAGGCTGTTGCCCGCAACGATATCCAGCGACCACATACGCTGATTGTAGAGATTGGAAGACTGAAGCGCCTTGTAGCAAGCATTTGTCAGTGCCACGGCCACATCATCGGTCACGGTTGTTTCAGGGTCAACAGCATATTTGGGCGACTTATCCAGGAAGTCATTACATGATACCAGCATCAATACAGCCAGCACGTATAGTAAGTTTGTTATCTTTTTCATATCCAAATCAATTAAAAGTTAAAGTTTAATCCTACACTGAATGTACGGGAAATGGGATAACGGGACAAATCAATACCGTTGATATCCACCTCCGGATCGAAACCGGAATACCCGGTAATGGTAGCCACATTCTCACAAGAAAGGGAAAGGCGTGCATTCTCTATCTGCAACTTCTGCAACCATTGTTTCGGGAAGGTATAAGAGAGTGTGATGTTCTTCACACGCAAGTAAGATCCGTCTTCTACAAAGCGGTCGGATACACGGCAGTTCTGGTTAGGATCGCCGAACACGGCACGCGGCATGGAGTAGCTTGTCCCCTCTCCGCGCCAACGGTTCAGCACATCAGTCGTCTGGTTGTATGCGGCAGCCATACCTACATTGTCGATATTGTTGGCATTATAAATCTTATTGCCGGCCACTCCCTGAAGGAATACGGAAAGCTCGAATCCTTTATAAGACAAGTTGTTGTTCATTGAGAAGAACCAACTGGGATTGGGATTGCCAATCACTGTGCGGTCACTGTCGTTGATGACACCGTCGTTGTTCAAATCCCTGAAACGGATATCACCCGGTTCAGCTCCCGGCTGTACGGCATGCGCATCCACTTCCGCCTGGTTTTGGAACAAGCCGTCCGTCACGTAGCCGTAGAAGGCATTAATCGGATAGTCTTTTGCCAGCATCGTGACATACGAGTTGTTGATTTGGTTGATATAGTAAGGAACTGCGCTGTTCAGGTCCTTAATCTTATTCTTATTATAAGTGGCGGTCACGTTTGTTTCCCAACCCAGTTCTCCGGTCAGATTGATGGTGTGCAGACTCATTTCCAAGCCCTGGTTGCGCACTTTACCGGCATTCGTATAAGTGGTGGTGGTATCTTCAAAGCCCGATGTGATGGGGATGGATGCCTTTACCAACATATCCCTTGTCTCTTTCAGATAAGCATCCAGTGAGAATACGATCCGTGAATTGAACAGGGAAGCATCAAAACCGATATTCGTCTGTGCCACCTCTTCCCAATGGATGTAAGGATTGGCAAGCGTAGAGGAAACCAATGCGGTCTGATTGCCGCTCGTTGTTCCGAATGGATATACACTGGTGTTGTAAGATGCCAGGTAACTATAATTGCCGACACTTGCCTGGCTACCCGTCACTCCATATCCTACACGTATTTTCAGGTCGTTCACAACGTCATTCTTCGGGAACCAGCTTTCCTGCGAAATGCGCCATGCGGCAGATACAGAAGGGAAAGTACCCCAACGGTTCTTTTTACCGAAACGGCTGGAACCATCACGGCGGACAGTTGCCGTCAGCATATAGCGGTCTTCGTAAGAGTAGTTGACACGTGCCATGTAAGAGAGCAATGCCCATTCATTGGAACTGCCGCCAATGGCGTACATCTCCTGACCGTTATCCATTTCATGCACATTGTCGAACATGAATACGTTCTTCTGCGCATTCAGGTAATCATTCTCATTCCACTGTGCAGATGATCCCGCCATCACTCCCACACGATGCTTTTCTGCAAAGGTATGGTCGAACAGGAAATAGTTATCCCACAGGTAAGTGAATGATTTATTATCGCTCTTGTAACGTGAAGTTTCTTCCGTCGGAATAGGCTTCCAGTTATATTTCAGCGTGAAGTTATCGATGAACCAGAATTTGGCATCGTAACCGAAAGTGCTCTTGAATTTCAGCCATTTGGTAAAAGTCAGTTCCGCCGTCAGGTTGGCAAGGAAGTTATAACCTTTCGTCTGGCTCTTGTTCAGTTGCGTAGGCCCTATCGGGTTGCGGATGCTACCGTACCATTCCGAATTACCTTCCGGCCCACTCCATGAGCCGTCTTCATTCTTCACCGGAAGAACGGGAAGAGCTTTCAGTGCATCACCGATATTATAGCTGCCCGAATCCTTCGTATCAGTGCTGAAAGTGATATTATTGGAGAACTTCAACCACTTCAGCACTTGTGCGTCGCTATTGGACTGAAACGTAAAACGACGATAGTTTACACTGCGCACCGTACCCGACTGATCGAGAAAACCACCGGATACATAATAATGAGACTTCTCATTTCCTCCGGAATAACTTACCGTATAGTTCTGCATCACACCCGTGCGCAGCAATTCGTCCATCCAGTCGGTACCTGCACCCAGTTCCGAAGGATTTGCCCAATTCGGGTTCGGGTTGCGACCGCTGTTCACCATCATATCATTACTCAAATCGGCATACTGGCTTGCGTTCAGCAAAGAAGGAATGTTCGTGGCATTCTGGAAAGCACAATTAGCCGATACCGACAATTTGCCTTTCCCTTCCGTTCCGCGCTTGGTGGTGATCATCACTACCCCATTGGCTCCACGCGAACCGTAAATGGCTGTAGCCGATGCGTCTTTCAATACGTCCAGGCGTTCCACATCCGCCATGTTCAGTGAAGACAGTCCCAGGTCGGTGGGCACACCGTCAATCACCACCAGCGGATCGCAGTTGTTAATGGAACCCAGACCACGAATCTTGATAGATACATTGTCACCGGGCTTTCCGGCATCCACTACCTGCACACCGGAGATGCGGCCCTGAATGGCTTGTCCCAGGTTAGAGACGGGAGCATCTTTGATGTCCTTGCTTCCCAAAGAGGAAACAGCACCGGTAAGGTCACTTTTCTTCATGGTTCCATAACCGATAACCACTACTTCGTCCAGCATTTCACTGTCTTCCGAGAGTGTTACCATAATCTGTTTCTGTCCTTTTACTGGAACTTCCAAAGACTTATAGCCCACGAATGAAACTACTATAACGGCATCCGAAGGCACATTCAGCGAGAAATCGCCATCAATACCCGTTATCGTACCGTTCGTTGTGTTCTTCTGCACCACACTGGCACCGATATCGGTTTCTCCGGTCTGGTCTTTCACTACACCTTGTACTGTAATTTGCTGTGCGAACATGCACATCGGAAGTAACATTCCTATCAGACAAACCATGATTCGAAGCCTGATCGGCATTTTGTACTTTTGCATAATATAAGAGTTTAAAGTTAGTAATAAAATATAGATTCACATGCATTTGTCCCCTCTGTGAAGGAACAATGCAAATGTATCTGATAAGAGGAAGCAATAAGGGGGAAAAGAGTGAAAAAGTAGTAGTTTTAGGTGTTTTATAAGACATAAAACACTAATAATCAAGATATAATCAACTAACACATCAATTAATAATTGATATTGATTCCGGACATATGCGTTCCAAATAACTAATAAAATACATGTCTTTACACATATACAACACATAACAATATTGTTATCAGTAAATTATTACACGCAAATTAAATATGAATTTCATATAAACAGGAAAGGAAATATGGCAGAGAATACCCATTGTCTCCGGGTATATTCAGACAGAATCAGCAAGGGAAAACCACGAAAACGCTTTGATATTACTCCTGTAATTTATATTTTTGTAAAAACAGATACTATGAAAGAGCGCATAGAGAGGATTTTAAAAGAGAAGTCGTTATCGTCGAATAAACTGGCCGAGATGCTTGAAGTTCAGCCTTCCGGCATCTCCCATATCCTTTCCGGGCGCAACAAACCGAGCATGGATTTTATAACCAAATTGCTGACCGTATTTCCCGACATCTCTCCGGATTGGTTCATCCTTGGTAAAGGCGACATGTACCGCACTGCAACAAACCCGACGCAATCTGCCGTCTCGGTTACTGCTGCACCGCCTGTTAGTATTTCCGATGCCTCTCAGCCCTCAGCCATCCGGCCGACGCCCCAGATAGCGGAACAGGATTTATTTTCTGCAGCTCCGGCAACGCAATCCCGGCAATTTTCCGACCGTAACTTTTCCGACAGTACCTCCGGCCAATCTGCCAAAAAAGCGATTCGAAAAGTGATGATATTCTTTTCCGACCACACGGTTGAATCGTTTGACTACTGCAACAACGAATAATCCTCATAATATTTAGATAGAATCTATGAAATATAATTTATATTATGTTAAGTAATGTAGGGGATTGCCCGGAATAAACTAAAATACCAACCCCCTTCCGATAAAACATATGGTATGACTTTCGCAGACCCTTTCGAGTGGGTGAATGCAAGCAAATATTTGCTGGTCAAGAACGAAAAGTTTTTGATAATGGAGGAGATGATAGTTTGCTAAATATGGAAACCTATACGCTCACGTCGGCGAGCGATACCGGTCGCCATTACGAATATATCTTTACCAAAGACTTTTTCAACAACGGCAAGCCGATAGAATAACAGCACACACCCTATCAAACGCATACATACGAAATGATGCGGCGCGGTCTGAAAAAGCAGCGGCAGATTTCCGTATTTTACATGAACTTTTGCTATATTTGTTTCAACCGAATCGCACCTGCGACCGCACACCGGACTGCCGGCCGAAGACCGCATTCGATTGTTAGCGAATATATTGTGTATATTTGAGTCAGCCGAATCATGGTGCGACTGCAGGTTCCGTTGTCCGGGGCACGCATTCGGTCGTTGTCGAATAAAGTTTTCTTCATTGGAATTGTATCGGGAAATAAACGTGACACTGAAAAAACACATATCGATTACAGGATTGATAACGGCAATAATCTTGTTGTCAAGCTGTAACAGTCAAAAAAACGCCTCGGAGACGGTGTTCACCGCTTCCATATCGCCCATAAAGTATCTGGTAGAGTACATCACCTGCGGAGACTTTCGGGTAGAAGTACTCGTTCCGGACGGTGCGAGCCCCGAATCCTACTCCCCTTCTGCGTCGCAAATAGTTCACGTGGAAGACTCCAGACTCATATTCACCAGCGGGCTGCTCGACTTCGAGCAGGAGCTCATTGCCCGCCTTCCGATAAACAAAGAGGCAATCGTCGATTTAAGCCGACATATCGACATCAAGAAAGGGTCATGCAGCCACTCACACGACGCGACAGGCCACGGTGTCGACCCCCATATATGGACTTCGCCCGAACAACTGAAAATCATGGCGGCCGATACGTACGAAGCCGTCCACCGTCTGTTTCCCGACTCGACACGATACAGCCAGGCTTATGAGACTTTAAAAGAGAAACTGGATGCGGCCTCACGGGAAATCCGGGAAAAGGTGGCCGCCTCCCCTACCCGTTCATTCATCATCTACCATCCCGCACTGACCTATTACGCCGACGATTACGGCTTAACTCAAATACCGCTTGAAAACGAGGGGAAGGAGCCTTCGGCCGTACAGATGGAGAGCATTATCCGCAAAGCCCATGAACAGGGCATCAAAGTCGTTCTTTATCAGAAACAGTTCCCGCTGACCGTAGTCTCCACAGCGGCGACCGACATAGGTGCCGTCCCGATTGAGATTGACCCGCTGAAGGAGGACATTGTCAGCGAGATACTGCGCATAACCGATATTATCACCGCTCATGAAACTGGTGTCGCTCCATAATGTATCGGTGTCGTACGAAGGCATTCCGGCGCTTCGTGACGTGACGCTCGACCTTTTCTCCGATGACTTCACCGGTATCATCGGGCCCAACGGCGGCGGAAAAACGACTCTGGTAAAGGCTATACTGGGCATGGTACCCTATTCGGGACGCATCGAATTCGCGGACGGAATAAGCGTACACGACGGCACTATCGGCTACCTACCCCAACAAAATAATTTCGACAGACAATTTCCCATATCAGTCGCGGAGGTGGTATACAGCGGTTTGCAGTCGCGCAAACGGCTTGTTTTCCGTATCTCCTCCGACGAACGGAAAAAAGCCGACGAACTGATGGCCATGGCAGGCATTGCACCGCTCTCCGGAAAACCCATCGGAGCGATATCCGGCGGCGAAATGCAAAGAGCCCTACTCTGTCGGGCACTGATTTCCGACCCGAAACTGCTCATTCTGGACGAACCGACCAATTTTGTCGATAACAAATTTGAAAAGGAACTGTACGAAATACTGGCCTCTCTCAATGACCGCATGGCTATCGTCATGGTGTCGCATGACCTGGGGACGATAACAAGTTACGTCAAGAGCATCGTTTGCGTCAACCGCACGGTACACCGACACAACACGAATAATATTACCCCCGAACAGTTGGCCAATTACAACTGTCCTATCCAACTGATAACGCACGGCGATGTTCCCCATACCGTACTGAAAAGGCACTAAAACACCGAAAAGACTGTTTGCCTCCAGTACGACAAAGTCCTCTATAATATTCCCAGAAAGCAGATTACAAGAACCCACATACCCTGCTTATTAGGTTATTCTGCGGCAAAGATTTTGTACTTGAAAAAGGATTCTGACAGGTTCATTACCTATCTGTTTATTCCTGCGTATCAGAATCCTACGGTCTGCTTGCGGCTGTTCTGCCTACCCTATCACTGTCCCCCCCTTCAGCGCCTCATAAGTACACGGCCCCCTTCCAATTCAATCTGCTTTGATTTGTGTTCCGGAAACAGACATAGCTCCTAAAAAGACAAAAAGTAAAACACCAACTCAGAGAAGCCCTATACGATTTCTTCTCGGAATTGGTGCTGAAAACAAATTCTCCACCGATACACTTTCTGAGAAATACCCGTCAAGCCCCCTCGACTGTATTTCCCATGGTCGGCAAGAAAGAGCCTTTTCCGGAAAATTTCCGGAAAAGGCTCCCTTTTATTTCTCATTGACCACTTTGCTCAGTTTATCGAACAAGCCGTCGATACGTTCCATCAGTTCGTTGCGAAGGAAAGCATAATGTTTTTTCACCAGGGATTTGTTGTGTTTCTCGGCCGGATGGTTCGCCATCTCGTAAAATTCGTTACGGGCATCCACCGCCTCTTCCATCACCGCCACGATAGCATCACGGCGTTCCGAATGGAAATACAGGGCCAGATAACAGTCGTACACCACCTCGCTTACAAGGTAATCTATATCTTTTTTTACTCTTCTCAAACTTGCCATTGCGGATAAATCAATTTAACGGTTATACAATAAGCTATTATTGAAAATATAGGAACATATTCAATGAAAACCGAAAGCGACTGTCGGACGACAAGCCCGTCCCACGGCCTAACGTGATTCATTTGAGACAAATATAGGAATTTATTCCGTCTCTTTCAATGCCTCGGCCAGAAAATCTATCAGGTCGGCACTGTTCATACCCTCCATGCCGTAATACTCCGCAGCCTTATCTCCGGCCACCCCGTGCAGGAATACACCCAATACCGCCGCCGCATCCGGCTCATACCCGCGGGCAAGTAATCCGGTGAGAAAGCCGGTCAGCACATCACCGCTTCCACCCTTGGCCATCCCGCCGTTTCCGGTAGAGTTGAATACTACGCACTTTCCTCGGTTGAAAACGGCTGAATTGGGTCCTTTCACGACGACAACGCTGTCGAGCCGGGCGGCCAGCCCATTCGCCCTCTCCAGCATCTCCTCCTCGTCCCGCCATGTTCCCACCAATCTGCGCAGTTCCCCCAAATGGGGCGTCAATATCGTTCCTGCAGGAACCAACCGCTGCAATCCGGTATGCCGGGAAAGCATATTCAACGCATCGGCATCTATCACCATCCGAACCTTACGGGTACGACACCACTCCAACAGACACTCCAGCGCTTCCACCGTCCGGGAATCCTGTCCCAATCCGCATCCGATACCCACTGCCGTATAACGTGTCATGTCGGCAGGCAGTTCCGTAAAACAGTCGGCCGTATCCAGACTGACCATGGCCGACGGAAAATTCGCTTCGACCGGAAAACGTTCGCTTTCCGGCAGATGCACCGTCACCAATCCGCAACCAGAACGCAGAGCGGCTCCTGCGGAAAGCACGGCCGCCCCCGGCATTCCCCTCGAACCGCAGACCAACAAGGCATGCCCATACATGCCTTTATGGGCATCTTCCGCCCGCGGCTTCACCAACGCCCTGACTTCATCCCATGTAACATACCCGAATCCCCACCCGGAGCGCTCGGCAAACGCTTCACTGACTCCCGGCGGAAGGAACATGATTTCACCCTTTACCATAATTCTATAACATATTGCACAACGGCCAGCGCTCCCTTTTGGCATTTGGATAAAAGCGGCGGGGCTTCCAGGCCCCGCCGCTTTTATCCAAAATACACAGACTACTAACCAAAGTTATCATACATGATATTCTCCTTCGGTACTCCGAGGTTGTCGAGCATCTTCTCTACGGCAGCGGTCATCGGACCGGGACCACAGATATAATACTCGATATCCTCCGGCGCATCGTGATACTTCAGGTAGTTATCATAAATGACCTGATGAATGAATCCCGTATAACCGGTCCAGTTATCCTCCGGTTTGGGTTCCGAAAGCGCCACCTCGTAACGGAAATTCTCGTGTTCACGCGCTATCTCCTCGAACTGTTCTTCGTAGAATATCTCCCGTTTGCTACGGGCACCGTACCAGAACGTCACAGGAACGGTCGTCTTCTTGGTAAGGAACAGGTCGAAAATATGCGAACGCATGGGAGCCATACCGGCACCGCCGCCGATAAACATCTTTTCGTTCGGCGTATCCTTCACGAAGAACTCACCGTACGGACCGGATATCGTAATCTTGTCACCGGGTTTAAGCGAATAGATGTAAGAAGAACATATACCGGGATTTACATTCATGAAAGCACCCGCAGCCCTATCCCACGGCGGCGTTGCGATACGGATGTTCAGCATGATGATATTGCCCTCGGCCGGATGGTTGGCCATCGAATAGGCCCGGAACGTCGGTTCCGGATTCTTGGCTACCAGCCCCCACATCTTGTTCTTATTCCAATCCTCGTGATACTCTTCGTCGATGTCGAAATCCGAGAACTTGATGGCGTCGTATTTCGGAACATCTATCTGAATATAGCCGCCGCTGCGGAAGTTCAGGTTCTCACCGGCCGGAAGCTTCACCACGAACTCCTTGATGAACGTGGCCACATTGTGGTTCGAAACCACCTCGCATTCCCACTTCTTCACGCCGAGCACGGCTTCGCTGACATGTATCTTGAGGTTGTCCTTCACCTTCACCTGACAGCCGAGCCTCCAATGTTCCTTTTGCTGGCGACGGGAGAAGAAGCCCGTTTCGGTAGGCAGTATTTCACCTCCGCCCTCCAATACCTGGCACTTGCACATTCCGCAGGTACCCTGTCCGCCGCAGGCGGACGGCAGATAAATATTCTGGGCAGCAAGCGTCGCAAGAAGCGATTCGCCGGTCGAAGCCGTGAGCACCCTCTCGCCGTCGTTGATATCTATGGTGACCTCGCCCGAGGTCGTCAGTTTGGCCTTGGCGAACAACAGCAGTACGACGAGCAACAGTACGATTATCAATGCCGCCACTACCGCGATTATAATAGAGTTCATCATAATCCACTAACCTGTTTAATTGATTTGAATACCGAGGAACGACATGAATGCGATACCCATGAGCCCCGTAATGATGAAAGCGATACCCGGCCCTCTGAGCGGTGCGGGTATATTGGAATAGCTTATCTTTTCACGGATAGCAGCCATCATCAGTATGGCGAGCCACCAGCCGATACCGGAACCGAGTCCGTACGAAGCGGCTTCGCCCACGTTCAGGAACTCCCGCTGCTGCATGAAGAGCGAACCACCCATGATGGCACAGTTCACGGCTATCAACGGCAGGAAGATACCGAGCGAGTTATAGAGCGAAGGGCTGAACCTCTCCACAACCATCTCGACGAGCTGCACGAATGAAGCGATAACAGCGATGAAGACGATGAACGAAAGGAAACTCAAATCCACATCAGCCAGTTTCGGACTAATCCATGCCAAAGCGCCCGGCTGCAGCAGGAACTCGTCTATCAGGTAGTTCAGGGGTACGGTGATGAACATGACGAACGTCACGGCGGCACCCAGTCCCAAAGCCGTTTTCACATTCTTGCTTACGGCGATGTAGGAACACATGCCGAAGAAGTAGGCGAAAACCATGTTGTCGATAAATATCGACCTTATAAATATATTAAATATACTCTCCATACCCCTACTTTTCTATCAAATCCCTGTTTTTACTGCGGTGTATCCAGATAATGACGCCCACGAGGATAAGGGCCATGGGCGGCAGCAGCATGAGGCTGTTGTTCATGTAGCCATGCAGATAGGCGCTCTCGGGAATTATCCTGTATCCCCAAAGCGTGCCTGCTCCGAACAGTTCCCTGACGAACGCGATGACAATCAGAATGAGTCCGTACCCTAAACCGTTGCCGATACCGTCGAGGAACGACGGCCAGGGCTTGTTGCTCAGCGCGAACGCCTCCACGCGACCCATGATGATACAGTTGGTGATTATCAGTCCGACGAATACGGAGAGCTGTTTGCTGACGTCATAGACGTAGGCTTTGAGCACCTGGTCTACGAGAATTACCAGCGTGGCAATCACAACGAGCTGCACGATGATTCGGATACGGTTGGGCAGCCCCTTGCGCAGAAGCGACATGACAAGGTTGGAAAAGGCGGTCACGACCGTAACGGACACCGCCATTACGAATGCGGGTTTCAGTTTCGCCGTCACGGCCAGCGAAGAGCAGATACCGAGTATCTGTACGATGACCGGGTTGTTCAGGTTCAACGGTCCCCACAGTAATTTGAAGTTCTTCGAAGAGAACATGGACGCTTTATCTTTACTCATGGTTTTCAACTGTTATATCGGTTAAGCTGACCTGTTTCAACTCCGGCTGCGCCGCGGCGGCCTGCTGCTTGCGTATCAGCGGGAGGTAGGCCTCCAGGCAGTTCCGGAGCATACTTTCGACACCGCGGCTGGTGATGGTTCCGCCCGATATCGCATCCACGGCATGGTCGTTCCCGGCCGAAGCACCGGCCCCTTTGAGCACCGCTATTCCGGTAAACTCCTCGCCGTCGAATATGGTCTTGCCGATGAACTGTCCTGAAAATGCGGGAGTGGTGATTTCCGCACCGAGTCCGGGAGTCTCGCCCTGATGGTCGAAAACCGCACCGCGGATGGTATCCCAATCGCTTCCGAGGGCGATATATCCCCATATCGGTCCCCAAAGCCCCGCGCCGTACACGGCGAGTACATTCAGTACGGTACCGTCGTCCAACCTGGCAACAAAGACGGGCAGTTGCCTTTCTGCCTGCGGTTTGGCATATTCATCCTTCAGCTTGTCAAGCAGGCCGAACGCCGCCGCACCTTCCACACGGTCGCCTTCGCCGTTCACCACATAGCTGTCCGTAATGTATTTCTCGTACTCCTGTTCGATGTATTTGGTCTTGTCTTTCACTTTGTCGGCATCACCGCCCAAACCGATGGTAGAGAGGATGGCCCCCTGTTTCTCAACGGCAATGTTGGCCTGCTGCCGGCTTTTCAGTGCCATGGAGGCCACCGAAAGAAGCACCGCCACGATGATTATCATCACCGAAGCATATATGATAATATAAACGTTGCTGTTCTTATTCATGGCCGCACTACTGTTTAACTGTTTTCAAACGTTTTTTCCTGTTACGGACATTGGCCTGTACCACATAGTAATCCACGAGCGGCGCCAGGGCGTTCACGAAGAGTATCGAAAGCATCATGCCCTCCGGATAACCGGGGTTCACCACCCTGATGAGCACGGTCAGCATACCGATGATAAGTCCCGTGATTATCTTGCCCGCATTGGTCTGGCTGGAGGTCACCGGGTCGGTAGCCATAAAGACCGCACCGAAAGCGAAACCGCCCAGCAGCAGATGGTAGTAGGCGGGCATCTCCATGTAGGCATTGCCGCCCACGAGATTGAATATCCACCCCATAATGAGGCCGCCTGCAAAAACGCTCAGCATCGTTCTCCAGCTCGCCACTCCCGTGTAAAGGAGTATAGCAGCGCCTATGAGGATACAGAAAGTGGAAACCTCGCCGATACTGCCGGGAATGAAGCCCCAGAACCAGTCGCACGGCGTCGTACCTCCGAAGTCTAGCGTAGAGGCACCGGCCGAAACGCTGTCATTGATGTACCCGAGCGGCGTAGCGCCAGAGAACCCGTCGGCATACGCCCCCCCCTTGGAGAAACCGCGAATCCACACCTGTTCGCCGGAAATCTTCGGCGTATAGGCAAAGAAGACGAATGCACGCGCCAGCAGGGCCGGGTTGAAGACGTTCATGCCCGTTCCGCCGAACACTTCTTTGCCGAACACCACCGAGAATGCGACGGCAAGCGCCAGTATCCACAGCGGGATGTCGATAGGCATTATCATCGGGATGAGCAGACCGGTGACGAGAAATCCTTCGTTCACCTCCTCGCCCTTATGCTGTGCGACTGCGAACTCGATGCCGAGCCCGACGATATACGAAACGAGTATCATCGGCAGCATGCGCACGAATCCGTACCACCAGCATTTGAACCACATCGCCTGCGATACGGGGTCGGCTATGGCAGCGAAGTGCTGGTAACCGACATTATACATGCCGAACAACAGGGCGGGCAACAGGGCGATAATGACGATTATCATCGTACGCTTCAAGTCGTTCGCATCGCGTATATGACTTCCCCTGCGGGTCACCGTATTCGGAACGAACAGGAACGTTTCAAACGCATCGAACGTAGAGTGCAGGAAACCGAACTTTCCGCCCTTGGAGAACGCCGGTTTGTATTTATCTACGATTTTTCTCAGTTGTTTCTCCATATCCTTAGCTCAGCTCTTTAATCATCAAATTGATACCGTCCGCAATGACCGCCTGCATCTCCGTCTTGGAGGGGTCTACGAATTCGCAGAGCGCGAAATCTTCCGGAAGCACCTCGTAGATACCGAGATTCTCCATCTTGTCGATATCTCCGGCCATGCAGGCCTTAAGCAGATAAATCGGATAGATGTTCATCGGCAGATAGCGGTCGTAGAGCCCGGTCACCACCAATGCACGCCTGCCTCCGTTCAGGTTGGTATCGAGGTCATACCTTTTCTTGGGCATGAGCCACGAGAAGTAGCTGCGGGAAACCGAAAACTTGTCTAAGCGCGGAGCTATCCACCCCAGCAATTCGTACTTATCGCCTTCGGGTATCATGGTTATCTGGTTATGGTAGACATCCAGATAGCCGTCGCCGTCGGTCTTCGTTCCGGTCAGTACGTTGCCACAAATGATACGGAAACTCTCCCCGGCCCGCTGGTGCTTCACCCCTGCCGCCATGACCGGCTGCACGACCGAAGTACCCGCTATGACCGAAACATACTTGGGTTCGGTCACCTCGGAACCCGTCACGGCGATAACCTTCCGCATATCGACCGTTCCCGTATTGAACAGACGACCGATGACGGCCACGTTCTGTATATCCACCGTCCACACCGTTTCGCCCTTGTTGATGGGCGATACATGGTGTATCTGCACGCCCACATTGCCAACCGGATGCGGCCCTTCAAAAAGGTGCTGGGCGGCATTCGTCAAGCGGTTGAGCACACCGTTCTCGCCGTTGCGCAGGCCGAGGTACACTTCGCCGTCGGTCAGTTTCTTCAGCGCCTCGATGCCCGCAACCAAGTTGTCGTATTCGTCCTTCAGCACGAAGTTCATATCGGGTGCGAGAGGAGCGGAATCGAATCCGGAGATAAAAACGGCTTTCGGCCGGTCACCCGGGTTTGCTATCGTCCCGTAGGGACGCTGAATAATAAGAGGCCAAAGCCCGCTTTGCAGCAAGACCTCGGTGATTTTCTCCGGAGTGGATTTAGCCGGAACGGGGGCCTGGAATTTCTCGTATTCGACAACCGGGTCGGCATCGATTACCACAGACATTATCCTGCGTTTTTCGCCGCGGCGGACAGCCGACACGGTACCGCTCACCGGCGAGGTGAAGAGTATCTGCGGACGCGCCTTGTCGAAAAACAGAGGGGTACCCGCTTTCACTTTGGCACCCTCCGAAACGAGCAGTTTCGGCGTGATGCGCGGAAAGCTATCCGGAACGACGGCATAGGTGGAGCCGACGGGCATCTGGACCACTGTCTTCTCCGCTTCGCCTACCAACCGGATGTCGAGACCACGTTTCAGTTTTATGACTTTCGACATACTATGATTTATTGATATGAGTGTTTCGGAACAATTGCTTACAAGTCTGTACGTTTGTGCCGGGAAACCAATACCCCGAAAAAAATCCACGGCAAATTTACGTTTATTTTCCCGGATTGATAACTTTAATGTGAATTTTTTCACACAATAATTCGGCACCTTTCCGAAATACCCTCACTCCGCCATTTCGACACACACAATAAACCTATATAAATCAATCAATTAAAACATAAAAACCAAAAGCAAAACAACTGTTTCCGACAGCCGGACAAGCACAAAACCGTATCTTCGCCCCGATTTTTCGTACCTTTGTTCGGCATATGATACCCTACACGAATATTCACACGCATCGCCCTCCCACTCTGGAGCCGAAAGAGTGCATCGGCATCTCCTCTTTCCGTTTGGGATACGACAGCGTATTGCCTCCGGCCCCCTTTTCCGCCGGTATTCATCCGTGGGATGCGACGGAGGCATACCACCGGCTCCCCGAGCTGCTGCAGCAACTGAAACGATGCGGAGCGGCGGCCGTCGGAGAAATCGGACTCGACCATGCTTCCGGCCGGAGGAACGAATCATGTCAGACAACAGTCCTGACTGCCCAACTGCAAAGCGCTTCGGCGCTCCGTCTTCCGGTCATCATCCACTGTGTCAAAGCTTTCGAATTACTGATGGAACTTTTGGCCGCATACTCGCTGCCCGCCGTCATTTTCCATGGCTATACAGGCAGTCCGCAGCAGACCGAAAGGCTTTTCGCCGCCGGATATTACCTCTCGGTCGGACCGATATCGCTGCGGTCGCCCAAAACGGAAGCATCGCTCCGGGAAGCGCCTCTCCATCGTCTTTTCATCGAAACAGACGACAGCGACGTCCCGATAGAGCAGATGTACACTGCCGTCGGCGCCCTCCTCAATATACCCGTACCTGAACTGAAAGCAGACATATATCAAAACTTTAAAACAGTTTTTCCCGATTATGGAGTGGCTTGAAAGAACGGAATTGCTACTGGGCAGGGCAAAACTCGACAGGTTGCGGCAGGCCAACGTACTGATAGTCGGCCTTGGCGGCGTAGGAGCCTATGCGGCCGAGATGATATGCCGAGCCGGCGTGGGCAGCATGACCATCGCGGATGCCGATACGGTAAGCGCCAGCAATATCAACCGGCAGCTCGTCGCCCTTACTTCGACCATCGGCCAAGCCAAAACGTCGGTACTCGCTCAGCGTCTGCTCGATATCAATCCCGATTTACAGCTTCGTACGGTCGGCGGATTCATCAAGGACGAAGCGACCTACACCCTGCTTGACAGCGAGCCCTACACATACGTCGTCGACGCGATAGATACGCTCTCCCCGAAGGCGCATCTAATAAAAGGATGTCTTGACCGCGGCATTCCGGTAGTAAGTTCCATGGGGGCAGGAGCGAAGACCGACCCGACTAAAGTGGAAATAGAGGATATAGCACGTACCCACCACTGTCCCCTGGCCCACATGCTGCGCAAAAGGTTGCACAAAATGGGAATTCACACGGGTTTCCAAGCCGTCTTTTCGGCCGAGAAAATCCGGGAAGGGGCGATGATAATAGATGAACAGACCAACAAAAAATCCAACACGGGCACCATCTCCTACATGCCGGCCGTTTTCGGCTGCTGCTGTGCATCGGTGGTTATCCGCGACCTTATAGGAGAATTGAGATAACAAAATACAAACGATTCATTATGGCGAATATAGTTTTTCTGGACGAATACAGTCTGAACGATGTGGACCTGAACGGCATCCGGGCTTTGGGTAACTACACCGGCTACGAATTCACCGCACCGGAACAGGTTCTCGAACGTGCGGCGAATGCCGATATTCTGATTGTGAACAAGGTGAAACTTACGGCAGACATCATCGGCAACCTGCCGAAACTCCGGCTCATCTGCGAAGCGGCCACCGGGGTGGACAACATCGACGTGCAAGCCGCCGCCGCACGCGGTATTCCCGTGAAAAATGCCAAAGGATACTCCACCCACTCCGTTGCGGAAGCCACGCTCGGAGGCGCGATAGCCATGCTGCGCGAAATCGTCTATTACGACGGTTTCGTCAAACAGGGCGAATACTCCTCCTCTCCGCGGCTCTTCAACTACGACCGCCCCACCCGGCAACTGTACGGCCGCAAATGGGGTATCGTCGGGCTCGGAGCCATCGGTCATGCCGTGGCGGAACTCGCCGGCGCTTTCGGATGCGAAGTGGCCTACCATTCGGTATCGGGGAACAAGCGGGCGGAGAAATACCCCGAAATGGAATTAATGGAACTATTGAAGTGGGCGGATATTCTGTCCATACACTCACCGCTTAACGAACGGACACGAGGACTTATCGGCATGGCGGAACTTCGTTGCATGAAACCGACGGCCATCCTCGTCAACGTCGCCCGCGGCGGCATCGTCGACGAACAGGCGCTCGCCGATGCACTCGACGGCGGCATCCTCTGCGGGGCCGTGGTGGATGTATTCTCGCAAGAACCGATACCGGCCGACAACCCCCTGCTCAAAATAAAAGACCCTTACCGGCTGCTGCTCTCTCCTCACAATGCCTGGTCGGCGCAAGAGTCCATCGACAACCTCGTACAGGCAATCGTAGAGAATATCCAAACATTCCTCAAAGCGGCATAACCGTCAGCCGGATGCAAATCACGTCAGACACAGAGGGGGTACTCCGTGTGAAGTGCCCCCTCTGCCTTAGTTCTTAACTATCGTTTACTTGAAGCTAACAAGCGCTTTTCCTGTCATCTCCTTCGGCTGCGGAAGTCCCATCAGCGCAAGGACGGTCGGAGCGACATCCGCAAGTACGCCGTCGGCCACCGACGCCACCCTGTCCGACACGACGATAATCGGCACCGGATTGAGAGAATGGGCCGTATTGGGCGAACCGTCCGGGTTAATCGCATTGTCGGCATTGCCGTGGTCTGCGATGACGACCACCTCGTAACCGTTTCTCTTGGCAGCCTCTATCACTTCGCCGGCACACTCGTCCACCGCCTTGACCGCTTTGGTTATCGCATCGTACACGCCCGTATGGCCCACCATGTCGCCATTGGCGAAATTGAGGACGATGAAATCGAAACGCCCCGATGATAGAGCCCCTACCAGCGCATCCTTCACTTCATAGGCACTCATCTCCGGCTTGAGGTCATAGGTCGCCACCTTGGGAGAAGGAATCAGAATACGCTCCTCATTGGCGAACTTCTCCTCGCGGCCACCGTTCAAAAAGAACGTGACGTGGGCATATTTCTCCGTTTCGGCAATACGCAGCTGATTCAGCCCGAGCGAAGCGACGTACTCCCCGATGGTATTCTGTACGTTCTCCTTGTCGAAGAGGATGTGCAGTCCGCGGAATTTGGCATCGTAGGGCGTCATCGTACAATAGTAAAGAGGCAACGTATGCATTCCTTCGGCGGGCATATCCTCCTGCGTCAGAGCGATGGTGAGCTCCTTGGCCCGGTCGTTCCGGAAGTTGAAGAAGATGACCGCATCGTTGTTCTTTATCGTACCTATCGCCTCGTCCCGTTCGTCCACCGCCACAATGGGTTTGATGAACTCGTCGGTCACGCCGTTGTCGTAGGATTTAAGAATGCTCGCCACCAGGTCGGTAGATTTCTCACCTACCCCGTTTACGAGCTGGTCGTAAGCCGTCCGTACACGTTCCCAACGTTTATCCCTGTCCATGGCATAATAACGGCCTATCACCGAGGCAATTTTCACGTTCGTGCCGTAAATATGGCGCTGAAGCGCACCGATGAAACCCTTGCCGCTGTGCGGGTCGGTATCGCGTCCGTCCATGAAGCAGTGAACATACGCTTCCGGTATGCCGTAAGCCTCCGACAGGTCGCATAATTTAAAGAGATGCTCCAACGAACTGTGCACACCTCCGTCCGACACGAGGCCCATGAAATGAATCCTCGTTCCTTTGCTGCGGGCGTATTCGAAAACGGCTTTTATCTCCGGATTTTCTGCGATGGAACCGTCCGCTATTGCACGGTTGATTTTCATAAGGTCCTGATAAACCACCCTGCCGGCACCTATATTCAGGTGTCCGACTTCCGAATTTCCCATCTGTCCGGCCGGAAGACCGACATTCTCGCCGTCCGTACGGAGCTGCGCATGCGGATAGTTCGCCTCCAGCGCATTGAGATACTCCGGATGAGCGCTCCACACCACATCCCCTTTGGAATGGTCGCCTTTGCCCCATCCATCGAGTATCATCAGCAACACTTTCTTATCTACTGTTTTGCCTGCCATAACCTAAACCTGTATATCTGTTCAATCTTTCTATCTCCGTTTTCCTAAAGATTCGGCGCGCAGATGGATTATCTTCCCAATTTGGTATTGATAAGCCGTTCGGCCGCCTCCATCGCCCTGTCGAGCCCTTCGGGACGTTTACCGCCCGCCATGGCGAAGAACGGCTGACCGCCGCCGCCGCCCTGTATCTCCCTGGCCGCCTCGCGCACTATTTCGGATGCGTTGAGTCCTCGCGCCACGACATCGTCTCCGAGAACGACGGCCAGATTCACCTTGCCGTCGGCCTTCGTCCCCAATACCATCGCCACATTCCGGAGACGCGGCCGAAGCATGAAGGCCACGTCGCGCAAATGTTCCCCGGCAAAGGGAACCTCCGCCACACGCACCGTCACTTCATCCGACGAAACGGCCAGCTCCGACCCCATCGTCTCGACGAACGAAGCTATCTTTTCCTTAATCAGTGCCTCCAATTTCTGATGCAGCTCGGCATTATCCTCGAACATCTTTCTGACCGCCTGCATCACGGAAGGCGTGTTCACCAACTGCTGGATACCCTGCAAGGTATCCTGCATGACATACACGAACTCCTCCGCCTTCGCACCCGTAACCGCTTCGATGCGGCGCACGCCGGCCGATATGGCACTTTCGGAAAGAATCCGGAAATAACCGATATTACCGGTAGCCGAAGCGTGCGTTCCGCCGCACAGTTCTATCGAATCGCCGAAACGTACCGTACGTACCACCTCGCCGTACTTCTCACCGAAGAGCATCATCGCCCCCTGCTTTCTCGCCTCGTCAATCGTACTGTTCCTGTTCTCTTCGAGCGGATAGTTGGCACGAATCATCGCATTCACCATCCGTTCCACCTCCCGAATCTGTTCGGGCGTCACTTTCTGGAAATGCGAAAAGTCGAACCGCAGATAATCGGGACTCACGAGCGACCCTTTCTGCTCCACATGCGTACCGAGCAGGGTACGAAGGGCACGGTGGAGCAGGTGTGTGGCCGAATGGTTGTTCGCCGAAGCGATACGCCTCCCCTCATCCACGACGGCGATGAAATCGGCCGCAGGATTCTCCGGCAGTGTCTCGGCAATATGTACCGTCAGGTTGTTATCCTTCTGCGTATCGACTATCGTAATCCGTTCGTTCGCACTCCCGATGTAGCCGCTGTCACCTACCTGGCCGCCGGAATTGCCGTAGAAAGGCGTACGGTCGAAGACGAGCTGATAAAAGGTCTTTCCCTTGGTCGTCACGCGACGGTAACGGGCGATGCGGACTTCGGCACGCAGCGTATCATAACCGACGAACTCGCTTTGTTCCACGGGATGTACCTGTACCCAGTCGTCCGTATCCACCGCGGCGGCATTACGCGAACGCTCTTTCTGTGCAGCCAACTCCCGTTCGAACCCGGCGAGGTCCACCCCCATGTCGTGCTCCCGGGAAATGAGCTCGGTCAGGTCTATCGGAAAGCCGTACGTATCGTAAAGCAGGAAAGCATCCTTGCCGCTTATCTCTTTCACACCGTCGGCCTGGGCCCGGCGGATGACGCCGTCGAGCAGATTGATGCCGGTGGAAAGCGTCCGAAGGAAAGCGCTCTCCTCCTCCTGGATAACGCTTACGATAAGCCCTTTTTGGGCGACAAGCTCCGGATACTGCCCTCCCATCTGTTCGGCGAGGGTATCCACCAGCCGACAGATGAACGGCTCGTTGAATCCGAGATAGGTATATCCGTAACGTACCGCACGGCGCAGGATACGGCGGATGACATACCCCGCCTTCACGTTCGACGGCAGCTGCCCGTCGGCAATCGAAAAGGCGATTGCCCGCAGGTGGTCTGCCACGACACGCATGGCCACGTCGCTGCGGGGGTCGTCCCCGTAACGTTTGCCCGCCATCCCGGCTATCTTCCGGATAAGCGGCTGGAACACATCGGTATCGTAATTGCTCTGCTTGCCCTGCATTATCATACAGAGCCTTTCAAACCCCATACCGGTATCGACATGACGGTGAGGAAGCTCTTCCAAGGTACCGTTGGCCTTGCGGTTGTACTGCATGAAGACGAGATTCCATATCTCGATGACCTGCGGATGGTCGCGGTTCACCAGCTCCCGTCCGGGTTTCGCGGCACGCTCTTCGTCCGAACGCAGGTCGAAATGAATCTCGCTGCAGGGACCGCAGGGACCCGTATCGCCCATCTCCCAGAAATTATCCTTTTTATTGCCGCGCAAAATCCGCTCTTCGGGAAGGAAACGTTTCCAATACGCATACGCCTCGCTGTCGAACGCCACACCGTCCTCCTCGCTTCCTTCGAATACCGTCGCATAGAACCGATCTTCGGGCAGCCCGTACACCTTCGTCAGCAGCTCCCACGCCCACTCGATGGCCTCTTTCTTGAAATAGTCGCCGAACGACCAGTTGCCGAGCATCTCGAACATGGTGTGATGATAGGTATCATGCCCCACTTCATCGAGGTCGTTGTGCTTGCCCGATACGCGAAGACACTTCTGCGCATCCGCCACGCGGGGGTATTTGGCAGGGCTGTTGCCGAGGAAAATATCCTTGAACTGGTTCATGCCGGCGTTGGTGAACATCAGCGTCGGGTCGTTCTTTACGACCATCGGTGCCGAAGGCACGATGGTATGCTGCTTGCTTCTGAAAAAATCCAGAAAGGTCTCCCTTATCCTGTTCGATTCCATAGTCTGGTAGATATACTATTCCGATTATCCGTTACGTTATTCTTCCAAGTTGTCCGTCGCGAAGCCGATGCTCCGCATATGCGGTGAAAACGAGGTTGTAAAATTACGCAAAATCGCCTAATTTTGTATATCCGGTCTGCCAAATAGACCGCGAATATTCTACACGATATTTTAAGAGGGGGATACTGACGGATGCCGGGAAAGGAATACAGGTTCAATCCGGAGACGCTGACATACGAAGAGGTGCGCGAACCGCTCCGTCTGCGCATATACCGCCTGTTGCGGAAAGGACTGGTGGTAATCATCACGGTATGTATCGTCAATCTTCTTTTCTCGTTCGTCTTCCATACTCCAAAAATGGACCGCATCGCACGCGAGAATGAGGAACTGTTGCTGCGGTACGCCCTGCTCGACGACCGTATCCGCGAAGACGCAGAGCGTCTGGATGCCATGCACCAACGGGACATCAGCGTTTACAGACCGCTCTTCGGAGCCGATTCCCTCGACATAACGGGTATCTATGTGCCTTATCCCGATTCCGTTTACGCATACCTCGATGCCTATCCCTACGGCGACCGTATAAAGGCAAGCTGGCAACGGCTCGACCGGGTGACGCGCCGCACTTATCTGCAGTCGCGCTCTCTCGACGAACTGCAGCTTCTTGCCACGGACAAAGAACACATGGCCACCGCCATCCCGGCCATATGGCCCATCGACAAACGAGACCTGCGCAACAGCATCGGTGCCTACGGAGGCCGGATGCACCCCATCTATAAAAGATACATCAAACACGACGGCATCGACCTTCCCGCAAAAATAGGCGACCCGGTCTACGCGACGGGCAACGGTGTCGTGCAGTCCACCGACATCGGTTTCCGCAATCGGGGATACGGCAGGCAGATACTTATCGACCACGGTTTCGGTTACAAGACACGCTATGCCCATCTTTCCCAGATAGACGTGGAGCCGGGGCAGCACGTCACCCGCGGCGAACAAATCGGACGCGTCGGCAACACCGGAGCCTCAACCGGCCCGCACCTCCATTACGAGGTAATCTACATGGGACACACGGTAGACCCCATCAACTACTTCCGCAGGGATATGGACGACGAGGAGTTCGAACGCATCATCCGGGCGGCACGGGAGACCACATACGAAATATTCGAATAACGGTATGGGCAGGCAGCATAAGATATTCCCTCCGCTGGAGGAGAGGCGCACGGTCGTGAAGCGAAGGATTTTCCGTCTCTTCATCAACCTGTTCGTCCTGCTCGGTGCCGGAGTATTGTATTATGTGGTATTCTCTTTCTTCTTCGATACCCCGCAGGAGTACAGCATGCGTAAATCGACCGAAGCCATGCGGCGCGAATACGAGGCACTCTCAAAACGCCTCGAAGAGGTGGAGGCCGTACTCGACAATGTGGAGGAGCGGGACCGGAACGTCTTCGGCATCCTATTCGAATCGGAACCTTACGTTCTCGACGAATACGCCTCTTCACGCTGGAACAGGATGGAGCGACTGCTCTCGATGAGCAACAGCAGCCTCGGTGCCCATCTTTTGGAACACACGGCACTTCTCGAAGAGGGATTGGACAACCTCTCCCGCTCGTTCGACAGTATCCGCGGGAACGCATCGGCCCTCGACGGCGCGGCAGACGCCATACCGGCGATACAGCCCGTCATCAACAACGACCTCACCCTGTTGACCGCTTCGTTCGGAATGCGGATACATCCCTTTTACAAAAGCCTGTCGCAACACAATGGCGTCGACTTCACCGTACCGGAAGGTTCCCGCGTCTTTGCCACGGCAGACGGTACGGTCACGGAGGCTACTCGACGGAACTCCTCTACGGGACTGACCGTAACGATAGACCACGGCAACGGTTATCAAACCCGCTACGGACACCTCAGCAAGACATCGGTCAAAAGGGGACAGAAAGTAAACCGGGGAGACATCATCGCCCTTTCGGGCAACTCCGGACTCTCGCTCGCCCCGCACCTCCACTACGAAGTCATCTACAACGGCCAGCCTGTTGACCCCGTCAACTATTTTTTCATGGAGCTCTCTCCCGCCGAGTACCACCGGCTGATACGCATAGCACAGAGCGGCATGCAGTCGTTCGACTGATTCGCCACGCGCCACATTCCATAACGTATCCCGACAAAAAGGGCAGGAGCGCGGAAACGCTCCTGCCCTTTCAATCTGTTTCGACGAAGATGGACCTAACGCTCCCTGCCGGCTCCACCGGCCCGCTTTTCGGACTCCCCGCAGCAGCAGTTTTTCCCCCCGCTGCAGCAATTGGGGCATCCTCCTCCCCGTCTTTTCCCTGCCACGGCTCTATATATCCTATACACAAGGTAGGCCCCTACCGCCACACCTATAACATAGACGATTATCATCTGTCCAGACATCTCCGTACCTCCTTCTATATCAACAATACCGCTATATGATACACGACAAAGGCGATTATCCACGCCACCACCGTATTGTACACGAACGAGAACGCCGCCCATTTCCATCCTCCGGCCTCCTGCTTTATCGCCACGAGCGATGCGAGGCAGGGGAAATAGAGCAATACGAAAACAAGGAACGACAGGGCGTTGGCCTTGTTGAAATCGGATACGCCGGTTTGGGGATTCACCTCGGTCAACCGCTGTGACAGCACCGCCGTATCGCCGTCATCGTCCGTACCGGCATACAGCACGCCGAGCGTACTCACCGTCACCTCTTTGGCGACAGCCCCCGTCAGCAGCGCCACGCTGGCTTTCCAATTGAGTCCCAGCGGTTCGACGAGGGGTTCGGTGAACCGTCCTACTCGACCAATATAGGAATCCTCCTGCTGTATCACAGGGTCGTCATGACGCGGAAAATAACTCAGGAACCAGACACAAACGGAGGCCACGAGGATAAGACCGCCCATTTTCCGAAGGTACATGGCTGCCCGCTCCCACATGTGCCGCAGGACGCTCCGCGACGTAGGAACCCGGTAAGGCGGCAATTCCATGACGAAAGGCGTATCATCTCTCCGGAAAAGGAATCTTCGCAGCAATTTCGCCGTAATGACAGCCACTACGATACCCAACAGATAAAGGCAGAACAGCACCGTACCGGCATGGGCCGGGAAGAAGACGCCGGCCAACAGCACAAAGACCGGCAGCCGTGCGCTGCACGACATGAAGGGGTTTATCAGAATGGTAATCAACCGGCTGCTTCTGCTCTCGATGGTACGCGTGGCCATAATGGCCGGTACGTTGCATCCGAAGCCCATGACGAGCGGAATGAACGACTTGCCGTGCAGGCCTATCTTGTGCATTATCTTGTCCATAATGAATGCCGCACGGGCCATATAGCCGGAATCCTCCATGAGGGATATGAACAGATAGAGGATAAGGATATTGGGCAGAAAGACGATAACTCCCCCCACACCGCCTATGATGCCGTCCACGACGAGGTCTTTCAGCGGGCCGTCGGCCATAATCCTCCCCAGCCATGCTCCCAACGCACCGACACCATGCTCTATCCACTCCATCGGGTATGCGCCGAGCACGAATGTCGCCTCGAACATCACCCACATGATGAAGAAAAATATCGGATATCCCCACACCTTATGGGTGACGATGGTATCAATGATATTCGTCGTCTTCTCCTTCTCGTGCGTTCCCGGCGTATAGGTCTCCTTCAGGGCGCCCGCTATGAAACCGTATTTCTCATTGGCGATGGCTGTCTCGATGTCCTCTCCCAGCTCTTTCTCGATACGTTCCACCTCCCGGTCGCGCAAACCGACCCACTCGGCGTAACCGGCCCGTGACGACAGCAGCCTCTCAACCTCCCGGTCACGTTCCAACATCTTCAACGCAAGGTAGCGGGTGTGATAGTTCGCCAGCGAGGAGTCTTTCTTCATTCCGGCCGCGAGACGTCCGACACTCTCCTCGATACAGGCCCCGTGATTGATGTGTATATGGTGCGAGAGGGTGTCCTGACCGTTGTCTTCATACAACGCTATCACCGTATCGAACAATTCGTCGATACCTTTGCCCGTCTTCGAAACGGTCGGCACCATCGGAACGCCGAGCAGTTCGCCGAGCAGCCGGTAATCCAGCTCCGCCTTGTCGTTCTGCAGTTCGTCGTACATGTTGAGTGCCACAACCATCCGCAGGTTGATATCAATCAATTCCGTAGTAAGGTAGAGGTTGCGTTCGAGGTTCGAAGCCGTAACGACGTTCACCACCACATCCGGCGTATGTTCGAAAAGCTGGCGCCTGACATACACCTCCTCCGGCGTATAGGCCGACAGCGCGTAAGTTCCGGGCAGGTCGTATATATTGAACTCATATCCCTTGTAACGCATGTGCCCCAGTTTGGCGCCTACGGTGACACCGCTGTAATTCCCCACATGTTCGTGACTGCCCGACGCGATATTGAACAGCGAGGTCTTTCCGCTATTGGGGTTGCCCACCAACGCCACGTTTATCCGCTTTCGGGAACGGTCCACTGCCCGCTCCATCGCCTCGGCTGCAGACGTGCCGCGGATACTTTCCGCCTGCAACGCCATATCCCGGGCCTCTTCTTCCGTAATCACCTCTATCATCTGGGCTTCGCTGCGACGCAGCGAAACCTCGTACTCCATCACCTTGTACTTGATAGGGTCTTTCAGCGGAGCGTTTTGCAAAACCTCCACCCGCTTGCCCCGCACGAATCCCATCTCCATGATGCGGCGCCGGAATCCCCCATGGCCGAGCACCTTGAGAATAACGGCGCTCTGCCCTGTCTTCAAGTCGGAAAGACGCATATCGAATCTATTATTTGAGCCCACAAAGGTGGGAAAAAATAGTCGGACGGACAATAACCAATTTCAGGTACGGCCCGCCATCGAAATCCACATTTCCGGGTATCCGGTCAGCGGCGGCATACGGGTGCGAAGTCGCAGAAGGTACACGGCCTGGTATCCCCGCACTGGCGGAACGGCACCGACGCATCGAACATTTCCGTCAGCAATCCGTCGAGATACGCCTCGAACTCCTCCCGGTAAGGCCCGTAACCGGTAATGCTCCGACCGTCCTTCAGGTTGAGCAGCGGCGAGTAGTCCGGCCGGTTCATCAACCGTACATAATAGAGCGACGGGCAGACATCCGTCCCCTCCATTTCACCTGCTTCCTGCATACGGGTGACCATCATGGAGTAAAGCAGCGTTTGGAGTACCGCCGGGTTCCTCTCGCCGGACTCCTTCCCGAACAGCGCCGCTACACCGGCAAAATCCGTATGGGGCGCTCCCGTTTTGTAGTCCACTATTCGAATGCGTCCGCCTGCTATTCGGTCCACACGGTCGGCAAGCCCGCTGAAGGTCACCGCATGTTTTCCTTTCGGGCCGAACGCGAACGGCGCCGTCAGCCGTTGTTCGAGAGCCGCCACGGTAAAATCCCGCAACCGGCTGTCGAACGGCAGCAGGTTGCCGTTCACGTAACGGATGACGATATCATGCACCAGCAACAGATTGCCTTCGTATTCGCTGCGGTTTGTCTCCCCTCCGTGGAAATAGACTTCGGAAATAGCCCGTTCGACGGTATCGGCGACAGCATCCGACCCTATCAGCTTTCCGATAGTCTGTTCCGGTGCAGGGACGTCTATCAACGGTGTGTAAAGCAGCTCCATGGTCTTGTGGAGAATGGTGCCGAACATCGGCATATCCACCTCCTCCACCACTTCGTCTTCCGGTTTCAGTCCTGCCACATACCGGAAATAGAACTTCAGCGGACACTCCAGATAGGTATTCAGTGCCGTGGGAGAGAGGGTCTCGCCCCCGCTACCGAGATATCGTTCCAACCGGCGGGCCACCGCTTCGTCTTTCGCCACGACAATCGGTTCGGGAACCGCGATACCGACATCCAACCCTATCTCCCTGTGCCGTACCGTATGGGGGGATTCGTATTCCAACTGATAGATATATCGGCTCGGTTCGCCCGTACTGTTCTCGTCGGTGCGGGAGCTGTAAACCATATCCGCCCGCTCGGCCCGCTGCAGAAGCCGGTAGAAATAGTAGGCATATACCCCATCGTGATGCTGAGGAGTGGGCAGTCCGTAACCGAGCCGCAGATTATAGGGGATGAAAGACGACGAAGCCGCCGGATTGCCGGGAAAGTTGTCGTCGTTCATCGACAGCAGCAGGACATTGCGGAAATCGAGGTTTCGCGTTTCGAGTATCCCCATCACCTGGATGCCCCGAAGCGGTTCGCCTTCGTAAGGTACCCGGAGATTCTGGAGCATGCGCCGGGCGAGCGACGCGAACACCGGCACATCCATCTCCACGCCGCACCCTTCCAGCGAATTGGCGAGCCGGCGCAGCGTATCCGAGATGATGCCGGCGTATTCGTACCGCAGCCGGGCTTCCTCATCCTCCCCGTTCCCGGCAACGGCGGAGAGCACTTCCATCACCCATTCGGCCACCTCACGCCACTCCCCGTGTTCGGTGAAAACGGTCTCCAGCAACGCCCCCTGCCGGAGGTCGGCCGCCTTGACGTAAATATGCGAACGCGCAACGATTTCACTGTTAAGCCGACCGGCCTGCTCCGGTTCGAGCTCCACGACAAAGGGGTGAGACAGAATACCCGTCACATCGGCATGATAAAAAGCCGATGTCCCGCCCTTGCGCCTGGCATGTGTCTGAAGCCGCAGCAGGCGTTCCACGAAACTGTACGCAAGGGTCTGCCGCAGCGGATAGCCCATCGTCACGTTGATTTCGCCCGCTTCCGGAGGAATCGCGTAAAGCAACGGCAGCAACAGGCTCTCGTCGGTCAGAACGATGGCCGTCTCCTTCCCTGCATACCCCTGACGGGCGATGACGTCACGCAGAAAGTCCGCCGCATATTTGCATTGGAGCGCCCCCGACGGGACGGAAACGGCCGTCACCTCCTTCGGCTGCACGAAGTTATCCGTACGGTTCACGAACCCCGCCGCCTGTCCGTAACGGGCGATATTCTCCCGCACGAAAAGCCCGGCTTCCTGATGCCGGTCCTGCATATAATAGTCGTCGCAGTCCCAAAAGAACCGCGCATCGCATACATTACGCAAATGGTCGAAAAGTACCTTTTCGCACTCCGAGAGCGCATTGAAACCCACGACGGCCACGGGACGGCCATCGTCCGCCGACACCTCGCCGCTCCGCAGCCGCTCCGCAGCCCGGCGGTGCATCATCCCCGTATAAGCGAGCCCCAGCTCCGCCAGACGCTCCCGGAACTCGTGGTATATCGTCCGCAGACTGCGCCAGATACTCAAGAAATCGCGTTTCTCATCAGAATACCCCTCCTCCGCGCCGAACGCCTCCCAGAAACGGCGCACCACAGCCCGCTGCTGCTCGTTGAAATAACTGAGGTCGCCGTCCATATCCTTCAGGTCGCGCAGATTGGAGAAGAGCATGTCGGCATCCACCCTGTACTTGTCGATTTGGTCGAAGTCGTTAAGCAGCACCTCTCCCCAGAAATAGAACGAATCGAAGCCCTCCTTGTGATAGCGCGAATAGACTTTGTAAAGCTCCGCCACGGCACGCACCCGTTCCACCGGTGCGTACCCCGCCAGACTGCGCATCACCTCGTCCACCGTAGTGTAACGGGGCTGCCATACGGGTCTCCGGATAAGACGCCCCAGTTCGTCGAGGAAAAAGAGCCTCGAACGGGTATTGGGCAGCAATATCCGGACGGAGGATATATCTTCGCCGAATTCGTCGTAAAGCGAACGGGCCACATTGCCGAGAAAAGTTTCCATAACCGTATTCCGGGAAGAACCCCTGCGGGCGTTCCGGCACGCCAAGTTAGCGCTTTTCCGCCGAAAAATCCAACCGAAGGCCGAGTTCCGGCCATTATTCACTACTTTTATCGTGGCAATAATATATCAGCAATGGGCAACGTCAAAATAGTCAGTGCATCGGCCGGTTCGGGCAAGACCTACAACCTCGCATACGAATACGTGCGGAATGTCGTCGCCGAACCGCCGCTTTACCGCCACATCCTCGCCGTCACGTTCACCAACAAGGCGACGGAAGAGATGAAGCGACGTATCCTGTCGAAAATCAACGACCTCGCCTGCGGCAATGAAGAGGAATACATGCCCATGCTGCAGCGGGAGCTCGGCCTCCCGGCAGCCGATATCCGGGCACGGGCGGCCACGGTACGGAGCCTGATACTGCACGACTACGGCCACTTCGCCGTCCTGACCATCGACAAATTCTTCCAGCGCATCATCCGTTCCTTCATCCGGGAACTCGGCATCGACCTCAACTTCAACCTCGAACTTCCGGTGGAAACCCTGCTCGGCAGTGCGGCGGACAGGATGATAGAGGAGATAACATCCGACGATACGCTGCGGGAGTGGATAACCGCTTTCGTGAACGACCGGATAGAGGACGGCCGGAAATGGGACATCCGCGGAGAACTGCTGAACCTCGGCGGAGAACTCTTCAAGGAGGAGTACAAACGCGGACGCAACGGCTGGGACAAAGGCAAGGAGGCACTCGGCAAAATCGTCGCCGAAGCGACGGCACAGGCCGCACGGGCAAAACATGCCATCATGGCCCCTGCCCGCCGGATACTCGACCTGGCAGCCGAAAACGGCCTCGACATAAGCGACTTCAGCAACGGTCGGATGGGCCCTGCCGGATACGCCGCCAAGATAGCCGGCGGAGAGATAGCCCCTTACGGCAAACGGGTGACGGACACCATCGCCAACGGCCGGTGGTGCACGGCCAAATCGCCCAAAAAGACACAGATTGAAGCGATAGCACCGCAGCTCACCGAACTGCTTGCTGAACTTGCCGAGGCTTACGACACCAACATCCGGCTTATCAACAGTGCCTCCCTGCTCAAAGAGAACTACCGCAACTTCGCACTGCTGGGCGACTTGCAGGCCAAGGTCGCCGAAGTGTCGAAAGAAGAGAACATCGTTCACATCTCCGAAATAAACGACATGCTGGCGAGGCTCATCTCCGGCAACGATACGCCGTTCGTCTTCGAGAAAGCGGGCACTTACTACTCGCACTTCATGATAGACGAGTTCCAAGACACTTCCGCCATGCAGTGGGAGAATTTCCTGCCGCTGCTGCGCAACGCCACGGCACAGTCCGAAACCACGCCCGTGATGCTCGTGGGAGACGTGAAGCAGTCCATCTACCGTTGGCGCGGGGGTGACTGGAGTATCCTCGCCCGCAGGGCCGAAGAGGCTTTCGACCACGTAGTCAAAACCTCGCTGCGCGAAAATCACCGCAGCCGCAGCGAAGTGGTACGTTTTATCAACGCAGCCGTATCGGCCTGTGCACGGTCGGAGAACGACCGGATAGATGCACTGCTCGACGATGCACACGCAGCCGGCCGTATCGGGACCGAACTGCGGGACGAGCTCCGCGGAACCGTGGCCGAAGCCTACGCCGATGCCGTGCAGGTGCCGGACGAGCGCAATACCGGCGGCTACGTGACCGTCACTTATTACGGCACAGAGAGGGAGACGGCCACCCCCCCAGTAGTGGAGACAGTGGAACGGTTGCAGGAACGCGGTTACGCAGCGGGGGACATTGCTATTCTCGTGCGGCGCAACTCGGAGGCGACACGCATCGCATCCATGCTGCTCGAACACAAGCGCACCCATCCGGAATCGCCTTACCGATACGACGTCATCACACAGGACGCGCTGGTCATCGGTCGTTCCCCCGTCGTGAATTTCGTCATATCCTGCCTGCGGCTCGCCGGCAATCCGGAGGACTCCATTCACCGGACCATTTACAACCGTTTCCTCGGCCGCGGATTCGGCGAACGGCTCACCCGAGACGATACGGAGTTTCTCCTCCGGCTGCGGCTGATGCCGCCCGAAGAGGCATTTGAAAACACAGTCATGCGTTATGGGCTCGGCTGCAGTGACGAAGATATCTCCTACCTGCAGGCCCTCCACGAACAGATAATCGCTTTCACGAAATCGAACGTGGCGGACATTCCCCTTTTTCTGTCGTGGTGGACAGAAAAAGGCAGTACCAAATCCATCCCGATGCCCTCCGGGGGAAACGCCATCACCATCGACACCATCCACCGCTCCAAAGGGCTCGGCTACAAGGCCGTCATCATTCCCTACTGCAATTGGTCCCTGACGACCAAGACCGGTACCGTCGTGTGGTCGGGGGCGGAAGAGGACTCCCCGCCGGCCGCCGTCGGACAGTTCCCCGTACACTATAAAAAGGCGATGGAAAACTCCCACTTCGCTGCCGACTACTACCGCGAATACGTCATGTCGCATGTGGACAATCTGAACCTCTTCTATGTAGCATTGACACGGGCCCGCGAAGAGCTCCACATCATGCTGCCCGTTCCGGGACGCACGGAGAGCGAACGCATCGGCACCCTGCTCGACAGCGTCATATCGCGCAGCGGCGGGGAGGCCCGCATAGGCGATGCCTGCGGAAAGGTTGTCGAAGGAGAGGGGGGCTTCTCCATCCTGTTCGGAGCCCCTTCCGGCCCCTCCGAAACGAAACCCATACAACCGCCCGTACTCCCAGCTTACGGGACGACCGATATCTCCGGACGGCTGGCCGTCCGCTTCGATTCGCAGCGCTATGCCGAAGAGGGAGTCGCGGATGACAGGCTGTCGCCGCGTAACTATGGCGTCCTGCTCCACCGATTATTCGAGCAGGCGGACAATACGGACGACATCCGCCGGGGCATCGAAGCGCTGGAGAACAACGGTTCCGTTTCGGCGAAAGAAGCTGCAACGCTTCGCTCGTCGCTCGACAAGGCCCTGGAAAACGATACGGTGAAAGCTTGGTTCAGCGGAGACTGGGAAACGGTTCGCAACGAGAACGACCTCCTCTTTCCCGGCGGCGGAGGCTACCGTCCCGACAGGGTGATGATAAAAGAGGGGCGTGCAGTGGTCGTAGACTACAAGTTCGGTCTGAAACGCCAGTCCCGCTACGGACGGCAGGTAGCACGTTACATGGAACTCCTCTTGCAGATGGGATACGCCGATGTATCCGGCTACATCTGGTATGTCGGCATCGGCGACATCGAACCGGTACAGCCCGGCTCCGCTATCGGATGATTTTATAGACGACCGCAGTACGGCATATATTATACACCTTAATATAATGCCGTGTAACTCCCTCGTCATCCGTCACCGGGAAGCTGAAATGGGCGACCGACCGGTCGTTGCGCCCCTGTCCTCCGTAACGCAGGTCGTCCGTAGAGAGAATGATTCGGTAACGCCCCGCCTCCGGCACAGGCACCATATAATCGGCAATGCTCAGCGAAGGGTGCCAATTGAATACGAACAGGACGCATCCATGGCTGAAAACCATCGTCTTCGCTGCCGTATCCATCAGGTGATTATACGCATATCCGCTGCGCATGATGCCGTCGCGTTCCACCATATCGAGCATGTCGCGGTCGAAAAGGCCGAGCTGCGCATAGCGCAGGCCGGCATCGTCGGCGAGCGACCACTGTCGCCGGGCATACTTGTAACTCCATCCGTTCCCCTCGCGCGGAAAATCTATCCACTCCGGATGGCCGAACTCGTTTCCCATGAAATTGAGATAAGCCTGTCCGCCCAGCGCAATCGTCACCAGGCGTATCATCTTATGAAGCGCAATTCCCCGTTCCACGACGATATTCCTGACGCCGCACGCCATACCGGTATACATCTCCTTGTCCATCAAACGGAAAGCAATGGTCTGGTCTCCTACCATTGCCTGGTCGTGCGATTCGGCATACGCCACCGTCCGGACTGCAGGCAGCCGGTCGGTCAGAATGTTCCAGATATCCCAGATATTCCAATCCTCGTCCGGCACATCCTTCAGCATCCGTATCCAGAAATCGGGAACCGCCATGCCGAGCCGGTAATCGAACCCCACCCCGCCGTCGCCGACCGGAATGCACATCCCCGGCATACCGCTCACATCCTCGGCTATCGTCACCGCCGACGGCCGCACCTCGTGGACGAGCGTATTGGCCAGAGTCAGATAAGTCAGGGCCGCACGGTTCACGTCGGGCCCGAAATATTTCCCGCGGCTGTCGAACTCCGTATAACCGTGATGGCGGTATATCATCGAAGTAACGCCGTCAAAACGGAAACCGTCGAAACGAAATTCGTCCAGCCAGTATTTGATGTTCGACAGCAAAAAATGCCTGACCTGCGGCTTGCCGTAATCGAACAGCTTGGAGTCCCAATAAGGTTGATATCCCTCCTCGCCGGACGGCGAGTATTGGCAGTCGGTACCGTCGAGCCCGTTCAGCCCCTCGTTCAGATTCTTGACGTAATGCGCATGTACCAAATCCATGACCACGGCCAGGTCGAGCGCATGGGCGCTTCGGATGAGAGCCTTGAGTTCCTCCGGCGTTCCGAAACGCGACGAAGGGGCGAAAAAACTCGATACGTGGTAACCGAAACTGCCGTAATAGGGATGTTCGGCCACTCCCATCAGCTGCACTGTATTGTATCCCGCCCTCTTGATGCGCGGCAACACGTCGCGGGCAAATTCAGCATAACTGCCGACCCGCTCCTGCTCGACCGCCATGCCTACATGGCTTTCGTAAATGTAAAGCGTAGGCAGATTGCCGATATCGAAACAGTCGCCCGTCCAATCGAACGGCTCCGGATTCCAGAACTGCGCCGTGAAATTCTTCGTCGCGTCGTCCTGCACTACGCGACGCGCATAGGCGGGAATACGCTCGTGCCAGCCGTTTTCGCCGTGCACGAGTATCTTGTACAGGGAGCCGTGTTTCAGACCCCTGCCCCAATCGCCGTCATAAAGGAAAATACTCCACACACCGTCGGCTCCCCTGGCCAGCGGCAGGCTGCGCCGCTCCCAACCGTTGAAGTCACCGAACAGGAACACCTCCCATGCCCCCGGCAGCCACTCGCGGAACCACCATCCGTGCGCCTCCTCGTCGCGCTGGAAACCGAAATACAGGTATCCATCGGCATAGTCGGCGATACTTTCCGACGCCTCTTCTATCTCCTTCAGGGCATCAAGGTACAGCTTCCGGCGATATTCCAATTCGCCTTCGACCGGTTCCAGCCACGGGTCGTCCTTTACTATCTTCAGTCTTTCCGCCATCTTTCGCGCACGCCGCATGAATCGGGCCATACGGCAAATAAAGTTAGGCTTTTTCCCTGTAATACGGGCGTTTTAACCTTTATTTTTAATATATTTGTCATCGCTTGACCAGAAAAGGAATAAAGGAAAATTCATTTACCATAATTAACTAATTCTAAATTAAAATCTTATGTTTAAAGGACATCCCAAAGGCTTGTACGCTTTGGCTTTGGCCAACACGGGCGAGCGTTTCGGCTACTACACGATGCTCGCCATTTTTGTGTTGTTCCTTCAGGCAAAGTTCGGCTTCACGGCGGCTCAGGCAGGCCAGTTCTACGGCTTCTTCCTGGCCGGTGTCTATTTCATGCCGCTCATCGGCGGTATCCTCGCCGATAAGTTCGGATACGGCAAGATGGTCACGCTCGGTATCGTGGTCATGTTCCTCGGCTACCTGCTCATGGCCGTCCCCGCATCGGGTTCCGTCGCCATGGTCTCGCTCATCGGAGCCCTCGTGCTGATATGCGTCGGCACGGGCCTTTTCAAGGGCAACCTGCAGGTAATGGTAGGTAACCTCTACGATGACCCGCGGTACAGCGCCAAACGCGACAGCGCGTTCAGTATCTTCTACATGGCCATCAACATCGGCGCCATGTACGCTCCCTCGGCGGCTACGGCCATCGCCAACTGGCAGCTGAAGAAAAACGGTTTCTTCTACGACGCCAACATACCCTCGCTGGCCAACGAATTCCTCAAGAATCCGGATACCGGAGGCGACGTGGCCTCCAAGCTGGAGACCCTCGCCGGCGCTCAGGGATGGACGGGCAGCATCGCCGATTTCGCAAGTTCCTACATCGACGCTCTGGCCGGTTCATACCACATGGGATTCGCGGTAGCCTGCTTCTCGCTCGTGGTTTCCATGGCCATCTACCTCGGTTTCAAGAAGACCTTCAAACATGCCGACGTAACCTCCAAGCAGCAGGCAGCACAGGCCGCCGCCCATGGAGAAAAGGTTGTAGAGCTGACCAAAGAACAGACCAAACAGCGTATCACTGCCCTCGTGCTCGTATTTGTGGTCGTTATCTTCTTCTGGATGTCTTTCCATCAGAACGGTCTTACACTCACCTGGTTCGCACGTGACTACACCGCCAATTCAGCCGAAGGTCTCACCCGGATAGGATTCAGCCTTCCCATGATGACCTGCATCGTCATCGCCATGTACAGTCTGTTCAGCATCTTCCAGTCCACCACGAAAAAGGCGAAATCCATCTCGGCCGGTATCTTCGCCCTAATGATTGTACTGTGCATCATCCTTTACATGAACCTCAATCCCAGTACACATATCGAGCCGCAGCTCTTCCAGCAGTTCAACCCCTTCTTCGTGGTACTGCTGACGCCCATCTCGGTAGCGCTTTTCGGAGCCCTCGCCAAGAAAGGCAAGGAACCTTCGACTCCGAAGAAAATCGGTATGGGTATGTTGATTGCGGCCTGCGGATTCCTCGTCATGGCACTCGCTTCGCGCGGCCTGGCCAATCCTACGCAAATCAACGGTACGAGCGACATTCTCGTATCGCCCAACTGGCTTATCTCCACATACCTCGTGCTGACGTTCGGCGAGCTGCTCCTCAGCCCGATGGGTATCTCGTTCGTATCGAAGGTGGCACCGCCCAAATACAAGGGTATGATGATGGGCTTCTGGTTCGCAGCTACGGCCGTCGGCAACTACCTGACCAGCGTCATCGCCAACATCTGGGAAAGCGGAATGCAGCTCTGGATGATTTGGGGCGTACTCATCGTGGTATGCGTCATCTCCGCCATCTTCATCTTCTCCATTCTTAAACGACTCGAAAAGGCTACTGCAGACTGCTAAGCTTTCGCCGTCACCATATCGAAAGGTCTCCGGATTCGGAGACCTTTTTATTTGCCGCAGCCCGAAAATTCGTTATTTTTGAAGAATCAAAACACGGATTACAACCAACGGAGGAGGAAGATGCTAAGACTGACGTTTCTCGGCACGGGTACGTCGCAGGGAGTGCCCATGATTGGATGCAACTGCGAAGTGTGCCGCTCGCACGACAGCCGCGACAAACGGCTGCGTTCATCGGTCATGATAGAACGTTTCGATTCGGCACCCGGAAAGCGACCGGCCGACGAACTGCCGCAGCAACCGGCCCATGCCATGTACCCCCGTCCTGTCGGCGCAGATGCCCGTATCGTCATCGACGCCGGCCCCGACTTTCGCTACCAGATGCTACGCGAAGGAGTAAAGACACTGGACGCCATCCTGCTGACCCACGAACATAAGGACCACATCGCGGGCATAGACGACATCCGCGCCTTCAACTACTTCGAAGGGCGCGCGGTACCGATATACGCCACCGAACGGGTAGGCAGAGCAGTCCGCAAGGATTTCGACTACGCATTCGCCGAGAACCGCTACCCCGGCGCTCCGGAAATAGACCTGCGGACGATACGGCAAAACGAGCCTTTCGATGTAGCAGGATTTCACGTGATACCGGTAAGCGGACGTCACTACCTGCTCCCCGTGACGGGCTACCGCATCGGGGCACTGGCCTACCTGACCGATTTCAACGGTATAGACGACAGGCAGCTCGACAAACTGTGGGGTGTGGACGTATTGGTCATCAATGCGCTGCGCTACGAAAAACACATTTCCCACTTCACGGTGGACGAAGCGGTGGAGATAAGCCACCGGGTACACGCCCGCCGTACCTACCTCACGCACATGTCGCACCAAATCGGACTCTATGCAGACAAGAAAGATACGCTTCCCGCAGGCGTAGAATTCGCCTGGGACGGCCTGCGTATAGAGATTGAATAATATCCGCACGATGGGTAAAATATTGCTTGTAACACCTCCTTTCCTGCAGCCCAATTCGCCCTATCCGGCAACGGCTTATCTGAAAAGTTATCTCGCCCGGCACGGACACCGTGCCGAACAGTACGACCTTTCGGTAGAACTGCTTGGAGACATATTCTCGAAGACATTTCTGGAAAGGGTATTCACGGCCTACGCGGAACACAAATCGGCCCGGGGAGAGGAGGCGCTCGGCGATGCAGCCGACGCTAATCTCGAACGTATCTATGCACTGCGCAGCCAATATACCGCTACGATAGAGGGCGTCATGGCCTTTCTCCGGGGGGAGGAGCCGACGCTCGCCACCGCTGTCTGTCGGGGCGACTTTCTGCCGCAGGCGGGGCGTTTCGAAACCATGTCCCCGCCGGGAGAGGAGTTCGGCTGGATGGGAATACAGGATTGCGCGAAATATATCTGCACGCTCTATCTGCAGGACATCAGCGATTTCATCCGGGCTACCGTCACACCGGCTTTCGAAATAGTCCGGTATGCCGAACACCTGTCACTGTCGCTTGCCGAATTCTCCACCCTTGAAGCAGAACTCCTCCGCCCCATGAACATCATCGAGGAGCGGATGACGGAACTCCTGTTCGCTGCCATAGCAGAGCACCGCCCCGATTTCGTCGCTTTCACCGTCCCCTTTCCGGGCAACCTGCTCGCCGCCCTGCGCTGCGGGCAGCAGATAAAACTCCGTTATCCGGATATACGGGTCATCATGGGCGGCGGATACCCCACGACGGAACTGCGGCTGATGAGCGACCGCTCCGTTTTCGCCTATGTGGACTATATCGTACTCGACGACGGCGAGACGACACTCGCCCGCATTCTGGAAGAAAAGGAACCCACCGGAGCCATCACGGCGGAGGGATATCATACAGGGGCGGAACGGATAAGCCACCGGGAACGGGGATGTCCCGACTTCAGCGGACTGCCCTTGTCGAAATACTTCTCGCTCTGCGAGGTGACCAACCCGATGCACCGCCTCTGGAGCGACGGACGGTGGAACAAGATGATGCTCGCCCACGGATGTTACTGGGCCAAATGCGCCTTCTGCGATACGTCGCTCGACTACATAGGCCGGTACGACGCCGTAACGGCTGCCGAACTGGCGGATTGGATGGACACGGTAGCGGTCCAAACCGGTTCCCGCGGCTTCCATTTCGTAGACGAAGCCGCACCGCCGAGGCTGTTGCGCGACCTGTCGCTGGAACTGCTTCGGCGCGGCCGCCGCTACACATGGTGGACGAACATCCGTTTCGAGCGGGCCTTTACGGGCGACCTGTGCCGATTGATGGCCGCCGCCGGCTGCATTGCCGTATCGGGCGGGCTGGAGGTAGCCTCCGACCGGCTGCTCGAAATGATAGGGAAAGGCATCACCATCGAACAGGCCACCATCGCCATGCGCAACTTCTACGAAGCAGGGATTATGGTACACGCCTACCTCATGTACGGACTCCCGACGCAGACGCTCCAGGAGACGGTAGATGCCCTCGAAGTGGTACGGCAGCTCTTTCGTGCCGAACTGGTCGGCTCCGCTTTCTGGCATCGGTACGCCATGACCGTCCACAGCCCGTCGGGACAGAACCCGGAACGCTTCGGCGTCAGGCGCAAAGGCTCCGTTCCGAATCCTTTCGCCAACAACGAGGTCTTCTTCTCCGACAACCGCGGCTACGACATCGGCATGGTCGGCGACGCACTGCGACTGTCGCTGGCCAATTACATGGCGGGCAACGGCCTCGACCGTCCCGTTCACAAATGGTTCGCGGCGAAAGTTCCGCACACCACCGTCGAAGAGTCGCTGATAGCCGGTCACCTGATAAAGCCGGATGCGAGCCGGATTTTCGACGAACAGGCCCGCCTGGTATGGATAGGCGGAAGCATGGAACGTATCGAGGAGGGCATACGCGTGCGCAGCAACAGCGAAGAGAAGACGCTCCGGTTCAGCAGTGCTGAGGCCGATTTCCTGCTTCATGTGGCCGGAATATGCGGCACGGCGGAGCCTCCCGTTTTCCTCGGCCGGATAAAAGAGCTTTATGCGGAGTACTCCCCCGAGCCCTTCGCCATCCTCTACCACTCGAAAAAATGGGACATTCTGCGGAGCTACGGCCTGCTACAGGTCTGACCGCATGACGGCCGACGGCACATATTATCAAAAACCATCAAAACGACCATACAGCTATGTCCGAAAAGGAATTTTTCAAAGGCAAGACCGTAGTGATAACAGGAGCATCGTCGGGTATCGGCCGGGCGCTCGCCTATGAATTCGCCGCAAACGGCGCCAACGTCGTCATAGGGGCGCGGCACGACACGAAACTGGCCGGAATCGCCGGCGACCTGACGAACCGGGGGGCCGCAGTGGCCTGGTGTGCCGCCGATGTCACCCGCGAGGAGGATTGCCGCCGCCTGGTAGAAACGGCCGTCGCACGCTTCGGAGGTATCGACATCCTGGTATGCAACGCCGGCATCTCCATGCGGGCGCTCTTCGACAATGTGCAACTCGATGTGCTCCGCCGATTGATGGATGTCAATTTCTGGGGAACGGTCTACTGTACCAAATACGCCCTGCCCTACCTGCAGGCGGCCCGGGGAACGGTCGTCGGAGTATCTTCCGTGGCCGGACTGCACGGGCTGCCGGGACGTACCGGCTATTCGGCCTCCAAATACGCCATGACCGGATTCCTCGATACCGTGCGGATAGAGAACCGCCGCAAAGGGGTACACGTCATGGTGGCCTGCCCCGGATTCACGGCGACCAACGTGCGCTTCTCTGCCCTGACTGCCGACGGCACGGAACAGGGAGCCACACCGCGCAAAGAGGAGAAGATGATGACCGCCGAGGAAGTGGCGCACCGCATCGCCAAAGGAATCATGCGCCGCAAACGGCTCCTGCTGATGGAATTCGAAGGGCGTGCGACACACTTCCTCAAAAAGTTTTCGCCTCGCTTTCTCGACATGATGTTCTATAAGGTAATGGCCCGCGAGCCCGACTCGCCGTTCAAATAGGCGTTCTCCAATTAGTTATTGTTTCCGAACCGGAAATACCCTATCTTGCTTGCCGAAACCCTTTAAAAGCGGTCTTGATATGAGACATTTCCTTTCGGAACTTTGCATTCTGTTTCTCTGCATGGGCATCGCTGCAGGTTGCGGTTCAGGCAACGGGCGGAACGATACCGCCCTTCCGACAGCATGCAGCGGATTCAATGGCACGAAAGTCGATACACAGGCCGTCCGCAATCTGGATGTCCTGTGCCGGGTATGGGGCTATGCCAAATACCACCACCCTGCTTTCTACGGCACCAAGGGGCAGCTCGATGTCGACGCCGAGCTTCTGCGTCTCCTGCCGACTATCTGCAATGCAGACAAAACGGAACGGAACCGGCTGCTCGCCGAATGGATACACAGCCTTGGAGAGTTCACGGAGGCCCCCGAACGTTATGAATCGTACTGCGGCGAAGGATTCAGGCACGAAGCTGCCACAACGTGGACGGCCGATACGGCAGAGTTGGGCAGCGAATTGTCCGACCTGCTATGCCGCCTCCGGTTCGCCGACCGGCGCGGGTTCAATCGCTATGTCAAACCGCGACAGCCCGGAAGCTCCAGTCCGGACTTCTCCCGGGAGAACGGTTATCCGAACCTGACTTCGCCCGATACGGGTTACAGGTTGCTGGCACTTTTCCGCTATTGGAACGTCATCGAATACTTCTACCCCAACCGACACCTGACAGACAAGCAGTGGGACGAGGTACTGCCGGAATATATCCGCCGCTTCACGGAGTGCGGCCCCGAAAGTTACCACGCACAATTGGCGATGCTGATAACCGAGCTCCACGATTCGCATGCCATGCTCTACCCAGCCTTCCTCCCTGCCGAAGCTTTCATTCAGGTCAATGCGCAGTTTATCGGAGACCGGCTGATGGTCGTCCCCTCGCAGCCTGCGGATATACATACGCCTATTCCGGATGATATTCCGGCATGGCCTCCCCTGCGATTCGGCGACGAGATTCTTTCAGTAAACGGCAAAAGCATCGACAGCATCCGCAGCGATATCCGGAAATACGTGAGCTGCTCCAACGAAACAGCCGTAGGTTTTCGAACAACAGTCTATGCCTTTACTTCGACCGACGCTGATGAGTACGTCGTCGAATACCGGCGCGGCAACGCCACAGATACTGTACGGATAGCGACCCGTACAGACCGCAACGCAAGAGAATTCATCGATTTTCCCAAATATGCCGTTTCCGAAGAGGGCTGTATGCTCATCAACGACCGGATAGGATACATCGACGCCGCACAGTTCTCCAATGAGCAAGGCAGACGCATCATGAATGTACTGAAGAATACCGAAGCCATCATCATCGACCTCAGGCGCTACCCCTCCGACTTCATGATTTTCGCCTTCCTCGGTAAGTATTTCGCTCCCTATGCAATCAACCATGTAATATTCACGCACCCCGTTTACAGCCTGCCCGGCTGTTTCCGTGAAGACCGTCCCGCGATAGGTCACGATAATCCGGACTATTACCGGGGTGCTGTCATCGCCCTGGTTGACGGCAACACCATCAGTCAGGCGGAATATACCGCCATGACCGTACAGGCCCTTCCCCGCGGCCTAACGGTCGGTTCGACGACCTTGGGGGCAGACGGCAACATTGCCGAAATCCCGCTGCCCGGCGGTTACAAGACACTCATATCGAGCTTAGGAGTCTATTACCCCGACGGCAGCGAGACGCAACGCTGCGGGGTACGCATCGACCACTGGGCGGAACCCACCCCCGAAGGTCTCCTCGCCGGACGGGACGAAGTTCTCGAAGCTGCCATCCGCATCGCAGAATCCATGCAGTAAAATACGGCCCGCCGGGCGGAACCACGAAATTCCGTCCGACACACTTCGTCCCCTTCTCCACACTCTATCTTTCCACGCCCATCAATAATCACGGGAACATCTTTACGATGTTCCCGTTTAACGATTATCCGAAACGAGAACCCGGCCGGTCGGTCAATGGAAAAGTTTCACTGTCCCATCTCCCTGAATATGGATACAGATATCTGTCCCGACCTGCAGACGTTCCATCCTTCATCAAACGAGACGGAAACTTCTCAATCACAGCACGTCATGACACTTCCTTTTCCTGCTCCTGCTGCTTTCCATCCCCTGTCTCTTATACACATCCCGAGCCCACGAGACCAGAGAGGATATCGTATGCC
>OJPS01000249.1_pt1 | contig 51024 bp, 38 predicted proteins | sample 1598551 | NCBI WGS metagenome assembly OJPS01 (sample SAMN03922488, study PRJEB24848) | human gut metagenome | isolation source: stool sample | host: Homo sapiens | place: Germany | collected 2011-05 | reverse complement strand
ACGGAGAAGTGACCACCCTGAGCCCCGCCGCCACGGCAACCCGGGCGCAGATGGCGACCATCTTCCTGCGCTACCTGGAGCAGCAGGGCTGAGAACCTGCCACTCATAAACATCCAAGCACAAAGCGGGCCCGGCATGTTCCGGGCCCGCTTGGCAAAAAATAAGCGGACAAGTGAGGAGATGCTATGCGTACTTTGCTGCATATTTGCTGTGCGCCTTGCGCCAACCAATGTATTGATGTTTTGCGAACAGACGGGTATGAAGTGACTGGGCTGTGGTATAATCCCAATATTCACCCCTTTACAGAGTACCGCGCCCGGCGGAACTGCCTGCGGGAGTATGCTGAAACCATCGGTCTGCCCCTCCTGGAGCGCAACGATTATGGTTTGCGGCCCTTTGTGCGGACTGTGGCGGAGGACATTCCTGGCCGCTGCGTGAAGTGCTATGAGATGCGGCTTTTTGAGGCGGCCCGACAGGCCCGGGAGGGGGGCTTTGACAGCTTTACCTCCTCTCTGTTCATCAGCCCCTATCAAAAGCATGAACTCATGCAGGAGGTGGCGGAGCGGGCAGCGGTGGAGTACGGCGTGACCTTTCTCTACCGGGATTTTCGCCCCTATTTCCGGGCAGGTCAGGAGCGGGCGCGGGAGCTGGGCTTTTACATGCAGAAATACTGCGGCTGCATTTTTTCCGAAGAGGAGCGCTATTTAAAAGCCTCCAAAATTCTGCCGTAAAAAAGCGGGGGTACCTCAAGGACATGTTGAGGCGCCCCCGCTTCTTTGATTCGACAGGTTTCTTCATCAGAATGTTTTTTCAAAAAAGGACAAGAAATTCTTAATTTTTACTGAAGAATAACAAAGCCGGGTTTCCAAGGGGACGACCTTGCTGTATAATGAACTTAGAGAAAGCTTTTCTGTTTTTTTCGCGTCTCGCCGGTCCATGTAAGGGACGACATGGGCCACCCCTGAGGCGGAAATGCTTCTCATCCACCCAGAGAAAGAACGAAGAAAGGGAAACGGGGAGACATGAAAATATGGCATTGGCTCCGGTTTGCCATCGCCCTGTGGGGAGGCAAATTTTTTCTATTTTGGTACTGCCGCACAGGACATGTGCGCAACGATAAGCCCGGCATGGCCGCTATGCGGCTGTACGGGGACTTTTTGCGATATGTGGCGAAGCCCAAGCTGACCATTGTGGTCACGGGGACCAACGGGAAGACCACCATTTCCGCTCTCATTGCCGGGGTGCTTCGCAAGGAGGGGAAGAGCGTCTCCTTCAACGATTGGGGGGCCAACCATCATGCAGGTGTGGCCCGGTGTTTGTTGGACGCGGTGGACCTCTTCAACCGCCCTACTAAGGACGCAGTGGTGGTGGAATTGGACGAGCTGATCTCTCCCCTGGACCTCCCGGCGCTTCAGCCGGACTATGTGGTGATCAGCAATCTGGCCCGGGACTCGATGCTCCGCAATGCCCACCCGGCCTATATTGCCGGCCGGCTGAAGGAGGCTCTGGCCGGATCGGCCCATTCCGTTGTGATTGTCAACGGGGACGACCCTCTGAGCTGCTTTTTGGGGGAGGGTCACCGGCGGCTGGTGTTTGGGGTGGCGGATCAGCACACAGACCCGCTGCCTGCCCGGGCGGACGACTTTTCGATTTGCCCGTCCTGCGGTGGGAAGCCGGTGTACCGGTACCGGAATTACCGCCAGATGGGGGAGTTCTACTGCCCGCAGTGCGGCCTACATGCCCCCAGGCGGGACTACTTGGTGTCGGAAATTGACCGAGCGAGCCACCGCATGACCCTCCGGGATCCGGAGGGAACGCATACCTATCCCATGGTCTCCTGGTCCCTGCACAACGCCTATAATCTGGCTCCCGTCATCGCCCTGTTCCGGGATATGGGGGTGCCAGCCTCCAGGCTGAGCAGGCGCCTGGAGGGCGCCCGGGTTTTGACCTCCCGGGAGAGCTTTGAGATGGTGGGAGGCATCAAGCTGATTACCCACATTGCCAAGGGCCAGAATCCCACCGCTGTGTCCACAGTCTTTGAATTTTTGGCCAAGGACCCTTCCCGAAAGGAGATCATTCTCATTCTGGACGAGGTGTTTGACAGCCCCCTGAAGACGGAGACAATTTCCTGGATTTATGACACGGACTATGAGTTCCTCTGCCAGGACTGCATTCAGAAAATTGTCCTGGGTGGGGCCCGGTACCTGGACCACCGGCTGCGGCTGCTGCTGGCCGGGGTTCCGGCAGAGAAAATTGTCTGCCTGCGCCAGGAGCTGGACACGGCGGACTATGTGGACACCACGGGGATTGACAAGATTTATATTCTTCACGATGTCAACGCCATCTCCCGGGGACGCAAAATCCGGGATTTGGTGAAGTCCCGCATTCGGGCGGAAAGGGGAGCGGGTTGTGAAAATTGAGGTGCTGTTCCCGGAGCTGTGCAACCTGTATGGCGACAATGGCAACATTCAGTATCTGGCCGCCTCTATGCCGGAGGCGGAGCTTGTGCGCACCGGGAACCTGGAGACGCCCCGGTTTACGAAGGAGCCGGTGGACCTCATCTACCTGGGCTCCATGTCGGAGTCCCATCAGGAGCTGGCCATCCGGCGGCTCTTGCCCCATGCCGGTGTGCTGCGGCAATATGTGGAGTCCGGCGGGGTGCTGCTGGCCACGGGCAATGCCCTGGAGCTGTTCGGAACCTACATTCAGGAAGGGAAGCGGCAGATTCCGGCGCTGGGCCTGTTCCCCTGCCACGCCGTCCGGGATATGGAGCACCGGCACAATTCCATGTTTCTGGGTACCTTTGGGGACATGAAAATTGTAGGGGCCAGGTCCCAGTTTTCCTTTTCCTATGGAGACTTTCCCCATCCCTTTCTCCAGGTTACGGGAGGCTACGGCATTTACCCGGAGGCCAGGGTGGAGGGCATTCATTACAAGAACTTCTTTGCCACCTATCTGCTGGGGCCGTTTTTGGTGTTAAATCCCCGCTTCACCCAGTACCTTTTGCAGCTGCTGGGCTGCGAGTCTCCCCCGGCCTTTTGGAAGGAGGCCATGGAGGCCTACGAGTACCGTCTGCGGGGGCTGGAGACCCCCGGCGTCTGCTTCCTGGTGGGCGAGCACGGCTGACGAGCAGAACCGAATCTGCCCCAAAGCGGATCGATTGAAACCGCTTTGGGGCAGATTCTTTGTGCCTCTTGACCAGCGTGGTACAATAAAAATAACATGTTCCCCGGACGGCCCGTCCGGAGGGAAGGGAGCACAGAACCATGGGACTCGGGACGAAGCTTGCCATTTTTGGCCGCCGGCTGAAGGACGCCAGCCTGCGGCGTATGAATCAAAATATCCAGGCCATTCATCAGGAGACGGGAAAGAACCGGCTGTTTCTCCTGTGCGATATGGTCTGGTGCACCCTGCGCTATGGGGTGGGCTACCTGGATTACCACGTCTTTGGCTTTGCCCGAAACCGGGGGGCCAACCGGAAGACCTTTATGACCATGAACCACAACGTCTCCCTGGCCCGGATGGTCAACGACGCTGCCTATTACCCCCTGCTCAACGACAAGTTCCAGTTTTTGCAGCGGTATGGGGCCTTCCTGGGCCGCCGCTGGCTGGACCTGCGGCAGGCAGGGCCTCAGGAGCTGGCCCGGCTTTGCCAGGACTGCGGGGTGGTGTTTGCCAAGCCCCACGGCGAATTTGGGGGCAAGGGGGTAGAGCGGCTGGAGCCCGGCCCGGACACGGATTTTGAGGCCCTGCACCGGCGGCTTACAGAGAACGGTCAGTTTTTGGTGGAGGAAGCCATCCGGCAGCACCCGGAGGTCTCCCGCCTGTGTCCCCAAAGCGTCAACACCCTGCGGGTGGTGACCCTCCTGGCCGGGGGAGAGGCGAAATTTGTCTATGCCCTGCTGCGTGTGGGCAGTGGACAGGGACATGTGGATAACATCTCCAGCGGCGGTATGTATACCCTGGTAGGCCCCCAGGGGGAGCTGGAATTTCCGGCGTTTTGCGACCAGACGGGGCTGTATTACGACCGTCATCCTGTCACAGGGGTTGCATTCCGGGGCTACCGGCTGCCCTTCTTCCGGGAGGCGGTGGAGCTGTGTTGCCAAGCGGCTCAGGTGGAGCCCCGGCTGGGTTACATCGGCTGGGACGTGGCTGTGACGCCGGATGGGCCGGTTCTGGTGGAGGGGAACAACCTCCCAGGCTATGACATGGCCCAAAACGCCAGGTTCCACCCAGACGGGAAGGGGCTGCTGCCCACCTTCGAGGCTCTTCTGGGCCGCCCGATTCCCCGGGCGTGACGGTTCCCCACAGGTTTTGAAAAGGAGGAGGGCGCTGTGAAAAAGCTGCTTTTTGTGATGAATCCCTACGCCGGTATGCGGCGGGCCAACCGGTTCCTGACGGATATTTTGTCCCTGTTCAATGGCCGGGGCTATGAGGTGACGGTCCACATGACTGCCGGTCCCGGGGACGGGGCCCGGGCTGTGGAGGCCATGGCCGGACGTGCGGATCTGGTGGTCTGTGCCGGTGGAGACGGCACCTTCAATGAGACGGTGACGGGCCTTCTGCGCAGCGGATTGGACTTGCCTCTGGGCTATATTCCCTGCGGCAGCACCAACGACTTTGCCAATTCCCTGAAGCTGCCCACCAACGTGCTTCAGGCGGCCCAGGTGATTGTGGACGGAGATCCCGTGCCCTATGACGTGGGACGATTTGGGGACCGGTATTTTTCCTACGTGGCCTCCTTCGGGGCCTTTACCAAGGCCTCCTATTCCACGCCCCAGAGCGTGAAAAATGCCCTGGGACATGTGGCTTATGTGCTCCAGGGGGCCAAGGAGCTGTTCCAGATTCCCAAGGAGCATGTGGCATTTCAAACAGACAGCGGCAGCTTTGAGGGAGATTATATTTTCGGCGCCATCAGCAACTCCACCTCTGTGGGAGGCATTTTGACCCTGGACCCCAGCGTGGTGGACATGCAGGACGGGAAGTTTGAACTGATGCTGATCCGCCCGCCCAAGGATGCTGTGGAGCTCATGGGCTGCATCCAGGCCCTGACCGGGCAGCGGTATGACACCCCTATGCTCACCTTCTGCAGCGCCAGCTGCCTTACGGTGACGGCCAACCCCGAAATGCCCTGGACCCTGGACGGGGAGAAGGAGGAGGGCCATGAGACCGTGGAGGTGGAGAACCTTCACCGGGCCATCCGGCTGATTCAGAAGGGGGCGGTGGTGTGAAGAATACGACGCTGTGCTACATCACCCGGGGAGACCAGGTTCTGATGCTCCACCGGGTCAAAAAGGAGCATGACCTGAATCATGACAAGTGGATCGGCATTGGCGGCAAGTGCGAGGAGGGGGAGAGCCCTGAGGAGTGCCTGCTCCGGGAGGCCTGGGAGGAGACCGGCCTGACCCTGACAGACTTCCGGTATTGCGGCCTGGTGACCTTTGTGTCAGATACCTGGGAGGGGGAGTATATGCACCTGTTCCAGGCGGAGGGCTTCACCGGAGACCTCCGGACCTGTGACGAGGGAGATCTGCAGTGGGTGGACCGGGAGTTTTTGGATCAGCTCCCCAAATGGGAGGGGGACCGGATTTTCCTGGACCTGATGTGGAAGCAGGTTCCATTCTTCTCCCTGAAGCTGTCCTACACCGGGGAGCGCCTGACCTATGCAGCCCTCAATGGAAAGCCTCTAAAGGTGTGAAAGCGCCGCTCCCCGGCACATACGCGTACCGCTCCGACGAGCTCCCTGCGCTTCGGGGGCAGGGGGGAGCTACGGTCCAACCCTGTAGAGGCCCGCAAGGTGTGCCCCTACAGAGTCTCTGCATGCCCCTGCGCGATGAACTGGCTGAAAAAGAGCGTGTTGCAAAATGACCTGTTTTGCAGCACGCCCTTTTTTCGGCTCAACAGCTTGCGGGCTCATGAGTCCAGATTTTTAATATCAGCATCCAGGATATCCCACGCTGCTTTTCGCTGCTTCGGAGTTACATGCTCCAGCTTTTGGGCCATTTCGTCGAAGACATGCTCCTTTCCAGAAAGGACCTTGTGGCGGAGCACGGAACCGGCAGAAATTTCAGGGGCATTTAGAAGCCGGATAAAAACCTTCATGCTGGGCGCCTGGATGCCCCGCTCCACAGGTTGCCTGGAGAGGCGGCTGTGGAGCGGGTGTTTTGTGGCTCAGTCAGGGGGCTTCAGCGGATGCATGGGCTAGGAAAGGGAGACGGGGTCCGGGGTTTGGGCGCTGGCCGTCAGGTTTTTCCTGGCGGTGGCCAGCATCAGCTTAATGCGGTTGAGCTGGTTAACCTCGGAAGCGCCGGGGTCGTAGTCCACGGCCACGATGTTGGCCTGGGGGAAGGTCTTCCGCAGAAGCTTGATGACGCCCTTTCCCACCACATGGTTGGGCAGGCAGGCGAAGGGCTGGATGCAGACGATGTTAGGCGCGCCGGAGTGGATCAGCTCCACCATTTCGCCAGTGAGGAACCACCCCTCGCCGTACTGGTTGCCCACGGACAAAAAGGGCTTGGCGTACTCCGCCACCTGGGCAATGGGCAGGGGCGGGTCAAAGCGGCGGCTGGCCTTCAGGGCCTGGATGGCAGGCCGGCGAATCCTGGCAATGGCCTTCACCGCCAGGTCTCCCACCTTGGCGCTGCGCCAGGTGCCGCCCAGAAATTCGTGCTTGTACCCGGCATTGTAGACGCAGTAATTCAGGAAGTCCATGAGGTCCGGCACAATGGCCTCCGCCCCCTCCTGCTCCAGCAGGTCCACCAGGTGGTTGTTGGCAAGAGGCATGTACTTCACCAGAATTTCCCCCACCACCCCGACCCGGGGCTTGCGCAGGGCTTCGTCTATGGGGAAGGCGTCGAAATCCTCCACAATCTGACGGCAGAGGGTGGGAAACTCCCGGCCGGAGTGGGGACCGGTGAGGGAATCGATGCAGCGCTTCTCCCAGGACCGGTGCAGGGCGTTGGCGCTGCCGGGGGTGCGCTCGTAGGGACGGACCCGGTACAGGCAGCGCATGAACAGGTCCCCATATACCAAGGCCCGGGCGGCGTCCAGGATCAGGGGCACCGTAAACCGGAAGCCGGGGTTCTTTTCCATGCCGTTGGCGTTGAGGGAGATGACAGGAATGTGAGACAGCCCCGCCTTATCCAAAGCCCGGCGGATGAAGCCCACGTAGTTGCTGGCCCGGCAGCAGCCGCCGGTTTGGGTCATGAGGACGGCCAGGTGATCGGTGTCATACTTCCCGGAGGTAATGGCGCTCATGATCTGCCCCACCACGGTGATGGAGGGGAAGCAGGCGTCGTTGTTGACAAATTTGAGCCCCGTGTCAATGGCTGCCCGGTTGTCATTATCCAGGATTTCCACGTGGTATCCATGGCGCCGGAACACCGGCTGCAGGAGGGAGAAATGGATGGGGGACATCTGGGGCGCCAGAATGGTCCAGCCCTCCTGCTGCATCTGCCGGGTGTATACGGTCCGGCGGTAGGGGACCGGCTGGGGATGGGGAACCATGCCTTGGCGGGCCCGCATGTTCATAGCGGCGAGCAAGCTCCGGACCCGAATTCGGGCCGCGCCCAGGTTGGACACCTCGTCAATTTTGAGGACGGTGTACAGCTTGCCGCTGGCCTCCAAAATCTCCGCCACCTGGTCTGTGGTTACCGCGTCCAGACCGCAGCCAAAGGAATTGAGCTGGATGAGCTCCAGGTCCTTCCGGGTCCGGACAAACTCCGCCGCAGTGTAGAGCCGGGAGTGGTAAACCCACTGGTCATTGGCCCGAAGGGGCCGCCCGGGGGTGAAATCCACGGGAATGGAATCCTCGGTGAGGACCGCCAGGCCATAGGAGGCGATGAGCTGGGGGATGCCGTGGTGGATCTCCGGGTCTATGTGATAGGGGCGGCCTGCCAGGACGATGCCCCGGCGGCGGTGCTCCTCCATCCACTGGAGGGCCTCCCGGCCCTTGGCCCGCACGTCCTCCTTCGCCCGGCGCTGCTCGTTCCAGGCGGCGTGAACAGCCCGGCGGGTTTCTGCACTGGGGATGCCCCAGGTTTCCCGGCACAGCCGCTCCAGCCGGGCGGCGGCGGTGCGTTCGTCGGTCATGGCGATGAAGGGACGTATGTAGTGGATGCCGCCCTCTGTGACGGCGTCTACATTGTTTTTTAGGTTTTCGGGATAGGATACCACGATGGGACAATTGTAATGATTCTGCGCTCCTGGGGTCTCCTGGTGTTCGTAAAAGACACAGGGGTGGAAAATGGTTCGGATTCCTTGATTTACCAGCCACTGTACATGGCCGTGGGCCAGCTTGGCGGGGTAGCACTCGGACTCGGAGGGGATGGACTCCATGCCTAGCTCATAGATTTTCCGGGTGGATCGGGGGGAGAGCACCACGGAGAAGCCCAGGAGGCGGAAAAAGGTGGCCCAGAATGGGTAATTTTCGTACATATTGAGAACCCGGGGGATGCCAATCCGGCCTCTGGGGGCCTGGTCAACGGGCACAGGCGGGTAGGCGAACATGCGCTCCAGCTTGTAGTCCACCACATTAGGCCCCTTGTCCTGGGAGACGCCGCCGCCCAGGCCCTTCTCACACCGGTTGCCGGTGACGTGGCGGCGGCCGCCGGGGAATTGATTGATGGTGAGCATACAGCGGTTGGAGCAGCCGCCGCAGCGGGTGGTGGCGGTGGTGTAGGTAAGGGCCAGGATTTCCGGAATGGGGAGCATGGTGCTTTGCTGCCCCTGATACCGGTCCCGGGCGATGAGGGCTGCGCCAAAGGCGCCCATGATACCGGCGATGTCGGGGCAAATGGCCTCCACTCCGGCGATGCGCTCAAAGGCCCGCAGTACCGCCTGGTTGTAGAAGGTGCCGCCCTGGACCACCACGTGCCGGCCCAGATCCCTGGCGTCGGCCAGCTTGATCACCTTATACAGGGCGTTTTTGATGACGGAGTAGGCAAGACCGGCGGAAATGTCCTGGAGGGACGCCCCCTCCTTCTGAGCCTGCTTCACGTTGGAGTTCATAAATACGGTGCAGCGGGTGCCCAAATCGATGGGATTGGAGGCAAAGAGAGCCTCCTGGGCGAACTGGGCGGCGGTGTAGCCCAGGGAATTGGCAAAGTTTTCAAGGAAGGAGCCGCAGCCGGAGGAGCAGGCCTCATTCAGGAGAATGGTGTCTACGGAGTGGTTCCGGATTTTGATGCATTTCATGTCCTGACCGCCGATGTCCAGAATGCAGTCCACCTCCGGATCGAAGAAGGCGGCGGCCTGGTAGTGGGCGATGGTCTCCACCTCCCCCTCGTCCAGGCAGAAGGCGGACTTCAGCAGGGTCTCGCCGTAGCCGGTGGAGCAGGTGCGGAGAATTTTAGCCTCCGGCGGCAGCTTTTGCTGCAACTGACCCATGGCCCGGATGGCGGTCTGGATGGGCGAGCCTTGATTGCCTGCGTAGAAGGACCACAGGAGCTCCCCCTCCTGGCCGACCAAAGCCAGCTTGGTGGTGGTGGACCCGGCGTCGATGCCCAGGTAGCAATTTCCCCGGTAGCGCTCCAGAGGGGCGGTCTGTACCCTGGCCCGGCTGTGGCGGGCCTGGAAGGCGCGATATTCCTCCTGACTCTGGAAGAGGGGAGGCAGCCGCTTCAGCTCAAAGGCCATTTGCACCCCCTGCTCCAGCTGGGAGATGAGTCCGTCCAGGGAGCGGGGCTCCGCCTCACCGGATTCCAGGGCAGCGCCCATGGCGGCGAAGAGGTGGGAATTTTCCGGGTCCACCACGTTTTCCGGTGTGAGATGCAGGGTGCGGATGAAGGCCTTCTTCAGCTCCGGCAGGAAGTGGAGGGGGCCGCCCAAAAAGGCCACGCAGCCCCGGATGGGCTTGCCGCAGGCCAGGCCGGAAATGGTCTGGTTCACCACGGCCTGGAAGATGGAGGCGGCCAGGTCCGGCAGGGTGGCCCCTTCATTGATGAGGGGCTGAATATCCGACTTGGCAAAGACGCCGCACCGGGCGGCAATGGGGTAAATTTCCCGGTAGCTGGCGGCCTCCCGGTTCAGACCTGTGGCGTCAGTTTGCAACAGGGAGGCCATCTGGTCGATGAAGGAGCCGGTGCCGCCGGCACACACGCCATTCATCCGCTGCTCCAGGCCGCCCCGGAAATAGATGATTTTGGCGTCTTCGCCCCCCAGCTCAATGGCCACGTCGGTTTGGGGCGCCACCCGCTCCAAACTGGAAGCCACGGCCACCACCTCTTGGACGAAGCCAATGTCCATGGCCTTGCCCAGATTCATGGAGCCGGAGCCGGTGATCCCCACCCGCAGGCTGCAGGGGCCCAGCTGCTGCCTGGCTTCCCTCAGAAGCTGGGCCAGGGTTTCCTGGGTATGGGCCCGGTGGCGGCGGTATTGCCCAAAAAGAATCTGCCCGTTTGTATCTAAAATCACCAGCTTCACCGTGGTGGAGCCGATGTCAATCCCCGCAGGGAAACAGTTACCCATGCTAAAAACCTCAATTTCGCTATTTTTCTACATGAAAGTATACCACGTTCCGTTTCAATTGCAAGAGGAGCGATTTGGAAAGAAATTGTAAATTTTCACAATTTCCCAAATTTGGGGCAGGGAAACGTACAAGGAGGCAGCTGGAAAAGCGGGTGGATTCCGACAACCCCTCTGCAGCACCCCCCGGGAGGGATTGTATGCACGGCGCTGGGTATTTGTTCCGTCTGTCTTGGACAAGGGGATTCCTTTTGCAAGCGTGTGTGGAGCTCAGGTGAACGCTGGGAGCCAGTCAAGGTAGCGCAAAGGTGTTGCAGGGGCGCACACGGTGCGCCCCTGCAAGGGTGTATTATGGTGATTTCCGCGTTTGCCCATCTGAGGGCGTAGGGTGCGTCCGGGAGGCCGCGCCCTACATAGCTGCATGTTGAACGCTGAACGGTGCGCACCCTAGCTGTGGGCATATGCCCTTTGGGGGACGGGTTCGCAGACGGTCCGGCGCTCCAGGCGGGGACCCAGGCGGCTTAGGATTTCATTGGCGATGGTGCCGGACTGTCTGGCGACGTCGCAGGCAGAGATCACCTCCTGACCGGAAGCGCCCAGGAGAACGGCGGTGTCCCCGGCCCGGGCTTCCGGAATCTCTGTGACGTCTACCAGGGTCTGATCCATGCAGATTCTGCCCAGAATGGGGGCGCGTCTGCCATGGATGAGCACGCTGCCAACGCCGGAGCCGAGGGCGCGGGGGAGGCCGTCGGCGTAGCCGATGGTCAGGGCGGCCATGCGCGTTTCTCTTTGCGCGGTGAAATCCAGACCGTAGCCTGCATGCTCCCCCGGATATAGGGTCCGCAGGGTGGAGAGCCTGGCGTAAAGGGACAGCACCGGCCGCAGCTGGGCTCCCCAGCGCCTGGTATCTTCCCCGGTGCTGAGCACGCCGTACAGGGCCATGCCTACCCGGGCGTAATCCCCGCCCAGGAAGGGGTAATTGAGAAGCCCGTAGCTGCCCAGGAGGTGGATTTTAGGGGGACGGATCCCCCGCTCATGCAATTGCCGGACCACCAGTTCAAAGGCCCTTGCCTGGGCTGCGGTGAAGGCACGGTCCTGGGGCTTGTCTGTGTCGTCGGCACACAGGTGGGTGAACATCCCCTCCACCTGGAGGTGCTCCATGGAGAATATGGCCCAGATGCGTTCCAGATTTTCCCACCGCTCCCCCAGCCGGTGCATGCCGGTGTCAACGGCCACATGAACGCGAATGGGAGCGCCCAGACGGTTCAGCTGCCTGGCATAGTCCCAGTCTACCACAGTCTGAATCAGGTCGTATCGCCGGACCAGGGAGAGCTCCTCCACAGGGGTGAAGCCCAAAATCAAAATGTCTCCCGGGATGTGATGCCGCCGCAGCTCCGCTCCCTCCTCCGCCGTGGCCACGCAAAAGGACCGGATGCCCAGGCGGCTCAGGGCCTGGGCTATGGGCACAGCGCCGTGGCCGTAGGCGTTGGCCTTGACCACCGGCATGAGGCGGCAGCCTGGGGGCAGCAGAGCCTGTAGGGCCGCTACATTGTGCCGGAGGTGCTCCAGATTTAACGCAATCCAAGCGCGGTGTCCTTCCATGGGAATCACTCCCTTCGTATGATACGAGGCGGCGGGGCTACGACGGTGGAGCCGGCCGGCACATCGGTGTGGACCACGGCCCCTGCGCCGATTTTGACGCCGTCTCCGATCCGGATGCCGCCCACCACCACGGCTCCGGCCCCAATCAGGCAGTTTCGGCCAATTTGCGGGGCCTTTCCCTCCACCTCACCGATGGTGACGTTTTGATAAATCCGGCAGCCGGAACCAATTCTGGCATAACGGGAGATGTAGACGCCGTGAAGGCCGTGGGGTAGGGACAGAAAACCCTCAATCACCGCAGTTTTCCCCACGTAGCCCCCGTGCCGCCGGGCCATGCGGCTCAGGACCAAGGTGAGAAGGCCGGTGACCAGCCTGCTGCCGCTCCGCTCCCGCAGGCGGAAGAGCCGCCAGAACAGGTCCAGATTGTCCCCCTTGCTGTACTCGGTGATTCGCTCCCGCATGGGCTTCACAGGACCACCGCCTCCTCAATGGCCCGGGTGATCACCTCCTGCAGGGGTATACCGGCGGCCTCCATCATGTTGGGAAACCGGCTGTGGGGGGTGAAGCCGGGGATGGTGTTGACCTCATGGAAGAGAATTTCCCGGGAACCGGTGAGGAACATGTCCACCCGGGCAAAGCCGGAGCAGCCCAGGACCCAGTAGATTTTTTTTGCCGTTTCCTTGAGACGCGCGGCAGTTTCTGCCGGGATGGGAGCTGGCACGTGGATTTTCGCCGTAATGAGATTGTACTTTTCGGTGTAATCAAAAAAGCCGCTGCCCAGAGAGATCTGATCGATTTCTCCGGTGATGAGGGTGTGCGTCCCCATCACAGCGCAGCCCACTTCGGAGCCGCCGATGCAGGCTTCTACCAGCACCCGGTCATCGTACCGAAGGGCGGCGGAAATGGCAGGGAGCAGATGCTCCTGCTTGTACACCTTGGAGACTCCATAGGAAGAGCCTGCCCGGACGGGCTTCACAAAGAGGGGATAGCCGGTCTCCCCGGCCAGGCGGAGGGCATCCTCCTGGCAGAAGCCGGGCTCCAGGGAGAAGGAGGCGGGAACCGGAATGCCTGCTGCCCGGACCAGCCGGTGGGCCCGGTCCTTATCCATACACAGCGCCGAGGCCAGGACGCCGCAGCCCACCACGGGAAGCCCTGCCAACTGGCACAGGCCCTGAACGGTGCCGTCTTCCCCGTTTTTACCGTGGAGGATGGGGAACACCCCGTCCAGGGGAATGGGCGTCACCGCTCCCTCCCGAAATACCAGAAGACTTCGGTCCTTGGGGTTGGGGGAGAGGAGGGCCGGGGTGCAGTCCGGTCCGCTTTGCCAGGCGCCGGCGGCGATTTGCCCGATGCTGCCGGTAAAGTGGTACCACGCTCCCTGTTGGGTGATGCCCACCATCACGGGAAGGTACCGCCGCCGGTCCATGTGTTCCAGCACGCCTGCCGCAGAGGCCAGGGAGACCTCATATTCCGGGGAACGGCCGCCAAAGAGGACGGCAATGGTTTTTTGTTTCATATGTCTCATCCTTTCTCCTGTACCACCGTACCGGCTGGCAACCGGTAGCCGATTTCACATTGATTCCGGTACATCCGCCGGGTGGACACGCAAATGCCGGAGGAGGTGTCGATGGCGCGCTGCACCACGTCCACTCCCTCGTACACCCTTCCATTTTGGCGGTAGTACACCAGGTTTTCGTTGATGGCCTCATACGTGAGACCCAGATCCCGGGCGGTGTACACCCGGCCGGTGATGTGAGCTTGGTCAAAGGAAATGGCAATTTGGAAGGTGACCTCTGTGTCATTCCGGACACGCAGGTCCAGCCAGCCCTCGGCTACCGTGGCGTCTACGCCAAGGGGGGCATCGCTGGGTGGCTCGGGAAAATCCTTGACCTGGTGCCCATGACGCTCGGTCAGGGTGAGGGGAGTGTGTAAAAACATCCAGCACAGCAGATTGCTCAGCTGACACAGACCGCCTCCCTTCTGGACGGTGAGCTTTCCGTCTACCTCAGCCAGGCCCTCCCGGTAAGGGGTATCCCGGTCGGCATACCGCACCAAGCGCCAGAAGGAGAAGGTTTCCCCGGGGCGGATGAGCAGATGGTCCAGGGTGGCAGCTGCCAGCTTCAGGTTGAATACCTTGTTCTCCTGGTACACCATGTCAAAGCCGGTCTCCCGGTTATACATGGGGCAGCTGGTTTCAAAGAGGGGATATGGCAGCTCCTGCCTTTCCCGACAGGTGGCGTAGGGGATGCCGTCCCACCCCATTTTGGCGTAGAAGCAGAAGCGCCGCTGCCACCTGCGCAGGGGGAGAAGCCATGGGAAGATTTGGGTCATACGCCGGCGTGTCATTTGTAAGAACCTCCTGATTGTCTTGGGGTGTGTGGGTACAGCTGAGAGTGCACTGCGTCCAACCGGCACGGCGCAGCCGTGCCAGCGTGGGCTTGGCTATGCCCATATGCCTGGCGGTAGAGGAAGGTGGTGATGGATGCAGGAAAAGTCCCCGCCTGGCATGTCTATCATACCACAGCGGGGACTTCCTTGTTTTCGCTTTTTCTGCCATGGATCTCATGGCTTTCTCACGAAAATCATACATTTTTCTGAAGGGCACGAGGGAGGCGGACGGTAAAGGCAATGTGCTCGTCCTGACTTTCGGCGGCGATGGTGCCGCCGTGAAGCTCCACAATTTCCTTGGCAATGGCCAGACCCAGGCCGGCCCCGCCTGTGGTAGTGCCCCGGGCGGAATCCAGACGGAAGAACTGCTCAAAAATCTGGCTCAGCTTCTCCGGGGGGATGGTTTTGCCACGGTTTTCCACCCGGACAGATGCTTGCTCCCCCTGTTGCTCCAAATGAAGGGTAATGGCTGTTTGCCCGTAGCTGTAGTGCACAGCGTTTCGGAACAGGTTGTCAAATACCCGCTCCAGCTTGTCCGGGTCGCAGAAGACGTGCACGTTGGGGGCCAGCTGCAGCGTCCAGGTCAGGCGCTTTTCAGCCAGGGCGGGTTGAAACTCATAGGTCATCTGCTCCAGCATGCGGGTCAGGTTCACCTCTTGTTTTGCCAGGGCCAGGTGGGACAGGCTGAACCGGGTGATGTCAAAAAATTCATTGATCAGGTCCTCCAGACGCTGAGCCTTGTGCAAGGCGATGCCGGTGTATTTGGCCCGCAGCTCCTGGGAGATCTGGGGCTCGTCCCAGAGGAGGGTGAGGTAGCCAATGACACTGGTGAGAGGGGTCTTGAGGTCGTGGGCCAGGTAGACAATCAGGTCGTTTTTCCGCTGCTCTGCCTCCTGAGCGGCCCGGGCGTCCCGGAGGGCGCGCAGGCGCACCTGGTTCAGCTCATACTCCGTCTGTGCCAAGTCCTCTGGCAGCAGAATGGGCTCCTCGCTGGGGTGAGCCAGCTTCCCGGCGGCTGCTGCCACCTGATCCAGATACCGAAGGGGCCGGGAAATGAAGCGGTAGGTGATCCCGGCCCAGCCCAGGAGAAATGCACCGCCCAGGAAAACCAGGATGTAATCCTGTACAAAGGACAGCATCTGGTACAGGGGGTCCGATGCCTGCCAGATGAAGAGGCGGCAAATGCGCCATGCCAGTAGAACGCCAACTCCCAGGGCCGCCAGAAATCCAGTCACGGCCAGCAAATATTGACCCAGCAGCCGCCGGGTCAGGCGGCTGGCCCGATGATGTGTGTTCGGATTACTCAATGGTGTAGCCAACCCCCCAGACGGTTTTGATGAACCTGGGCTTGCGGCTGGGTTCTCCCATCTTTTCCCGGAGGCGGGCGATGTGAGCCATGACCGTGTTGTTGTTGTCCAGGTACTTTTCGCCCCACACGGCCTCAAACAGCACCTCAGAGGAGACGACGGTGCCCTTGTGCTCGCACAGGTACCAGAGAATGTCGAATTCCAGCGGTGTGAGAGCCAGCTCCCGACCGTAGAGGCTGCATTTCCGGTTGTCCCGGCAGATGTACAGACCGGCAAAGTCATAGATTTGCTTGCGGCTCTCCGCAGCCACGTTATAGGTGGTGTAGCGGCGGAGCTGTGTCTTCACACGGGCCACCAACTCCAGGGGGTTGAAGGGCTTGGTCATGTAATCGTCCGCCCCCAGGGTGAGGCCTGTGATTTTGTCCATATCCTCCACCTTGGCGGTGAGCATCACAATGGGGAACATGTGCGTCTCCCGGATCCGGCGGCAGAGGTCAAAGCCCGTCATATCCGGGAGCATGACGTCCAAAATGGCCAGGGACAGATCCTCCCGCTCCACGCAGGCCAGAGCCTCGGCGCCCAAAGTGCAGGAGAAGACGGTGTATCCTTCGTTTTTCAGGTACAGTCCCACCAGCTCCCCGATTTCCTGCTCGTCGTCAACCACTAGAATTTTTTCGTTCACGCCAGGGCCTCCCATCTTGTTTTTATGTCAGAATGCGGATCCACCGGGCATACAGCCGCTTCCACCAGGGAGCCTTTCGGAGGGCAGAAGTCAGGCCGGCCTGCCAGTGGGTCAGTTTCTTCAGCTCTTGCCGGGTTATGGTGTGCTGGCTGAATCGGGCTTTCAGGGCCAGGGCTTCCATTTCCTCCGGCGGAGACTGCTGCAAGAGCTTGGACAGAGGAAGGGCCAGACGCCACCGGTGCAGAAGCTGGCGGTTTGGGGGTTCCCGGTCCATCACCCGGCGGCGCAGAAGGAGGGTTGCCGGGCGGCGCAGAAGGGCCAGACTCAGGAGAACCAGCGCCCAGAGGAGCCATCCGGGGAGCTTCAGCGGCTGGGAGGGAGAGGCAGGGGACGGCTCCTGGGCGGGTTTCGTTGTTACTGCCGCCTCGTGGGTGGAGGGCTCCCCATCTGCCGGGTTGGTGTCCGGTTGGGGCTCCGGAGCTGTGGGCGCTTCACCGTGGAGGGTGGAGGCTACGCCGTCAGGCGGAGTGGCCTCCAGGGGAACCCAACCCACACCCAGGCTGTAGTACTCCGCCCACGCGTGGGCGTTTTCTCCGGTTACTTCCACCCAAGCGTCCGCCTTGGCATCCACCAGGTAGCCGGTGACCATGCGGGCCGGTATGTCCAGGGCTCGGAGCATGGCCGCCGTGGCGGCGGCAAAGTGGACGCAGTAGCCGGTGTCGCTCTGGGTGAGAAACCAGGAGGCGAAATCCTGCTGGTCCGAGGGCATGCGGGGAGTGTTTAAATCATACCGAGCGGAATCCCGGACAAAATCCGCCACGGCTTGGGGCAAATCCGCCTGAGAAAGGTCGGTGAGCCCGGCGTCTTGGGCGATGTCCCGCAGGGCGCGGCGGCTGACCTCCGGGAGGGCGGTGTAGGCTCCCCCGTCCAGAATAAAGCGGTCGTACCCGCTGAAGACTTGAGAAGAAAGGATGGAGGCGCCTGTCATGATGGAGGCCGGTTGGGCATCTTCGCTGCTGGGGAGATTGGAGAAGAGAGTTCCATAGGAGATGCTGTAGGCCGTCGTCCGCCCCCGATTCTGGAGCCCGGAATCCTGCCGGGGAACGCCCACCTCCGGCAGTTGACTGAGGTAATAGGGGGTGTAGATCTCGGGCAGGTAGGTGCGGCTGCGGATGGAGAGGGTTCGTGAGTCCTCCAGAGTGTGGGATTGGGCCAGCAGCCCTGCCTCCGGCTCCGGGCAACCGGCGAAGGCTTCCTCCGGCAACCGGTTCCAGCTGATGCCGGTGTAAGAGCCAAAGGCAGAGCCCCGGAGGTACAGAGAGCCGGTTTCTTCCGCCAGAACCTCCATGATGGTCCGATGGCTGGGCAGCCTGGGGCCCATGCGCAGGTCTACGTCCGCTGTGGTGTTTCCGGCTACGGACACAGCCAGCCGGAGCCTGCCGTGGCTGTCCAGCTCCAGGGGGAGCATGTCCCCGGCCCAATCCAGGGTAGCTTGCAGGATTTCCTCTGCGGTCTGGGCCCTTGTGTAGGTCGCGGGAGGAATCAGCAGGCAGAGCGCCAGCAGGAGCGCCGTCACCGGCAGGGCCAGCCCCAGAGTCAGCCGGCTGCCGCCCCGGGGGCTGCGAATCCGGCTGGACTGGGTCAGGAGCAGCAGACAGACGGCGGCGAGGAGGAGCGCCAGGCACCAGAGATCCGGCGGCGTATCCACCACCACCAGACACAGGGCCAGGGGCAGCGCGTCCAGCAAAAGGGCAGGGGCCACGCTCTGCCGCCGCCGGATCACCCAGGCGTTGACGCAGGCCAAAGCCCCGCCCCAGAGGGCCAACAGCAGGGTGACATTCCCGGAGGTTCTGGGCCTCCAGGCGGGCAGCTGGACAGAGCGGTAGGCAGTGTGGTAAATGGTAGTGAGCCGGGTGTAGAGGAACCGGGCGCCCTGCTCCAGCTCCTCCCGTGCCAGAAGGAATGCTCCTGCCAGGGTTAGGATCCATAGCCCCAGAAGGAACAGGCCGGCCCACCGGAACCGATAGAGGACGGAGAGCAGCAGGCACACCAGGACCAGCAGGACAGCCAGCTGCACCTCGTCTACCGGCAGACGAAAGGCGGTGATGGGGCAGAATATGCTGCCAAGAGTCAGCCCGGCATTTAGCAGCAGGCAGGCAAAAAAGGTTAAAAACCGGGATTCCTCCCGGGGACGTTCCTTCACGGGGACACCTCCTCCCTGGGCAGGACGTGGTAATGCCAGCAGGCATCGGCGGCCCAGGTCCGGCTGGTGGAGCCTGCAGGCGTGGGACTGGAGCGGCAGAGCTGCTCAGCCAGGTAGCTTAAATCCTGAGGCTGGTGGATGGAACAGGCTTGAGGTCCGGCGCCGCTGAGCCAGCGGACCACATGGGCGGTTCCGTGGGCCAGCAGCCACTGGGCCAGCCAGCAGGTCTGATCCAGACAGCTGTCCAGCTCTCCGGGGCTTCCGGAGAGGTCCAGAGTTAGGACCACAGGGCCCTGGTTGGGGACCTGGGCTTCCCGGACAATGGGGTGGTCCACCTTGGCCGTCAGCTTCCAGTGAATTTCCCGGGGGCTGTCTCCGGGCCGGTAGTCCCGGAGCTCGTGGACCTCTGCAAAGCCGCCCCCGGGCTTGGGCCGGTAGGACAGAACCTGGAGCTGAGCCAGGCTGGGCAGCTGCTCCGGCGGCTGGGGGCAGGGCAGCACCAAAAGCTCCGTCCGGCAATTCCAACGCCGGGGCAGGCGAAACAGGCCCAGGTAATCATAGACCCGGCCGCGGTCCACAGCGCAGGTCACGGCGCCGCAGTGATTGGTGGGGAGCTCCAGGGCCATTTGCAGGGACCGGGGCCTGGCCCGGAAGGTAGTTTCGTGGCCGCTGGTATGCTCCGTCATCCGGAGGCGGAAGCGGCACATGGGCTGAGGCAGGCGGCACACCGTCTGGAGCCGGAGCTCCGCCGCCTCTCCCCGGCGAGGATTCCCCGGGGAGACCAGGCGCAGATCCATGGTGAGCATGGCCGGCAGGCTTACCACCAGAGACAGCGCCGGCAGGCACCACAGAAGCACCAGAAGAAACCAGGAAAACCAGGCGTAGAAGAAACAATAAAACACGGTACCTCCCACCAGGGCGGCCAGGTACAGAAGCCGGTTGCGCAGCATGGTCAGGACACCTTTGGCGCTGCCGCTGCCTTCAGGATCTCCTCCAGGATATCCCGGGCAGTGCGGCCCCGGGCCTCAGCGCTTGGTTCCAGCAGGAGCCGGTGGGCTACGGTTTCGCAAAATACCGTCTGAATGTCAGAAGGGATGACGTAATCCCTGCCGTTCAGAAAGGCGATGGATTTGGCCATGGCCGTGACGGAAAGGGTAGCCCGGGGACTGGCCCCCCGCAGGATGGCGGGATGGCTCCGGGTGGCCCCGGCCAGGCGCACCACATAGTCCACCAGTTCGGCTTGGATGTACACCCCGGCAGCCTGATCCTGGAGCTCCGTCAGCTGCCCAAGGGAGAGAACCGGGCGAATTTGCAGAAGGGGGTTGCCCTCCTGCCGGCGCAGAATCATGTCCCGCTCGTCCTTGGGAGACGGGTAGCCCATGGACAGGCGAATGGTGAACCGGTCCATCTGGCTGTCTGGCAGGAGCTGGGTTCCAGCGGCTCCAACCGGGTTCTGGGTGGCGATGACTGTGAAGGGCTGAGGAATAGGATGGGTCTGGCCATCTACGGTGACCTGCCCCTCCTCCATGGCCTCCAAAAGGGCGGACTGGGTCCGGGAAGTGGCCCGGTTCAGCTCATCCGCCAGGAAGAGATTGCACAACACGGCCCCGGGCTGGTAGGTCATGGAGCCGGTCTCTTTGTTGTAAACAGAATAGCCGGTCACGTCTGAAGGCAGAACGTCCGGTGTGAATTGGACCCGCCCATAGGTGAGGCCCAGGGCCCTGGAAAAAGCCAGAGCCAGAGTGGTTTTTCCTACGCCGGGAATGTCTTCCAGGAGGATATGGCCCCGGGCCAGGATGGTGGCCAGGCTCCACAGGAGTACCCGGTCCTTGCCAACCACGGCTTTTCGGACTTCCCCCATAATCTGCTGTGCATACTGCATATGCCAGACTCCTCTCGGTTACCATAATATTACTCAGTATACCATGTCCTGAGGGCAGGAGCAAGATGCTAAGAAAAATTTCAGAATTTTGTGGACCTTTATAAAAAGCCACGGCCCAGCCGGGGGGCTGGGCCGTGGAATCAAGAAAGGAGGTGAAGAAATGAAAAATTAGCTTTGTTCTTATCCTACCAGGGAAATGTGAAGAAAAAAAGGGGGAAAATATTAAGTAAATGTGAAGTTCCAAAAAACGTCCCGGCTCTCCGGAGCGTTAAAGGATGTCCAAATGCTCCAAGAGAATTTTCAGCCCCAGGAGGATCAGAATGACGCCGCCGGTCAGCTCCGCCTTCTTCCCGTGCCGGGCTCCAAACCGGTTGCCCAGCTTCACGCCAAGGGCGGAAAACAGGAAGGTGGTGAGACCAATGAGGGAGATTGCCACCCAAATGCTGGAGAAGTTGAAATGGCCATCCACAAACAGGGGCAGACTCACCCCGGCCACCAGGGAGATGCCGGCTGCCAGGGCGTCAATGCTGGTGGCAATGGCCAACAGGAGCATGGCCCGGGCGGACAAATCCCCGGAGACCTCTTCCTCCTCTGCAGACAGAGCCTCCCGGATCATATTGCCCCCAATGACTGCCAGGAGGAGAAAGGCAATCCAGTGATCGAAGGAGGCGATGGCCTGGGCGAAGGAATGGGCCAGGAGAAAGCCCAGCAACGGCATCAACATCTGAAAGCCGCCAAACCACAGCCCCACCCAGGCTGCATGCTTGAGGGAGACTGTGCGTATAGCCAGCCCCTTGCAAATTGCCACGGCAAAGGCATCCATAGACAGCCCCACGGCCAGGACCAAAAGCTCATACATGTTCATTTCTGAGACCTCGTTTCCGTATGACCAATGAAATTGGACGCCACAGCAGGTCGCGGCGTCCAGGTTTTTAAAAATATTACCATATGCGGATGCCTCCTGTCAAGGGAAATGCGCGTCTGTTTCAGAGTAGCAGACCGGTAGGTAGGAACCATACGATGGGGAGGTCTCTCCTTCCGTCCGTAAGTGCGCACCAAGCGCAACATTTCGCCGTTTCTCATCCGTCACGGCTACCGCCGTGCCAGCTGGAGTCATGGAGGCAATTGCCGGTGGCAAGTGATGAAATCCCATGGCGCCGCGCGCCTGCCCTCGGGGGAAGCCATGGGCGCTGCCGCGCCGGGACGGAGAAGGGAAATGCTTCTGCCCTGGCGTTTGTTTCCGGACAAAAACGCTCTTGTATTTTGGGGAGAAATGTGATAGAATTCAAAATGGGAGAAGATAGGTAAAAATATGATTTTTTAGTTTTTTGCCGCGAAAGTCGGAAAAATCCGAATTTATTCTGACTTTTTCGGAAAACGGTACAAAAATACCGATTTAATTGATACTTTTGTACCGATTTCCCCTTCTCTCCAATCGCAAACCAACACGGAAAGGAAGTCCTGCCTTATGAGCATCACGGACAAAAGTAAAATCGTCATCATTGGAGCCGGCAATGTGGGGGAAGCGGTTTGCTATACCCTGATGGTCCGCCGACAGGCCAGCGAGATTGTGCTGGTGGACATCAACGGTGACCGGGCCGAGGGCAGCGCCCTGGATATTGTCCACGGTACCGCCTTTTTTCACCAGGTAAAGGTCCGCAACGGCGGCTACGAAGACTGCGCCGATGCCCAGATCATCATCCTCACTGCCGGAGTGGCCCGGAAGCCCGGACAGACCCGGCTGGACCTGGCCAAAACCAATGTTTCCATTACCCGGGACATTGCCCGCCGGATTATGCAGTATGCTGTCAATCCCATTTTGGTGGTGGTGTCCAATCCTGTAGATGTGCTCACCTATGTGGTGCAGCAGGAGACCGGACTTCCCGCCAACCGGGTCATCGGTTCCGGCACGTCCCTGGACACGGCCCGGTTCCGCCAGATGATTGGGGAGGCCTGCGGTGTGGATGTGTCCAATGTCACCGCCTATATTCTGGGCGAGCACGGCGACAGCCAGGTGCCTGTATGGTCCAGCGCCACTGTGGCCGGGGAGCCGGTGGATGCGTTCTACCAGTCCCAGAAGGGCCGGGACCTGGATCATGCCGGGATTGCGGAGCGGACCAAAAATGCGGGAGGCACCGTGATTAAGCTAAAGGGAGCCACCTTCTACGGCGTGGCCATGTCCACCAGCCGGATTGTGGAGGCCATCTGTGAGGACGAAAATTCGGTTCTGCCTGTGGCTCATGTGCTGGGAGAAAAGTTTGGCCCCCTGCAGAATGTGGCCATTAGTCTTCCCTGCGTGATCAATCGGGAGGGCATCGCCCGGGTAGTCCGGCCTGTGATGAACGAGGCGGAGACCCAGGCCCTGACTCGCTCCGCCGAAACGCTGCGCACCTTTATGGACCAGGCGCTGACCGAATGACAGAAGGATGGGTTGGTTGCAAAATGCGTTTTTTGCAACAGGCCCCGTTCTAAAAGTGAAAGATAGCGGGAGAAAACACAGAAATTCGTGTTTTCTCCCGCTAAAATATGAGGGATCATTTTAGAAAGCGCATTTCGCAACGGGTCCATTTTTTTGTGGCGCTGCCTGGTACCCTGTATTCACTTTACACAGCTTCCAGGGGGCAGCCCGCCGGCAGAATGACTTCGGCTGTAAAAAGGCCGCCCTCTTGCCGCCGCAGGAAGCGGCCGCCCATGGAGGTCAGAAGCTTCTCACAGGTTTGCAGGCCGATTTTGGTGCTCTCTACCCGGCCGGCTGTAGCCCGGACGTAGTTGGAGATGCACACATGGAGCTCATTTCCCACCCAAGAAGAGGAGATGGTCACCGGCCGGTCCGGCTCTGCGTACTTCAACACGTTGGAAAACAGATTGTCAAAAATCCGCCGCAGGTGCTGCACATCCACCTGAATGAGACGGCTTTCCGTCAGGCTCTCAGTTTGCACCTGATAATTCCGCTCCAGAAGGTCTGCCGTTTGCTCTCCAAGCATTTGCTCCAGCAGGGTCCCGGCGTCCAGGGGCTCCAGATGCAGGGCGGGCGTTGGTTTGCCAAACACCAGGAAGTAGGAAAAAAGCTCATTGGTGAGGGTTCGCAGTTTTTCCGCCTTCTGGCGGCACACGCTGAGATATTCCTGCCGCTGGGAGGGGGTCAGGTTGTCGTTTTCCCCTAAGATGTCCAGATAGCCCATGAGGGTGGTAAGGGGAGTGCGCACATCATGGGAAATGGCGGTGATGAGCTCCGTATTGGCTCGCCATGCGAGCTCTTCCCGCTGGAGCTTGTCCATGATGGACAGGCGCATAGCGTCCACATCCTCTGCCAGGTCGCCGATTTCGTCTTTGGAGGAGGGGGTGATTTCCAGGGTCAGGTCTCCTTTGCTCACCTGCCGGACCTGCTTGGCCAGGCGGCTGATGGAGGAGGTGACCTGGCTGTTATACAGCAGCATCAGCGCCAGGAATATGATGCCGCCGGCTGCCAGTGAGGCCCAGCTGACCAGGGCGTAAAGCTGGTTTTGAGAAAAATCCTGGATTTCCACCTGGTAGGAGCCGTCGGTGAAGTTGACGGGAAAGGTATGTTCTGCTGAATTGGCGGAAGAGGAGATTTTTTCCTGATTCTTCCCAGACCGGATTACAAAGCCTCCGTCAGAGCCTACCATCTCGGCGCCCCAACGGTCGGAATTTAAAATGGCGCCGTTGGCGGAGACGGTGAGCTGGATATAGGGGTGGCTATGGTTCCAGACGCCGATTTTTTGCACATTGGTGGAGGAGACAGCCTCCTCCTGGACATAGGTCCGGAAAGAGCCGATGGCTTCCAGAAGCCGCAAATTCTGGCGTTTTTCCGAGCAATACACCCTTTCCACCAGATAATCCCCCAGGACCTGCAGCGTAAGACCCAGGGCGATGGCCGCCATGGCCGCCAACAGCAGCATGGCCAGCAGCTTCAGACTCAACCGGCGGTAGGGCTTACCTTTAGCCAAATTGATACCCCTTTCCCCAGATGGTCCGGATCAGCTTGGGATTGGTGGGGTCCTCCTCCAGCTTTTTCCGCAGGTTCAGGATGTGGACCATGACGGTGTTGGTGGAGGTGGGCATATACTTTTCTCCCCAGGCGCCCTCGTAGACGGAGCGAACGTCCAGCACCTTTCCCCGGTGTAGGAAAAAGTATTGGAGAATTTCGTATTCCTTGCTGGTGAGCTCCACCACCCGGCCATTTTTTACGGCGCAGCGGCGGTCCTCATCCAGATGCAGGCTGGCGTCCAGAACCTCCTCCCGCTTGCCCTTATACACCCGGTATCGGCGGAGCAGAGAATCCACCTTCATGAGAAGCTCCGACTGGGAAAAGGGCTTTGGCAGGAAGTCGTCTCCGCCGCTTGCATAGGCGGAGGCCTTGTCCCCCAGCTGGGTTTTGGCGGTGAGGAACAGGATGGGGGCGGTGGAAAAGCTCCGGATGGACCGGCAGGCCTCCACACCGTCCATACCGGGCATCATAATATCCATCACAACTAGGTCGTAGGCAGGATCTGTCCGCAGACGGCGTACTGCTTCCTCGCCGGAGGAGGCTTCCGCCACCTGGTAGCTCCGGTTTTCCAGCAGGATCCGCAGCAGCTGCCGGATATCCGGTTCATCGTCTACCACTAAGATTCGAATGTTGGCATCCATGGTATGTCACCTCTCATCCCATTGTATCACATCCATTGGGCAAATTCCGGGTTTTTAAGAATTGTTAAGGAGAAATTTCTAGATAAATATTCGTTTGCGGATGGCGTCGCCCAGGGGCCGGATGATACCGGCCAGAATCCAGAGAAGCCCCAGGCTGGACAGCACCCCCACCGGGTACAGGCTCCAGCGGAACATCTCCCCGCCAAAGGTGACGCATTGAAACAGCTCCACCAGCATGGCGGAGCATCCCACGGCGATGCTGGCGCCTCCGAAAATGAAGAAGTACCCCCGGCGGAGATAATGGGCCAGGGCCACCACGGTGGTGGTCAGAAGACAGGCGATTCCGGTGACCGGAAAGGCGAAGGATAAAAACCACCCTCCACCGGTTTTCAGATTGATATACAGCAGATACAATCCCACAGCCACAAAATCCACGGGAAGCAGCACCACTGGATTAGGCCGCCGGAACCAAAGGGGCAGGGCAAGCAGCACATAGGCCACCGCCAAGGCCCCCAGGACATAACCGGACCAGGTTACCCGGCTCCACAGGCTCAGGTCCACCAGCAGGCAGACAGCGGCGGCGGCCAGGGCAATGATGGTGAACAGAAACCGCATGCTGGTGCGTTCCGGCTCCGGCGCGACCCACTGGCGGGGATAAAGGGGCTCCCCTACCTGCCGTGGGATATCCGGATGATAGGCCCGAAGGCCGCACAGTGGGCAGCGGGTTTCGCCCTCCCCCAGGCGAACGCCGCAGTTCATACAATACATGGTTGGATCATTCCCTTCCTTGGTTGCTGTCTACCGTGACCTCCAGTCCCAGGGCCACCAGCTTGGTGAGGAACCGGCGCTCCAGCTCCGGCTGCCGGAGGCTGCGGATCAGGTTGATGCGGGTGAGCCCGCCCCAGGAGATGACGCTGCAGTTATTAAAATAGGTGAGTTGGGGGCCAATGATGAAGTCCAGGCAGGCCACGTGGGGCGCCAGCTCCCGGGGCAGGCGGGTGAGACCCAGGTTGGAGATGTTCAGGGTTCCTTTGCATTCTCCTACAGTCCGGTAGGCCAGGCGCATGGCCAGATTTTTCAAGGGCAGCGGCGCCACCTTCATAATCAGGGCCTGCTCCGGGTTTACGTTGGCGGCTACCCGGGCGGCCATTTGCTGGGGGGTAACCTGCATGGCGAGCTGACCCTGAACCACTGAGCACAGCTCGTCCAGGCTGTATGCGCCCAGCCGGGGATCCACCCCAACGTTGACGGTTAAAGCGAAGTTTCGGAGGGTCCGGCTTTCAAAAAGCCGGCGCAGGTCCACGGGAATGGTGACTTTGGCCCACCTATGACTCCGCCGGGGGCGGAGCTCCATAATGGCTTGCAGCATCACAGCTGCCAGGAAGGCGGTGATGGTGACGCCGTGGGCCTTAGCCAGGGTTCGGAGGGCTTCGGAGGAGACGGTTGCCACCGTGAGGTGGAGGAAACCATCCTGCTCCCGGGCCCCCTGAATCCGGAAGGCATTTTCCTCCCGGCGGCTCATGGAAACCTGACCGGCCACCTTCAGGAAGCTGTCTTCCCACTCGGCTGGGTCCGGGGGCATGTGCCAATCCAGAACTCCCTCCTCCGGTGGGATGGAGATGCCATCGCACAGGGAGACATAGGCCGCTGTCAGGGTCTTGAGAAACACCAGACCGCCGTTGCCGTCTGTGATGGAGTGGAAGAACTCCACGGCAATCCGGTTGCGGAAGTACAGCACCCGCAGGGCGCAGGTTTCCAGCTCCCGGCTGGTCATGTGGACCAGGGGACAGCTGCTGTCCGGCCGCACCTGAGGCGGTTCGGGAACCTGTTCCAGGTAATACCAGAAAAGGCCCCGGTGCAGGCTCACCAGCATGGAGGGAAAGCGGGGGGCAACCAACCGGACCGCTTCCTGCAAAAGAAGAGGGTCTATCGGCTGCGTCAGGGTGGCGGAAAGCCGGAACACATTGCTCCAGTCCCGCCGCTTGACGGCGGGGAATATTTTGGCGGCGTTGTCCAGCCGCATCCACTTCTTCGGCTCCGGCATAGAGGTCCTCCCTTGGCATGGAAATGATGCAACCGACCGTTTGCTTAGGGGCCATTATATCACATTTGTCCGCAAATGAAAAGCACGCCAGTACAGAAGAACGGCTTGCTTTTTCCGGCAAAAAACACTATAATCCACATTAGAAAATACGTGCTAAGCCCTGGAAGCAGGGCGGAATGGAGATACCATGTTTCGTGGATTTTCACCAGAGACCATGGATTTTCTCTGGGGCATTCGGATGAACAACGAACGCTCCTGGTTTCTGGCTCATAAAAACGACTATATGCAATACCTGTACGAGCCCATGAAGGCCTTGGGGGAGGCGATTTTTCGGCCCTTTCAGGAGGTTCCGGGCTTGGAGCTGAAGGTTTCCCGAATTTACCGGGACGCGAGAATGCACCCGGCCACACCGTACAAGGAAAGTCTGTGGATCTGCATCCGCCGCCAGGTGGATATGTGGAGCCAGCATCCGGCCCTCTTTTTTGAGCTTCGCCCGGAGGGCGGCAGCTATGGGTTCCTTCTGTGGCAGCCCCGCCCGGAGGCCATGGAGCGGTTCCGGCGGGATGTGACGGCCCGGCCTGGCTATTTCCCGGAGCTACTGGAGCGGGCTCAGTCCGCCTCCGGCCTGGGGTTGACGGCCCAGCCATATAAGCGCCCAAAGCCCTGCCCGGATGCTGCCCTGGCGCCCTATTTCAGCTGGAAGGGCGATCTGGAGGCTATTGCGGAGGTGCCGGCAGGGCCGGCCCTGTTTTCTCCGGCGCTGGCCGACCAGGTGGGGCAGACGCTGGAATCGTGGCTACCGGTCAGCAACTATTTTTATCAGCTGACGGATGTATAATTTAACAATTTTTTTCAAGGCTTCCTGCTTCTGGGATTTTTGCCGCCGCCGGTTCACGCCGGCGGCGTTTTTCTTCAGAGGTTCAGGAAAAGGAGCATGTTTTTTCTAGTCTGCCCACCGACTGAATCGCCTACTTTTCGACATATTAGATATTGCGGACGCAAACGCAAGGAAAGGGTGGAGAAATGATGAAAAAATTTGGTTTTCGCGCCGCCCTGGCGGCGCTTTTATGGGTCCTGCTCAGCGTACCGGTTTGGGCTGCGGATGTACTCATTCCCGTGGGCCGGGCGGTGGGATTGGAGCTGGAGGCAGCGGGCTTGGCCGTTGCTGAGCTGGACCCTGACCTGGGCGGCAATGCCCGGGATGCAGGCATGCAGGTAGGAGACATCATCATCAAGGCAGATGGCCAGCCGGTGGATGACGCGGCCTCCCTGCAGGCAGCTGTGGACCGGAGTAAGGACCGACTGGTGCTTACGGTGTTGCGGGACGGAGAGGAACGGAACCTGACTGTCACACCCGTGGAGCAGGACGGCCGAAAACGCTTGGGCATTTATGTGAGAGAGGGCATTGCTGGTGTGGGAACCGTCACCTACTATGACCCGGAGTCCGGCGCCTTTGGCGCCCTGGGACACGGTGTCAGCGACCCCCGTGGAAATCTGCTCCCTTTGGAAGCTGGCACCGCATTGGAAGCGGAGGTGGTCTCTGTAAAGAAGGGCCGCGCCGGAGCGCCGGGGCAGCTTCAGGGTGCGTTTCAAAAGGACGCGGTGTTGGGGGAGCTGGAAAAAAATACCCGCTGCGGGGTTTTTGGCACGGCAGCAGCAGGATGGAGCGGAATTCCTCTGCCAGTTGCGGAAACCCCGGAGATTCATACGGGAACGGCAGCAATTTTGTCTAACATTTCCGGAACAGAGGTACGGGAGTATTCTGTGGAGATTTTAAAGCTCTATCCGGGGGAAAAGGCCTGCGGCCGGAATCTGCTGCTCCATGTGACCGATCCGGCGTTGCTGGAGGCAACGGGGGGAATTGTCCAGGGGATGAGTGGGTCGCCCATCATACAAGATGGCAGACTGATTGGGGCGGTTACTCATGTGTTAGTCAATGACCCCACGACAGGTTATGGAATTTTTATTCAAAATATGCTGGACGCTGCATCATAGCGCAGAGCGGGGGCTGGTCCCCCGCTTTTTTCTGCGTTTAATTTCGCGGCCCATGGATCGGGCAGCTTCCGAAGTCCGGTGACACGCCCCAATTTCATGATGCAGATACACGATGACTTTCGGTGGGGATGCGCTCTCCCGCCTGGCAGAATTCCTGCCCATGTATTTTTGACACATTTCCTTCCACGTTTTGCCTTGATTGTGGGAGAAAAACTGGTATAATTTAGATGCAGCCTCCTGAAAACCGCCCACCTTTGAGGAGCTGTGAAACTTGTGGGGAATGGAAGGAGATCAGAAACGCAAGATGAGAATGAACGTGGGGCGAGAGCCCTGTATTCTATACGAAACCGTAGAACTGCTCTATGCCTATATCAACGGCATTTCAGCCGACCGGCTGACGATGGATAGGGTGTACTGCATCCCGGCTCCGGAGATTACTCGCCTGATGGGGGCGGCCTGTGCGGGTGTAGACCGTCAGGACCCGGACTTCCGCCGCTTTTTTACCCGGCGGCCGATTTTGGATGAGCACAGCCAGTTTACTTGCCTGGCTTTCTGCATGGTGTATTGGTTTATCCGGCTGGATACGACGGATATGACTTTGCAAATGGACCGCATATGTGCCAATTGGGAGCGGATTCGCCGTCAGCCTTTTACCATCAGGGCGATTAACCGGTACGCCTTGGATGTGGAAGCCCTTCCGGAGGGGCGGCCAGGGTCTCTGGCGGCAGAACTGAAAAAGCTGCCGGTGGAGGAGGATTTTCTCCTTATTTTACTGGAGGTGTTTTCGGATTACACCTATCAGATGAACTGCCTGCGGGAGCTGATTATGCCCATTGCCCGGCGGCTGCAGGCTTTGCTGGAGCCATTTGTTGCCCAGGCAGAACCTTTGCGAGAAACCTGGGACCGTTTTTTCCAGGAGACCTCTGTAGAGGACTTTGTGATGAAGCGAGCGGGAACGACTTTGGAAAAACCTCTGGAGCAGGCAGGAATTACCTTGCGATATCTGGGCGCCCACAACGCTGCGGGGTACCTGGACCCGGAACGGAACAGCTTTTTTATGCACCTTGGTGTGGCCATACAGCCTACCCTGCAGCAGGAGTATGAACAGGAAGGGCTCAATGAGCGGGAGCTGGCGTCCCTTCGGCTTCTGGGGGACAAGGGACGGTCCGAAATGGTCCAGGCCCTGATGGAAAAGTCCATGTCCATGCAGGAGCTGGCCACTCACCTGGGCTTAAATCCTGGTACGGTCTTTCGCAACCTGAACAGTCTGACCAGCGCAGAGCTTTTGACCAAGGAGGTTCGGGGAGACCGGTATTATTACCGGACTGATTTCCCGTTTATCCAGGCTATTTTTCAGCATATGCTGGATTTTTATCAAAAGGGAGGCTCCATCCGCCCGGGTTGAGCTTCCAGACGCCCAAAAAGATGCACAGCGCACAGATCCGGTCTGTGCGCCGTGCATCTTTTGGAAGGACGGTTTCAGTCTGCAAAGTCCTCTTCCGTGACGGCTTCCTGAGGGGCCTCTACGGCCTCTTCTGCAGCCTGCTTCACGTTTTCCAACACTTCTTCGGCGCCCTCGGCCACGTGCTCCACTGCTTCCTCCACTGCCTCGCCGGCTTCACAGGCGGCGTCGGCCAGCTTCTCACCGCAGGAGCAGCCGCCATGGCAGCAGCGGTCCCGCAGCTTCTGCAACCTGGCCAGGAATTTGTCGCCATACCGGGCGATGAGCACCACAGAGCCTGCAATGGCAGCCAGCGCAGCGGCAAATTTCCATAAGTTTTTCATACACATTCCTCCAAGCTTTCTGGTAATTGGCTACTTTTTAGTATATCCGCCTCGTGCCGGTTTTGCAACTCAAAATTTAAACTTTTGTAACAAAATTCTCTTTTCGGGGGGCAGCGGCCTGGGGCGCTGAGGCGGGGTAGCCCAAAATGCAGTGGCCCACGCCGATGTAATCCCCGGTGATGCCCCACTTAGCCAGGAGCGTTTTGCCCTCCGGGCTTTCAAATTCCTCCCGGGCGCGATGAATCCAGCAGGCTCCCAAACCCAGAGCGTGGGCAGCCAGGAGCATGTTGCCAATGACCAAGCTCCCGTCCTCCACCGCCGTGTGGACGGACTTGTCTGCCAGGACCACCAGCACCACCGGCGCGCCATAAAAAGGCTGGGCCTCCGGATTGCCCAAGGCCTGGGCATTGAGCTTTTCCAGGGCGGTTATGTCTTCCTTTTTGGTCAGGACCACAATCCGGCCTGCCTGCCTCCCTCTGCCGTTGGCGGCATACGTTCCGGCCAGCAGGACCTGGTCCAGCAGCTCCTCCGGTACCGGGCGGTCCCAATACTGCCTGCAGCTCCGCCGTGTCACCATGGCTTGCACAATTTCGTTCATGTTGATCCTCCTTTTGCTTTTATATGAAAACGTTATACGTACCCATACATACCGCGTACACTGACTTCGCCGGACTGGACGGCCTCCGGCCCCTGGCCGAAATCCACCAGAAGAGCGCCCCGGTCGTCCACGTCCACCGCCTGCCCCCACCGGGTTTCTCCCGCCCGGCTCACGCTGACGGCCCGGCCGATGGTGACACAGTCCCGGCGGTACCGGTCCATCCACTCCTGCCGGTTCTCCACCAGATCCCCATCCAGACGGCTGAGGGCTCGGATCATCTCTGCCGCCAGGGCGTTCCGGCTCACAGCCTTGCCTGTCAGCATAGACAGGGAGCCTGCCATATCCCGAATCTCCGGTGGAAAATCGGAGAGAGTCTGGTCGCAGTTGACGCCTGCCCCCACCACAGCGTACTGTACGTGTCCGCTCTCTGCCTCCAGAGACAGCTCTGTGAGAATGCCGCATAGCTTTCGGCCACCGGATACCAGGTCGTTGGTCCACTTGATCCCTGGACGCAGGCCGGAGGCAACTTCTATCCCGTCGCAGAGCACCTCTGCCACGGCGCAGGTCAGGTGCATCAGCTCCTCCGGCGGCGCCTCCGGCCGGAGAATGACTGACAGGTATACTCCCACCCCTGGGGGGGAGACAAAGCTTCGACCCATCCGGCCGCGGCCTCCAGTCTGGCTGTCGGCCACAATGACCGTGCCTGCCGGCGCCCCCTGAGCGGCCAGGGTTTTGGCCAGGTTGTTGGTGGAGTCGACAGAATCCAAAACCTGCACCAGCTCCGCCCAAGGGTGGCCGTCCAGCCGGGCAGCAATTTCCCGGGCGGAAAGACGGCCGGTGGGGGCGTCCAGGTGGTAGCCCCGGTTGGGAGCGGAGTCAATGGTGTACCCCTCTTTCCGCAGAGCCTCCACCGCTTTCCACACTGCTGCACGGGAGACGCCCAAAAGGGTGCTCATCTCCTGACCGGAGAGATAGCCTGACTCCTGACGCAGGAGCTCTAAAATTCGATCTTTCATGACCTCGCCTCCTTTGGCAAGTTTTTCATGGTGAGGCTGATGCGGCCCCGCTTTTCGTCTACCTCCAGTACCGCCACCTGGACTACGTCTCCTACATGTACTACTTCCGATGGGTGGCGGATGAACCGGTTTGTCACCTGAGAGATGTGGACCAAACCGTCCTGGTGGACGCCGATGTCTACAAAGGCGCCAAAGTCAATCACATTGCGCACCGTCCCTGTGAGAACCATCCCAGGCTTCAGATCCCGGATTGCCATCACATCCCGGCGGAGAAGGGGAGCGGGCAGCTCCTGCCGGGGGTCCCGGCCAGGCTTTTCCAGCTCCCGGGCCATGTCCCGCAGGGTGGGAACGCCCACGCCGCAGGCGGAAGCCGCCTGCTCCCAGCCCAAGGCATCCACCTTTTGGCAAAGACCTGCAAGAGCTTCTCCCTTCCGGAGGCCCAAAAGCTGAAGCAATTGCTCTGCGGCGGGGTAGGATTCAGGATGGACCCCGGTGTGGTCCAGCAACTCCCGGCTCTCCGGCACCCGCAGGAAGCCGGCGCACTGCTGGAAGGCCTTTGGCCCCAGCTTGGGCACCTTCAGCAGCTGCTTCCGGCCGGTAAAGGGGCCGTTTGCCTCCCGGTAGGCCACAATGTTCCGGGCTGTGGTGGCATTCAGGCCTGCTACCTGGGCCAGAAGACTGGGGGAGGCGGTGTTGACGTCCACCCCCACGGCGTTTACGCAGTCCTCCACCACGGCCTCCAGGGCTTCTGTGAGCCGCTTTTGGGGCATATCGTGCTGGTATTGGCCCACGCCAATGGCCTGGGGTTCAATCTTCACCAGCTCCGCCAGGGGGTCCTGAAGCCGCCGGGCAATGGACACAGCGGAGCGAAGGTTGACGTCGTATTCCGGGAATTCCTCCGCTGCCAGGGGGGAAGCGGAGTACACGGAAGCGCCAGCCTCATTCACGATCATGTAGGAGACCTCCGGCATCTGCCGGATGAGATCCGCAGTCAGCGCCTCCGTCTCCCGGGAGGCAGTGCCGTTGCCAATGGCAATGTGCCGCACCCCGTGGGTTTGAATGAGGGAAAGGAGGCGCGCCCGGGCTTCCTCCTGCTTTTTCTGAGAGCCGGTGAGATATACCACCGCCGTATCCAGCACCCGGCCGGTGGGGTCTACCACCGCCACCTTGCACCCGTTCCGATAACCTGGATCCAGGCCCATGGTCACGGCCCCTTTGACCGGCGGCTGCAGCAGCAGGGGCTTCAGGTTCAGGGAGAAGTTCTGAATGGCCCCTTCCGAAGCCCGGCCGGTCAAGTCATTGCGCAGCTCCCGCTCTGCTGCTGGGGCGATCAGTCTGGCATAGGCGTCCTCAGCTGCCGCCTTGACAAAAGCGGACACGGTCTTTTGAGGCTTCAAGGCGTGGCGGCACACCAAGGCGGCCCCTTGCGCCCCAGGCAGGTCCAGGGAGAGCTTCAGGAAGCCCTCCTTTTCCCCACGGTTGAGGGCCAGGATCTGATGCCCCTGGAGCTGGGCGGCGGGACAGGAGAAGTCATAGTACAGCCGGTATACACTGTCGGTCTCCGGAGAGGCCGCCCGGGAGGTGAGCACTGCCCGCCGGGCCATGAGCTGCCGCAAATCCTTGCGAATGGCTGCATCGTCGGAAATCTCCTCGGCCAGAATATCCGAGGCTCCGGCCAGCGCCTCCTCCACCGTCTCCACTCCCAGCTCCGGGTTTATGTATCCCTTTGCCAGAAGAGTGGGGGCCCGGCCATCCTGCCGGAACAGCTCCGCTGCCAGAGGCTCCAACCCCTTTTCTCGGGCCACAGTGGCCCGGGTCCGGCGCTTGGGGCGGTAGGGCCGGTACAGATCCTCCACCTCCGCCAGGGTCCCGGCAGCTTCCACGGCCCGCCGGAGGGCCGGGGTCAGCTTCCCCTGGCTTTCCATGGCGCGGAGCACCTCTTCCCGCCGCTCCTGGAGACTGCGCAGGTACCGCAGTTTGGTCTCCAAATTTCGCAGTGTGGTGTCATCCATGGCTCCGTGGAGCTCCTTCCGGTAGCGGGCGATGAAGGGAATGGTATTTCCCTCATCCAAAAGCTGCACCACATTTTTCACATACTCTGCCTGTTGTCCCAACTCCCGGGCCAGAATCTCCACAATTGCGTCCATATCCTTGTCCATTTCTCCCATACATCCGGAAACTCCACCAGGCGGCGGCGCCGCGCTGGTCTTTCTTCCATTGTACCACAAAATCAAAAACTGACAAGGTCAAATGATGCGGTATGTCCTGGCCTTTGCGCAGGCGCCAGGGCGCCTGCGCTTCATAGGCTTCTGCACCCAGGCGTCAGATGCGGGTTAAGCCCTGAAGTGTACGGACGGAGGTGTCTTCGGTGATGTAGAGCCGGATATTCTGCGTGCGGCAAGCATGTTCCATGGGCTTCAGGAAAAACGAGGCGCTGCGTGTGATTTGACCGCCAAAGCACAGAACATCCGGGCGAAATTGCACAAGAAACGGGGATAGAGCGTCCCGAATTTGCCGGCCAAAGGCCAAAAAGCACAGCTGCGCCTGGCAATTCCCCTCCTGAGCCAGATGGGCAAGGGACTTACCGTCCAAAGGCATCCCCAGATACTCCTGGGTCAGCTTTTCGAGCCCCCGGCGGGAGAGATAATCATCCACACGCCCCTCCAGAAAGGGAGCGCTGTAAACACATCCACAGGCCGGAACGCCGGGAGTTCCCAAGGGGGCCAAGGCGCCGCCTACCCCAAAGGCGCTGCCGCAGCCGGTACCGATGCAAATGAACATGGCGCGCGGCGCTGCTTTGGCCAGACCAAAGCCCAGCTCACCCAGGGCGAAGGCAGAGGCGTCGTTGGCGAACCGAATGGCTTCCGGTTCGATATCCATGCGACAGGCCAGGGCATGACGGAGGTTGACCCCATAAAGGGCGTCAAATTTTCCCAACCCTTGCAGGAGGCAAATGCCTGCCTCGTAATCGAAGGGGCCGGGGAAGGCCAGGCGAATCCCTGATATGGCCTGACCGGGAGAGATTTCCTGAAGAACAGAGGCAAAATGGTCCAACAGAGTGGGGGCGCTCTGGTGGGACCTTGCGGGAAAATGACGCAATGGCTGGAGCAGCGCGCCGCCTGCGTCCACTGGCGCGGCCTTGATTTCTGTGCCGCCCACATCCAGGCACAGGTAGATATCCTTCATAGGCCCTCCTTCAGCGGTTGATTTCAATCTGGAAGCTGCTGTGGCTGGCAGGATAATAGCTTTCACTGTACTCCACCACCTGGCCGCTTTTGGTGTAGCCCAGCGAAGTAATCCATACAGTCGGCTCAAAGGGGGAGATTTTCAGGTCAACGGCAATCTCTGCAGGGGGCATGGTGACCTCCAGCCTGCGAGAGGTATGAGCCACTGCCAGCCCCCGGGCGTCCAGGGCTTCATAAAGAGACGCATCGGTAAAATCCAGCTGACTCATTTCGGGGAAAAGCTGGTGAGGTACGTACACCGTGGTGTAGACCACCGGCGCGTTTTCGTTGACGTGCTCCAAGTGCCGGACACGGGTCAGGCGGGTGACCTGAGCATTGGCATGCAATTTGAGGGCGTCTGCCACTTGACTGCTGGCCTTTTCCGCCCGGATACAGACAACCCTTGTGCGTAAAATGCGATGATTTTTTCTGCTCTCTTCCCGGTAACCTGTGATGAAGCTGGTGGATTCATGGAGCAGCTTCGGTTCGGTCACAAATGTACCGCTGCCCTTGATCCGTACGAGACGGCCTTCTCTGGTCAGGGTGTCCAGCGCCTGCCGCACCGTGGGGCGGCTGACCTGGAGCCGCTCTGCCAGCTCGCATTCCGTGGGAATCTGACTGCCTACCGGATATTCCTGACTGACAATGCGTTCGCGGATATATTCTGCAATTTGCTTGTAAAGTGCCTGTGCCAAGGGAATCATCCTCTCTGAAAATAAGGTGGAGAACATGGAGACGCCGGAGAAGCGCCCGGTTCCCGGGTTAGCTCCTTGTATCTGCTTTAGTATAGCATGTGCCCCGGAATATGTAAATACAAAATGCAAAAAATGAACTTATATATTGACTTACAGGGCGCGTTGGTGTATGCTGGTTCTAAATGTAAGCGATTTGTGTGCTTGGAGAGGAGCAACCATGTCTATGACCTATCCATTTCAACTGTTTCCAACCATTCCACTCAGCGGTGGGAAAGGCGGAGCTGTGGGGGGATACGCCTCCATTCGGGCCGTGCTTTCCCAACGGTGCAGCGCAAAAGGAAAGACCGTCTGTGTTGTGGAGTGCTATCCAGGAGTCGATCAACAGGAGCTGCTAGAGGGACTGCGGCCCATGGGACTGGCTTTGGAAATCCACAGCGACTGCCTGGCGCTTCCGCCGGAGGAGATGGACCGGCAAGTTGCCCAGGATTTAACGGACGATCCGGTGTTTGGCATCATGACGGCCAGGCGGCTGGAGGAGTTCTTTCCGGAGGAGAACCTGGAGAGAGCCCGCCGGCAAATCGGGGAGGTAGGTTCCGGCCTGGTCTTGGTATATGGCGTCGGTGCGTCGCTGGTGTGTCAGGGGGATATCCTGATTCTGGCGGATATCACCCGCTGGGAAATCCAGCTGCGCTTTCGCCGCGGTATGACCAACTGGCGCACGGCCAAGCAGAACTTGACCCAGCGGGAGAAATACAAGCAAGGGTATTTTGCGCAATGGCGCTGGGCGGACCGGGTGAAGGAGCGGCTTCTGCCTAAGCTGGATTTCTATCTGGACATGACCACAGAGGGCTCCCCGGCTATGGTATCCGGTGAAGGGTACCGCGCCGCCTTGGAGGAGGTTGTGACCCGTCCGTTTCGGATGGTGCCCTACTTTGATCCAGGGGTCTGGGGCGGGGACTGGATGAAAAACCATTTTCATCTTCCGGAAAACGGAAAGAACTATGCTTGGAGCTTCGACGGCGTACCGGAGGAAAACAGCTTGCTCCTGGACTTTGGCGGACAGAAGATTCAGACCCCTGCCCAGAATTTGGTCATGTTCTGCCCACGGGAGCTGCTGGGGGACCGGGTTTATGACCGGTTTGGAAGGGAATTTCCCATTCGCTTTGACATGCTGGATACGATGAACGGCCAGAACCTGTCTTTGCAGGTGCATCCTCTGACGGAGTATATCCAGCAGCATTTCAACATGAAGTACACGCAGGATGAAAGCTATTATCTTCTGGACGCCCAGGGGGAAGACCCCTGCGTCTTTTTGGGCCTCCGAACCGGCGTTCAACCGGAGGAGATGATGCAGGCCCTGGAAGCGGCCCAGCAGGGCGGAGCCCCCTTTCCGGCGGAGCGCTTCGTCAACCGGATTCCTGTAAAAAAGCACGACCATGTGCTGATTCCGGCGGGAACGGTGCACTGCTCCGGGGCGAACACCATGGTGCTGGAGATCAGCGCCACGCCGTATATTTTTACATTCAAGCTGTGGGACTGGGACCGCCTGGATCTGGACGGAAGGCCACGGCCAGTCCATTTGGAGCACGGTGCAGCCAATATCCAGTGGGATCGGGATACCCAGTGGGTTCAGGAGCATCTGATCAATGCTGTGACGCAGGTCTACCAAAATGAAGACGGAAGCATAGAGCGCACGGGCCTCCATGAAAAGGAGCCGCTGGATACTTACCGCATCAGCACAGACCAGAAGCTACCCATTCACCGCAATGGCAGCGTCCATGTGATGAACCTGGTGGAAGGCCAGCGTGCCCTGCTTGTCAGTACGGAGGGCCGATTTGACCCCTTTGAGCTGCATTATGCAGAAACCTGCATCATTCCCGAGGCGGCGGGAGCCTATCAGGTTTGTTCGCCGGATGGGGAATGGGTCCGCATCCTCCTCGCCTGCGTGCGAGAGGAATCAAGAAAGCCTGCAAATAAAAGTTAAGCCCCAAAATGGACTTGACCGAAAAAATTTGCATGACAATGAAGGGAGCGCTTACCATGGCACATTCAATTAAAACCGTCTATGTGATTCACCACTCTCATACCGACATCGGCTATACAGACCTGCAGGAGCGGGTCATAGACACCCAGGCAAACTACATCAAAACCGTACTTTCCATGATGGAGCAGCCAGCCAACGCCGGCTTCCGATGGAACTGCGAAACCCTGTTCTGTGTGGAGGAGTTTTGGAAATCCGCAATGGCGGAGGAGCAGGCAGCCTTTCTCAGATTGGCGGCGGAGGGAAAAATTGGCCTGTCTGCCAATTATTTGAACTTTAACGATTTGGTGGATTGCTCTGTATACCGGGAGCGGCTGAACCGCTGGCAGCAGTACCTGGGAGCACACGGCGCCGCCATGCGCACCGCTATGATGGCGGATATCAACGGCATTTCCATGGGCTACCGGGACGCCATGCTGGCCGAGGGCGTGGAATTCCTCTTTATGAACATTCATTGCCACCACGGTATGTATCCGTTGTACCAGAACCAAAATGCCTTCTGGTGGGAAAACGCTGCCGGGCAGCGCCTGTTGGTATGGAACGGGGAGCATTATAATCTGGGCAATGTGCTGGGGCTGAAGGCCAACCGGTCTGTCAACTTTATGATGCAAAATCACCTGGGGAAGCAGATCGAAGAGGAGGACTCTGTGGCGACTTTCCATAGAAACCTGGACCAGTATTTGAGCCTGTGCGAAAAAGAGGGCTACGGGTATGATTTTATGATCACTGCAGTATCTGGCGTATTCAGCGACAACGCGCCCCCGGCGCTGGAAATTTTGCATACCATAGAGGCGTACAACCGACGCTATGGTCCGGACGTCCAGGTGAAAATGGTTTCCCTCCAGGAACTGTATGCAGCCATCCGTCCCAAGCTGGAGGACGCCCCGGTATATCGGGGGGACCTGAACGACTGGTGGGCCAACGGCGTTGGCAGCACGCCTTACGCCGTGAAGCATTACAAAGACGCGCAGCACCGTTATCAGCTGTGTAAGCGGCTGGATGGAGAGATTGCCAGCAAGTACCCGGACCTCTATGCTGCAGCGCAGGATAACCTGATGCTCTATGCGGAGCACACCTGGGGACACTCCTCTACCATTACCAATCCCTATGATACGATGGTGCTGAATTTGGACATGCGCAAAAACAGCTATGCCTCCAAAGCCCATGAAGCTGCATCCCGGATGTTAAACCGGATTGCGGCAGAGAAGGGGGACATTCTGCGGTATTACAGCACCAGGGGCACAGTCCGGGCGTGTCATGTCAGCGACAGGGCGGGGCAGCGGCTGGTGGAGTTCTACATAGAAAGCCCCCACTTGGCCAGGGCGGAAGTCCGGGACGCCCATGGGCGGAAGCTGGCCTGCCAGGTCTCTCCTCATCCCCGAGGCAGGAAAATCAGCTTTGTGGACACCTTTGCTCCCCATGAAGAAGTATGCTATACCTACCGGGAGCTGCCGGAAGAAAACCAGACGCTGAACAGCAGAAAATGCTACGTAGGTGCGGAGCGGGTTCGGGACATTGTGAATGACTATGATCCGGTGACCTACCGGCTGCCGTATGAATATGAAAACCGCTGGTTCCATCTGTGCTACTGCCCCCATGAGGGAGTCACCGCCCTGGTGGACAAGCGCACCGGCCAAAATCTCCTGGGCTTGGGGGAAGCTCCGTTTTTTACCCCGGTATATGAAGTGACTTCCATTTCCGTGGAGGACCCTGCATGTGCCTGCCGGGAAGAGCAGGAGCGGCGGCTGGTTGGCAGAAACATCCGGGGAAAGCACGCCCGGCTGTACATTGGCCAGCTGGAAGAAGTCCGATGCCTGGAACGGGGAGAGGTATTTACCCAGCTGCAGCTTCGCTACCGCCTCCCAGGTACGGTCCGGGCGGATGTGCTGGTCAAGTTCTATGAAGCCATGCCGCGGGTGGACTTCTGCCTCCAACTGGGTAAAACCTTGTCCTCGGACATCGAAAGCGTATTTCTGCCCCTGAGTTTGCATTTGCCGGACAGCAGCTTGTATATCCGCAAGGGTGGCGAAGCCTTCCGCCCCGGTGTGGATCAGCTTCCGGGGACCTGCATGGAGTATTATATGTCGGATGAGGGCCTGGCCTACCTGTCTCCCAAGGGCAGCGCCCTGATTGCCATGCGGGATACGCCGCTCATTTACATGGGCGAGATGAAGCACCATCCCATCCGGCTCTGTGATGGAGGGGAGAGGAACAACCACCGGCCGGTCTATTCCTGGGTCATGAACAACCTTTGGGAGACCAACTTTAAGATGGATCTGTCCGGCTTCTGTGAATATTGCTACAGCCTATGGCTCACCGGCGAACAGGATCCGGAGCAGGCCATGGACGAATTGCGGGAACGCTGCTTTGATCCCTGCGTTCTGGTTGTGGGACAGGATGAAACGGAATGAGAACCAGGCGGAGACCAGATAGGAAAGGGCCTGCAGCAACATGCGTTTTTATATAAATCCCTGGTAGAAAAAGTTGAAAACAGGGGAAGAAGCCACGTTTTTTGTGGTTTCTTCCCCTGTTTGTGTTAGACAAGGTTTACAAAGAAGCTATTTTGCAATATGCTCCACTCGCCTGAGCGGATGGGGATTACACGTCCAGGATATTGACACAGTACCGGTGGAACATGGCCGCAATCTCGGAGCGCTTTTCACCATTGCGAGGCCGCACGGTGCCGTCGGGGTAACCTTCCATTAGCCCGGTGGCAGATGCCCAGCTCATACCGTCTTCTGCCCAGCGGGAAATCTTTTCATAATCCCGGTAGACATCCTTCAAAACCACGCGGCTTGAAGCATCCATATCCAAGTACTTTTCGGTGTACCGGTACAGCACAGCTGCCAGCTGCTCCCGGGTTACGGCGTCCATGGGACCAAATTTTCCGTTGCCGTAGCCTTCAAAAATGCCGTTTTCGGTGCACCACAGCACGGCGTCGTAGTAGTAGGAGCCCTGTTTCAAATCCGTGTAGGGATTTTCTGTGGTATACGTGGGGGTGCCCGCCAAACGGTACAGGACGGTGGCGATCATGGCGCGGTTTGCGGTGGCATTGGGAGCGAAGCGGGTTTCCGAGACGCCCACCATCAGATTCTGGTTGTAAACGAACTTGACATCGTCATAGAACCAGTCTCCCTTCTGGACATCCTCAAAGCGCTCTGGGAAGGGGTCTTCAGGCAAGGTGATCTTCACGGCTTCCGTGGTACCGGCAGAGGTGGCTCCATCTTCCACCACGGACAGGATCAGGTCGGTCTCTTTCACTTCGTCTCCAGGGGTGTAGCGGAAGACCAGATTGGCAATGACGCCGTTAATCTCATTGGCGTCGGCGTAGCCCATGCGAATCTTACCTGCGGTGCTGGTGTCATAGCGGTTGAGGACAGAGCCGGGATTCACGCTGACGAGGGCCAATGCATCGGGATCATACTCCACATGGAACAGGCCGTTGGTGCTCTCTGTGGCCACAATGGGGACTGTGATGGTGTGCTGATCCCGGTCCGTCTGGATGCCGGGGCTCAACTGGGACTCTGTTTCTTCTACCTGGACAGCATGCAGCGTACCGTCTGCCTCTGGTTCAGACTGGAGGTAAAGGGTGCTTCCCTGAGGGGGAACGGCGGCTGCAGGCGCGTTGGAGGTGGCATCCAGGATGACGGCGGGCCAGACGTCTTGGCCGAAATCACCCAGGAGTGTGCTGAGGTAGGTTTCGGAGCTCTCGTCGTAAACCAGGCGGTAAAGCGCATTGGTAGAGCCGACCCAGGCGGAGAAATACAGTGCGCCGTCTTCCCCAATGACCAGGGAGGATCTGCCGGAGAATCCGGCGGGATAGTTGATTTCCATGTCGCTGGGAATGACAGAATAGACGAAATTATAGCGGTATCCGTCCTCCAGGAACATGTTGCAGCGCCAGACGTTGCATTGATCGTCGATCAAATAGACCACTTCGCTGTCTGTTTCTGCGTCATAGCCGTAGTAGTTCTTGTAAGTGATGTGCTCGCAACCACCGGCGGCAATGCCTGCCAGGAAGGAAACGCCGTATTTCCCCAGGCTGATGTTTGCAAATTGAGGATTCATGGGATTGGTAGGCGCAACGATGGCGTTTTCACGGATGCCATAAACTGCAGGCGTATCCTCTGTGGAGAAGTATGGGCTGTAGGCCAAATCCCAGATCCAGTAGTTCTGCTGATAGTAGTGATCTGCAGGCTCGACCAGGTCTTTGCCGTCCTGATCCAGAAGATGCATCGTGCCGTGTTCGGCATCCAGCAGGTAGAAGGTGTCAGTCTCAGGGACTCTGGTAACAGCCATAGGCGGGTTCTTTAGGGTATTCCCAACGACGTAGGGATCGCCAGTTTCCATGTTCCAGGTATAGAACTTCGGCGTACCAAGCTTGTCGCTGTCTCTGAGAATGCCGTTCACCGTGACGTTTAACTGCTTTACGTGAATGGTGCAGGTGGCGTATACGGTGGAATCCAACACCGAAGTGGCGCGGATGGTTGTGGTACCCAGGCCAACGCCGGTGACGATGCCACGGTCGTCCACAGTTGCGATGGTCTCGTCTGCGGAGCTGTAGATCACGTTCTTATCCGTCAGATTCCATGGCAGAACCTCCGGATGGAGCTGTGCAGTCAGACCTATGAGAACTTCCACCTCGTTTCTGGAGAAGCCAACACTGGCTACCTGGTCGGTGGGTTCTGTCCACGCACTTCCACCCTCGCCCCACTGGGGGAAGATCAACGCCACGGCGCTCTTTGTGAAGGGGGTGGGTGGATAATAATCGGTCAGCAGACTGTTACCGGTGGCGGGGTCAATCTCATAATAGTAAGAGTAATCATAGGAATACCCGGGAATGCGGGCAAACAGGCAAAGAATCTGATTCACGGGGTCGTATTCCATGGTGGCTATGCCAGAGGATTTGGCATAGCCGGTATAAGGGGAACCGACCAACACCGGAGAGGTCAAATTGCCGGATTCATCCAGGGTGAAGGAATAAAGGTCCAAGCGATAGCTGCCCTGAACCTCCGTACAGGTGAAGCAATAGAAGGTACCCTTACCGTCGTTTGCCAGGGTGTTGGTATCGATACCAATGTTGCCGAGTTCCGTTAACTCGCCAGTCCATTTGTTCACGGAAACCAGCAGGCCACTGCCTGTGACGCCGTATACTGTGTCAGTGGAAGCATCATAGGCCATATCCGTCAGGACATATTCCAGCTTGCGGATATAGTGGTAGCTCAGCATATCGTCCACAGGGACAGCATATAGCTTTCCACCCTCGTCGCAGATCAAGGCGTATTCACCCACAGCGGTAGCTGAAACGGGTGCGATATCGCTGTCGAACCATTTGCTGCTGTTCCAGTAATAGTCTTCCTTGTGGAACGTAGACCAGGTGCGCAGATTTTCATCAAAAGCCAGTCTGGTGGGCAGAGGCTCCGGGTCGCCAACGGTTTCCCGAATCTGATATGTGGCGAAGTTGGCGGCATAGTCTGCCGTCTGAATGATGAACTTGTAGCCTGCCACGCCGTCAAGGGGCACGGAGAACGTGATGGTTTCGCCGGGCTTGGCATCCGGGGTGGCGCCCACGGACTTGAGAAGCTTGCGGCCGGTTACGTCGTAAAGCAGAACGCCAGCCAGATACTGGTCATCGCTGGCAGTGACCAGCATCACATTGTGTTCCGTGTCCACTTTGACTTCCAATATTTGGGGGTCCTCCACATCGACTGTAAAGGGAACCTCCATGGTGGCGCCATGACCCAGGGCGTCCCAATCCACCACACCGTTGTGGACGTAATACTCAGGCGCCAAAGTCAGGCTCAGAAGGCCGGATTCCCCCACCTCTACATCCGGGTGCAGGCCGAGCTCCAGATATTGGGGCGTTCCCATCCAGGTTGCGTACAGGGGATAGTAGAATGCAGCGGTGACAGGACCGCCTTCGCTGTAGGCCAACGATTCGCCGGTTGTGGTATTCACAGCTGTGAAGCGGGTGGCGGCAGCGCTCCGGATTGGCGCAAAGCTCCACTGGTAGAAGAAATCGCCTCTGGCGGTATTGATGGCGTTGCGTTGGGGGAGATAGTGCTCATCCGGCACGATGGGGTTGCCGCCGAAATACCAGATCTGTCTGGGATTATCGCCGTAAACCACACCGACGGCGTTACCGGAGGGATTGCCCAGATAGGAGCTGCGAGGTTCCTCGCCAGTGGCGTGGGTAATCTGCGTGCCCACGTCGAACATGGATGCATCGCTCCAATTGCCATAGAAGCCCAAAACGGGGACGCTCAGAGTGGGGAGCAGCTCTCCATCAGCGGTAGCCAGAGGAACAGCTTGTATAAAGGCCTCCACATAGGCGCCATTGGGATTTTCTGCATCCAGCCTTGCCTTCTCGCCGCTGGTCAATGTCATTGTGACATCTACTGTGACGGAGCCACTGGCGGGAACTTCCACAGCGCCCTGGTACAGGCGCAGGAACTGATGCACATCGTAAGTATTTACCTGGCCGTCGCCGTTCATATCGGCATAGTCGGCATTTGCCGTCAGCTCTGTGCCCAAGGTCACATGATCCAGCAGCAGTTGACCGTCAGCACGTGTCACCCGGCCGTCGCCGTTGAAGTCAAAATTGGCGTTGCGGTCACTGGGGGCTGACAGGGAAGCGCCGTTGACCGCAAAGTCCACATCGGCCTCCAGGGTGCGGGTCAGAGTATCCAGACAGGCATTGCCCGCCTCGTCCTGGAACACATTTTGGGTGAAAGCATCGGCGTACAGCTGATAGGCAAGGGGTTCCTGGGTTAGATTGTTCAGCTGAAGGCGGAAGGTATAGACACCGGTGCGGGTAGGGTCGTCTCCCAACTCCACCTTGACTCTGCCGTCGGCTGCACCGTCTACCGTCAGGTAAGCGGGGGTCCTGAGCACGGCGCTGACGTTGGCCAAACCGGCTCCCTGCTGGAACACGGAGTAATAGTTGCCGTTACTGCCATTGTGCATGGGCTCAGCCGTACTCATGAGCAAAGCCTGAGTCAATCCGCGCTCGTTGAGGCCGGAGACATGAATGTCCTGTTCCTGCAAATACTGCTTTACCAGCGCCACCATACCGGCTACCTGAGGGGAGGACATGGAGGTACCGCTCATGAGCTCATACTGGTCCGTTTCGGATGCGGCGCCGTTGACAGAATAAATGTTGCCGCCAGGCGCAGTGATTTCAGGCTTTATGGACAAGTCGCCCGGTACACCCCAAGAGCTAAAGGAACTCATGGTTTTATAATCGGAGTTTTCATAATTGCCAGAAAGCCTGCTGCGGACGGTGATTTGACCGGTAAAATAGGTACGTCCGTCCTCGGTCACCTGCTCCGTTGCGGCGGATTTGATGACAGCGCCGTGGGACTGACTGATGAACACAGCGGGCATCGAATGGTTGTATCCGGACAAATCCATGTAGAGAACGCCAGCTTCGTTGTTATATACAACCAGTGCTGCCGCGCCAAGCTCGGCGGCGGTGTTGGCCTTCTCGTAATAGTAGTAATCACCACCGCGAGAACACAGCACGATTTTTCCGGCCAAGTCGATGCCGGTATAGTCATCCGCAGTGCCATAGCCGTCTACCAAGACAAAATCGTAGGGCGTGCCACTGCCGTCCGGGGAAGTGTCCAGGGTGGAAATGGCAGCATTACCGAAGGCGTAGCCGTAGCTGTCCACGAGACTTTCCATGTAGCCCATGGGATTGCCGTCCACAACCAGGCTGGGACCAATGATGCCATCGTTGTCCACAGAGGCCACTGCCAGGGAGCTGGCATAGGAACCGGGGGAACCGACGGTGTCATAGTTCACATCGTCGCTGTAAAGATAGCCGCCGGTGCTGTACATGGACCAGTAGCCATCATTGCCAGCAGAGGTGACAACCACCATGCCGCTTTCCACCACACGCTCCATCAGAGCCCGATAGGTGGAATCTTCTATTGCTGCCGTGCCGGCGGAGGAGGAACCCAGAGACAGGTTCACCGCATCGGCGCCCAGAATCATGGCGTCCTCTATGGCAACCATAATATCGGAGTCAAACGCGCCGCCGTTTTTGCCGAAGACTTTCATGACCAGGAGCTGGGCGTCCGGCGCATTACCGGCTACCTGCACCTCCTCCATGGCGTCTACATAGGTGCCGCCCTGTTCCAGGTAACGGTTGGCGGCGGCAATGCCGGCAACGTGGGAGCCGTGCTCACCCTGGTCGTCGTGGTCGTGGGTGACATCCAAATCGCCATCGATGTAGTTGTAGCCGAAGGCGGCCTTGCTGTTGATGTAAAGATCTGCAGCGGAGAGGGACTGCCCGCTGCCGGTTGCCCGCTGATAGGCATTCAGCTGCTTCATCACAGAGCCGATTTCTTCGGCATCCAGAAGCTGGTAGGCAATCCCCTTTTCTTTGGACGCCTGATCCAGGGCATAGGCAAAAGCGGATGGGCTGAAGGACTGATGATCCGTATCCAGGCCTGTATCAATCACGGCAATTCTACGGCCAGCGCCTGTGTACCCCTCCAGCCACGCCTGGCATGCGCCGGTCATCTGGCCAGAGACTGCCATATCTGGGCGATACTCGCCGCCCACAGAAACGACCTGCGGCTGATAGCAGGTTTCCTCTACAACGGCCTTTACACCATCCAGGGCGGCAATTTTCTCTATGGCGCTGCGCGGAACATTGGCAGAAATCATGTTGGCCGCAAGGGTTAGGTTCCAAACCACATCCAGCCTTTGACCATGGAGCGCCTGGCGCTCAATGGTTGCCTGCAGCTGGTCCTGCGTCTGTTTTAGACTGTCCCGGTAGCGCATGGCCTTTGCATTTTGCGCAATGTGTTTGATTTCAAAACCCGCGTCAATGGTAGGGGCTTTTTCCAGCTGGATGGACACCCGGACCATGCTGTCATCCGATGCCGCGCCCCCACTTGCCGCACCAGTGGAAGCTTCGTTTGGTATGCTTCCCATAGGCTCCCGGGGGAGTTCTGCTGTGACGCTGCTGTTTTCGATTTGCTCCATTTCCAGAGGCAAATCGGAGCTTGCTTTGGTTGCTCGTATGGGGACTGCGAAGCCTGCCAGTATGGCTACCAGCAAGAACAACGAAAGCGCTCTGTGAAAAATTCGATTCTGCTTCATGTGTTTTTCCTCCTGTTACGATTTAGAGCGAAGTTACGGTTCCATTGACGGCACATGCCGTGACTTCTATTGTTTTGACCGTCTCTGCCATTGACATGCACAGACAATGCCGGGCAGCTGCCTCCGGGGATGAACCACATGGGGGATGAGACCCGGCCACCGCTTTTTCCGGCGCGAAGCAGCTCAATGTTCTATGTGTATATGGTATTTGCTGATATTCTAGCACAACAGACTACCAATGTCAAGCAAAACCAAGTTCTTGGTATTACCGAAACAAAGTCCCGGCTTATAGGCAGGGGTTTCATGCTGTGTCCCGCCGAAAAATCATTTGACAGCGGAAAACTGGCATGCGATAATAAAGCCAAAGAAGTTTTTCCTGAACGTATGAAACAGGCAGGTGACACGATGAAGTACATTGCATCGCCCAATTTGGTGCTGGAAGCTCTGGTATATCTGGGTGCGCGGGCCAACTCTTATGATCAAGCGTATTTGGAGAGCCGCTTGACCAGTAAGGGGTATCAGGACCTCTCCCGTTTTCGGCAGCGCTATGCTCCCTTTGCCGCGCTCCGGCAGCAGCTGGATGCCCAGGTCCATGTGCCGGAGGCGCTTTTAAAAGGCCTTTTTGTGGATTTGGTCAGCATCGCCCAGAATACCGGCGGAGCCTACTCCATTGCCCTGCTGCTTTTTGCACCTGCTGCCTGCCAGTGCAGCGGCGACCTGGAGCAGTTTCTTGCCAGCATGGCCCGGCGGACGCCGGCGCAGATTGCCCGGGATATTCTCGTCTCATTTGACCTTTCCCATTTGCTGCCGCCAACAGCGGACGGCTGCGTGGAGCTCCTGCAGGAAAACCTGTCCACCTTGTCCTTAACCACCAGAGGCCGGAGCGCTCTGATGAAGGCATACCGGCACTATGGGACGACGCTGGAGCATGTCTCTCAGTGCCTGCGCCCCGTGGTTGCGGCGCTGGAGGAGATGCGCCCGACGCTGCAGCGCCTGGCAGAGGAATATTCTGCTCAAATTGCAGACACAGATCTTGAGACCTATCTGCGAAAGGAGAGTGGCTTTCAACTGAAGGACGATGTGCAATATCAGCTCCGCCCGCTGCTGATTTCCCCCAGCGCCAACATTTTCTTTGACATGGCTGCCGCCGGCAGCGAAAATATCATCTACTGCGGCGTCCTGCAGGACTTCCTGCGCAATCTCCTGCAGACCGATGGGACCTCCAAGAACCACATCTTCCGTTGCCTGCACCTCCTGGGCGACCAGACCCGCTTTGATATCTTCTGCTATCTGCTGGAGCACCCGGCCTACGGACAGGAGCTGTCAGATCACTTCGGCTTAGCCCGGAACACGATCCACCATCACATGAACAAGCTGTTTGATGCTGGATTGGTGACCTACATGGTGAAGGGCACGCGGGTTTATTACTCCATCGACAAGGACCACTTTAGCAATCTGCTGGACCAGCAGCGCCAACTGCTGCTCCACGGCTACCGGACTCCGGGTAAATAAGGGAATGTGGACCAGGGCGGCAGCATTTCCTTTTTCTGGGTCCAAGCTACGCGCCCATCCCTGGGAGTGCCCTGCTTGCCGGTAAAAATGTCCTTGACAGGCCTGGGAAAAGTGATTATAATGTGTCGTGTAATTCTTTTGGGCCTGTAGCGCAGTTGGGAGCGCATCACATTCGCATTGTGGGGGTCGAGAGTTCGAATCTCTTCAGGTCCACCAAAACAATATAATCCGAACCTTTTGCTGATTGGTCATGGGTTCGGATTTATTGTTTCTATCGAAGAAATTGAAGACTGGTAATGAAAAACCCGGGAGGACTGCCGATTGCGGCAGTCCTCCCGGTCGCTTTATGTAGAACATTTGGCCGACGATTGCTTTTTTGCCTTCCACTTGGCAAATGCCTTTTTGCCATCTTCACTCTCATAGTATTTTTGAATGACCGGAAGCAGGCTCCGCGCAAGAGATTCGAAGACGTATTCCGGAATTTCGGCCGCATCGACACTGGTCTGAATATTGGCTTTTCTGCGTTCACTTGGTTCCTCCTTTATCACTTCTGTAGACGCATAGACGCGCTTTTCTGAGTTACTATGGGAAAAGATATTCCCCTGTGATTTCTCGCTGCTTGTAGAGCAAAAAATTCTTTGTTTTCGACCTTTATCCGGACGGTTTTGCACTATCCTCCTTCGGCTGAATCAGCTTTGCATCAGAGGGATAATTGAGCGTGATCAACGCCGGTTTTCCAAGACCTTGTTTTCGGCGGCAGATCAGACCACTGTATTCCAACTGCTGAAATATTTGCATGACGCTTTGCCGACTGCGGTGCAGCTTCTTTTGCGCCTGCTCTACGGTGAAATACAGCCGGATAGTGCCGTCCGCTTCGGTGTAACCGTTGACCTTGGAAATACTGGCTCTGTCCAGCATAAGCGCGTACAGGACCTTTGCATCGTTGGTAAGCTCGGCAAAGCAATCCTCCATGAGAAACCGGGGAAACGATATGTAGGATGCCGATAGGCTCTCTACGGTAAATTTACAAAAATCTCGTTTCATGTGACCTCCTATCCCATCCATCCCATCAGGCATATTGATTAGATTGATGGATGACTTCTTTGAGAGTTGATTTATTTCTTATTGATTATGGGATGAATTTCATACTCGATGACTGTTTGGAAATCCACGGTCCAGAAATCCGGTTGCGGAACGCTCCGAAGCGTCAGCCTGTCCACCGTCTGAAAAACCGGTGACGGAAAATCCCGTTGTGGTCACAGTTCTTTCTTTTGCTGTTCTTTCAGCAGCTCCCATACGCCATCTACCTGCTCCTTCAGTTCGGCAATATCATCCTCGTAGAAATGCCCGGTACTGTTGATCCAGCGGCAAATCTGATTGACATTCGATGCAATGCGGCTGACGGCGGCAGCCAGCTTTTTCTGCTCGGTGTAATCGACCTTGATGATGTACCCGTCGATCAGCATCTTCCGGGCATACGCGCCGAAGTTGCGGGTTCCAAGCTGGCGCATTTTGTGCTGAATGAGATTCCATTCCGATTCATTCAGGCAGAGTTCCTTGCGGATGGGTCGTTTGCGTTCTGGCATATTTGGATCTCCTTTCAAACTACAACGGATATTTTTTGAACGAAACACAAGTATCTCCATCGAAAAATCTCCCGCTTTTTAACGGACACTTTTTCCTGAAAACTTGACACCCTCTTTCAAAAAATGCGCCCCTGCTTTTTCAAAAACAGGAGCGTAGGAAGCGATCAGATATGAGATTGTGGAGAATAGCAAGCACATCCGGTGTCCGTACACACCGGAAAAATGAGCGTTTCAGC
>OJPS01000240.1_pt1 | contig 51524 bp, 27 predicted proteins | sample 1598551 | NCBI WGS metagenome assembly OJPS01 (sample SAMN03922488, study PRJEB24848) | human gut metagenome | isolation source: stool sample | host: Homo sapiens | place: Germany | collected 2011-05 | reverse complement strand
GCGTAAGCAGAGACCTTGCCGGCATCGTCGAACGCCTCCAGCGTTCCCTCGCATGTCGTATCCAGATTGCAGAATTGCGCGTAGCGGAAAAGGAACACAACCATTTGCTCCCGAGAGATACCGGCATTCGGCGTAAAGGTCGTCTTTGAGGTGCCGAGCACGATGGAGTTCTGATAGGCCCAAGCAACTTCTTTGCTGTACCAAGTATCTGCAGGCACATCCAGGAAAGGAAGGTCGACCGTTTCAGGCTCAGGGGAACCGGCCATCCGGTACAGAATGCAGATGAACTGGGCACGGGTCAGGGGACTGTTTGGAGAGAAAACCGTGTCGCTCATGCCAATCATAAGACCATGATTCAAGACAAAATCAACGCTTTCATGGTACCAGGCTGTTCTGTCCAAATCCTCAAAGTCTTGAGACGGACACGGGAGGATTTCTATCTCACGGGTCTGTTTCAGCTGGCAGCGTGCACAGACGCAGGTCTCTTCGCCAGCTTCGGTACAGCTGGGCGCCTTGGTCTGCTCCCACGCACTCCAGTCATGGCCCAAAGCATCCAGGACATCTCCCGTTACAATGACCTGATTGCAGGAAACACAGTAATGATCACCGGTATAACCAGTCTCGGTACAGGTGGGCTCCTTCCCATTTCGCAGTTCCAGGGTATGTCCCTTTGGCTGGACAACCTCGCCGGTTTTGATCAGCGTGCCGCAAGTTGTGCAGACGGTGTTTCCGGTAAAGCCTGCCTCCGTGCAGGTGGCTTCAATCGCACCCTCCGTTTTCTCCGTATGGCCCTTGGCGGGAATCACTTCGCCCTTCTGCAGGAGCAGGCCGCAGTCCGTACAGTATACATCGCCGGTGTAGCCGTCCTCGGTGCACGTGGCCTCTTTGGCGTCCCGAAGCTCGGTATTGGGATGGGCAAAATCGATGGGAACCGTCTCGTCATAGGCAGGCGTCAAATCATTTACCTGCTGATGCTGGACGGTGACTTCGGTGTCACCTGTGCCATTGGCCTGGAATTCCAATGTGGCGATTGCCTTGCCGGCTACAATTGGCTCCACGCCTGCATAGGCGAATGTGACGGTTCCATTACTTTCCACCACCGAATGATAGTCCGCACTGACAGCAACGCGCTTCAGTGTCATGGCCGACGCATCGTAGGACACGGTGATCCATCCGTTTGCGGAAGCCACATCCTGGCCGGAGGCGTCCTTGGCGGTGACGGTCACAACCACCGCATCTTCGCCATCGGAAACCTCGCCGGTGGAGGCGGGTTGCGCCGCCGGGGGATCGGCCTTGGTGAGTGCGTTCAGGCCACCGGCGGCCTGGGGCGCAGTCTCGGGAATCTCTGTGGCCGCCAGGGGCTCTGTCCGGCCCTGGGAGAAGGGAATCTCACAGGAGGCCAGCAACCCATCGACCTCGGAGTCCTCCGGTACAGAGGAGGTCTGATTCAAATCCGCATCGGTGTACAGCCCGGAGATGGCGGAAGCACCGGGGATTCTGCCGATTTTCACGCAATTGGGCGCATCTCCCGTCAGGTCGATGTAATACAGCTCCGCGCCGTTCTCATTGATGTATCCCAAAACTAGGCCCTCATTCGTCTCGTCCTGAATATAGGTCATGGTCACATCGCGCACTGCAAACTTCATGCCGATATTTCCCACAGTAACAGGAAGCGTCAGCATGTAATCCACACCGTCTGGACGTTCCGCATTGTAATGCGCCCACATGTGGAAGCGGTACAGGGTGCCGCCTACCCCCAGAGCATAAAAAACCTTGGAAGGGTAGGTCTCCCCCTCAGAGTTTATCGTAGAATCTCCAACGTAGGCAATGGCGCACTGCGACTCGTACTTTCCATACAGCCCCCAGTTCCAACCTTTAGCGCGGTCCTTCATTCCCCAGCTTGGATCCAGGAAAGTGACGAGCGTACTCCAGTTGGTATAGAGCGGCATACCAAAGGCCTCCTTGGTAACCTGATTGCCGTCGTCATCGGTCAGTGTCACTGTGGTTTTAGGCGCAGTTGTCAGGTCCACGGGGACATATTGTTGATAGCAGTGATAGAGTATCGTTTCTTGATAATCCTGGTCCGGATCGATCTCATAAATGTTACAAATCGCATATAAATTGTCAGCAGTGAATGGGTAGTTGTTATCGGTGCCGTAGAGCTTCCCTTCGTGGGCTCCTGCGGCAGTGAGGGCGGTACCTGCATCACCGTTGTCGGTAACGGCTCTGGAGGCAGTGTCGATGGTGACCCATTTGGCCCCGTCCTCAGTCACCACCTGGGCGTTGACCTTTGCGGAAAGATCCCCAAGGCTCTTGACTGTCACGGCGCAGGAAGCCGTTACATGCTCCCCCCATCGTTTGTATCCACCGAGGTGGCGGTGATGGTGGCGGTACCTCCCTGGATGCCGGTGACCACACCATGTTCATCCACTGTGGCTACACTGGCGTCGCTGGTGGACCAGGTCACCTGGTCCTGGTAGGAGGACGGCAGCACCTGGGCCGTAAGGGTCACGCTGTCCTCCTCCCACACCTGGGCCTCGGCCTGGCTGAGGAAGACGGTCAACTCCGTGATCCGCTCATACTGATACAACGAAACCACAGGCCGGACCCCTTGTCCGAAGTCCCCCAGCTTGGCCCAGAGCAGCGTCTCCGGGTCAATGGCAATGAGTTCGCTGGTCTCCCCCTGCAGGCAGCGGGACAGCAGTAGATATCCCGTGTCCGGATCATAGGTCATGGAGGCATACATGCCGCCGGTAACTGTGGAAACACCGGTCAGATTCAAACCTACAGAGCCCAATTTCTCATAGGATATACGGTATTCGCCAGATGCGGTTCTGAGGGTCATATACCACAGATCACCGGCTTCCGTCAAGATATAGTAACAGCAATCATAGAAACGATCGGTGCCGTTGCCTGCAAAAGCAATGGTAGCCATGGGGTCCTCTCCAAAGGCACTGGAAAGGTCAAAGTAAGACACAGAGCCTTTCTCCGGCTCCAGCATCTCCAGGTAGGCGCCCCCGTTGCAGATACCGAGCATGAAGCCAAACCGATCCTCATCCGCAGGCGCCCCCGCCGCATCGGACCATTGCCACTTGGCGTCGATCTGGCCATAATCGGTGACGGCAAAGGTGTCCGCGTCAACGCCGTACAGATGGCTGCCATCGTGGGTGTACAACATTCTGTCATTGTATGTGCCGGCAATGTAGGCGTTTGCTTTCTTGCTGACGGGATTCCAGGCAGCGAGGTTGTCGGTCTCAAATTCGGACCAGTAAGCGTCCCCATCCCCGTTGTATATCAGCGCAGACACCTTGGTATTGGGTAGATTCTCCACGGTGACCTCACAGGTGGCGGAGAAATTGGGCTTGGCCACCGTGGTGGCTGTGATGGTGGCAGTGCCAACGCCCACCGTGGTGACCACACCATCGGCCACAGTGGCTACCGTCTCGTCTGAGCTGGTCCAGGTGACAGCGGAGTTGGTCAGGTTCCATGGGTAGCACCAGTGGGTCAGGGTGAAGGTGGCGCCACGCAGACACTGCACCTCCGTCTGGTCCAGGGCGACCCCCATCGCCTCTGTGCTGGACGGGATGGACCCGGTGCTGGAGGGCACGATATACAGGCCAACTACCACATCATTCAGCATGGAACCACAGGCAGCCGGATCATAGGCTGGATTGTCCACATAGGTGGTGTTGACCTTGGTACCTTTGCCGGTTTCCGGATCCAGCTGGACTAAATAAGAAGTGCTATTATAAGTGGGCGTGACACCGCTGGTCATATACAGGATATCCTTGTCATGTTCCCAGGCCAAGCAGCCATAATAGCCGAAGTAGCCGGTACTGCCGTCATCTGTATTGTTGATCGGCGCCAGACCTGTGATGAATGCGCCGTCTACGATTTGATCCAGCGTAAACCTGTATAGATAGCACTCATTACTATTATGGTTAAGGACATAGAACGTTCCGTTGTCGTCAATGGTCAAACCGGTCAGTTTCAAGCCACGGGGGTCCGTCATATTGGGACAGGTAACACTCACAACGGCCACCCGCTGCAGCTTTCCGGAAATCTGGTCTACGCTGTAGATGGTGCTGTCCGCTCCCAAGGCGTACAGGGTCTGATCTGCATAACTGTAGGCCATGTCCAGGATCTCCGCTGTGGTATCGGCATAATAGCTGACGTGCTTGGTCTCGCTCCAGGCATCGTGGGGGGCTACATAGAGGTACCCATCTTGAGCTGCCATAAAGACGTACCCATTGGCATACTCGGCTGCGGTCACGATCAAATCCGTCTGGTCCAGATTTGCCGTACCGCCGTAGGCGGAGGTGTCGCCATACCACACCGTCTCCGGGTCGATTTCCATCCAGCGCTGGCTCTCTCCCCGCATGCTGCCCCGGGTGTAGCCGTACATCTGGCCGGAAAAATCTTCTGCTTCGCCGGCGTACTGTACCAGATAGGCGGTCTCATTTTTGGCGTAGTCGCCCACCACCACGTAGCACTCAGAACCCACCGCAATCCCAGACAAATCCAAGGTGGCGTAGGCCCTCTGTCCAGCCTCGGTCTGTTCCGGTGTAGCGGAGGCATAGAGCTTGCCCCGGGCGCTCTTCACCTGAACGGAGGCCACATAGTTGTTATCTCTGGTCTCTACAATCAGGTTACCGGTGTTCAGGTCCTTATAGACATTCAAAACCTGGGGCGCTGTGTCATCCACCTTCATGGTGGTACTCAGGGATACGCCACTGCCCAGAACGCCGCTGTCCATCAGATCCCTCAGCTGGGCAGCGTCTATGTTGCCCTCCGTCTCATACAGCTCTGGGACGGCCACACGGGAGATGGTGATCTCGTCCCCCTCCTGCACATCGAAAGCGGAGACCTTTTTATTCACACCGCCGCCGCTTCTCTCCTCAAAGAACGAACCGGCACGAGGGCTAAATCCCTTAGAATCCTGGTTGTACACTGGGCACATATACAGGCATTCATCATCCTGATTGGTAATGACTGTGGTAATGGCGGCGGCATTGCGAATGAGCGACCAGCTCTGCACAAAAACGGTGGTTTTGCTGCTGATTGCCGCTCGACCTTCAGGATAGGTCTCCTCCACACAGTAGGGATTCACAGCATACTTATATTGCACCCGATCACCATCATACTTCAGGCCCACATAGTTGGGACTTTCCTGATGGTAATACATCGGGGTGGGATTTCTTCCATATAGGCCATCAATATATGTGCCTTTTTCAAACATAGAGGGATCGGACCAGTTGCCATAGAAGCCCAGCACGGGGATGGAGTGGACCGTCCCCTCCACGCCTTCTGCGGTTGGAAGCTGCTGGGCAAAGACAAAGCCCTCTACATACGCACCGTTTACAAATCGCTCCTCCAACGCCTCTTTCTGCACCTGGGTCAAGGTCACGGTGACCTGCACCTCGGTCTTGCCGCCTGCGGGCAACGTTAAAACGCCGGAGTTCAGGCTGCGCAGGAACCGATAGGCATCGTAAGAGGTGACGCTTCCATTGCCGTCCAAATCTGCGGCATCGGCGTTGGTGATCTCCTCCCGGACACCGGTGATGTAGTCCAGCAGCGCCTGGGCGTCCTCGCCACTGACCAGTCCGTCTCCGTTAAAGTCCATTTGCTCCATGTCCGTCTCCGGAACCAGGGCCTCGCCGTCGACGGTCCAGGAAACATCCCCATGTAAAGCGTCTGTCTGGGTATCCATATAGGCATAGCCATCTTCTTCAAACCAACCCTGGGTAAACAGATCCGCACAAAGGCTATACTTCTGTTCCACATCCGTCAGATTATGTAACGTAAAGCCAAAGGTATACTGGCCGGTGCGGTCCGGATCATCCCCCAGCTCCACCTTGACTTTCCCATCGGCATAGGAATCCGTGGCATCGGCATGCATCAGGATATAAGACCCGGCTGCCACCGCCTTGCCCACATTGCCCAAGCCGGCGCCCTGCTTCAGGACAGAATAGTAGCCCTCGCCATCCCCCTGGTCCTCCAGCAGCGGCTCCGCCGTGGACATGAGTAGGCTCTGGGTCAGAGCCCGCACAGACAGGCCCGTCTTCTCATCCAACCTGTTTTCTCGGATATACTGGCTCACCAAGGCCGACATACCGGCAACCTGTGGCGCCGCCATGGAGGTGCCGGACATCTTCTCATACTGGTCGTTGCCGCCCTGCACGCCGCCAGCTGTCATGTGCAGGCCGTTGACGGAGTAGATGTTGCCGCCAGGCGCCGTGATTTCAGGCTTCAGGCTCAGGTCTCCCGGCACGCCCCAGCTGGAAAAGTCGCTCATTGTGTAGTATTCCAGATCGGATGCAGCGCTGGTAGCTTTGCCGCCGATTGTGATTGTTCCAGTGTAATACCGCGCACCGCTGGCGGCGGTCGCAGAAGTGGAGGCAGCCCGGATCAGAGCTCCGTCCTCCTGAGTGATGGACACGCAGGGAGCCGTGTACTGGTAATCCGACAGGTCCATGTTGATCACGCCAGGTTCGTTGTTATACACAATGGTTGCAATTGCCCCATGGGCCACAGCGGCCACGGCCTTGGCTGAGAAGGAGTTGGTACCCCTGGAGCAGATGGCGATTTTCCCCGCCACAACATTCCCTAGGACCGCAAAGTCAAATCCGGAGCCGTAACTGTCAATGAAGACATATTCGTGCTCCCCCGCCAAAGAGCGCAGAGGCAAATTCTTGTAAGCGGTCTCATTATAAAAGATCGGTTTGCCATCTACTGAAATATAGCCGCCGGTCACACCCCCATTGTCCACAGAGGCCACAGTCAGGGCATTGGGATAGGCGCCGGGAGAACCGCCAGTATACATATCCACATCTTCGGCATACAGATAACCCTTCCTGCCATGGAACCCGTTATCGGCCCAGTGGCCGGCATTTCCGGCGGAGATCACCACGACCGTGTCGCTCTCCGTCAGCCGGTCCATCACCTCCTGATATGCATCGCTCCGGGTGAAGCCGGGCGATGTGGAACCCAGCGACAGGTTCACAGAATCCGCACCCAAAACAATGGCGTCCTCAATGGCGGCCATATAGTCCGAATCGTAGGCGCCGCCGTTCTGGCCGAAGACCTTCATCACAAGAAGCTGGGCGTCCGGGGCGACACCCTGCACCAGGACGGAATCCAACGCCGTAGAAAAGGTGCCATCCCCATTGGGTATGTAGGCGTTGGAAGTGGCAATGCCCGCCACATGGGAGCCGTGTTCCCCTTCCAGATCCTGGTCATGGCCCAGATATGTATGAGACCGGTCTATATAGTTGTATCCGAATGGCACCTTCCTATTCTGATAAAGGCCATCCGCTGTGATCTCAGCTGCATATTCTTTGACATTCAGCTGATCCAAATGCGCCTGAATTTCCTCCGCATCCAACAAATCAAGCTGCTGGATGTAATCCTCAACGCTCACATCCGCCCGGCCGGCCTGCAGGGCAAGGGAATACTGAAAGCCTGCTGCGGAAAAGCTGATATGATCCAGGTCCAGGCCTGTGTCTACGATGGCAATCCGGGTACCCGCACCGGTATAACCGGCTGCATAGGCCGCAGGGCTACCAATCTGCTCCGGTGAAGTCGACATGTTTGGCTCGTACTCTTCCCCTTCGTCCACTTCACAGGGCTCGTACAGCGCTTCCAGAACCACATCCCTAACACCGGAAACGGCCTTGATGTCCTCAATCTGGCCATACTGCACGTTGGCGGAAATGATATTCGCCGCCAGGGTCAGATTCCAAACCACATCCAGTTCCGTCCCCATGGCCCGTTCAATCCGGGCTGTCACAGCGGTCTGCTCTGCCTTCAAGCCGTCCCGATAGGCCATAGCAGTCGCATTCTCCCCAATCCCCTGGGTGGAGTATCCCGCCTCCAGCGTAGATTCCTTTTGCAGAATGATGGATACACGGACTACATCCGCATCGGCGTAAGCCGGTGCTTCCTCCATATCTTCCACTTCTTCCAGCTGTGTTTCCAGTGAAATTCCGCTATTTTCCACTTGTTCAAACGTGAGCTTCTCCTTCGGCTCTGCAGCCACGGCAATGGTTGGGACGATATTCCCCAAACACAACACAATAGTCAGCAGAGCAGAAAGTACCCGAGTGAATAAACGCTTTTTCATATACATCCTCCTAGTCCATTTTTTCTCCGTTCGTGACTACACCGCGTCTGCATGCACCCATGGTCCTCGCACAGGTATTTCTTATCTGTGCAATACAAGTATTCGGTGTAGAGCTAGTATATCATGAAGAGAAGGCATTGTCAAGTTGCTCCGCCTGTTTTCTCAAGGTACGCATGTGTCAAGTAGACGCTGGCAAGGTTTTTTCTGGAGATATTCCCCAGACCTTGCTTTGAACAGCGTTGCTTCACTACTTTGTAAAATTGACATGAACACCTATGTGCCAGCCTGTCAAGATTCGTCAAACCAGAAATTACCTGTCTCTGAGGTAGCGACGCTTTTTATGATCTTTTTCAACCATCTCTCCGATCCTGGTTCAGGCAACACGCACGACCTGATTTCTTCCCACTGGCGCGGGAGCGCCCCGCCTCCACGCTGGCAGAGAACCGGGGCTTTTCTTTTGGGGCGACTTCTGGTATACTGAGGGGGAGAATTTGAAATGGGAGGCATTTTTATGCCTGAATTTTTGCCGGTCTCCCGGGCGGATATGGCGGCCCGGGGATGGGAGCAATGTGACTTTGTCTATGTCATTGGCGACGCCTATGTGGATCACCCTTCCTTTGGACACGCCATCATCAGCCGGGTCCTGGAGGCGGCAGGATACAAGGTGGGGATCCTCTCCCAGCCGGACTGGAAGGACCCTAAGTCCGTCTGCGCCCTGGGGCGGCCCCGGTTGGGCTTTCTGGTCACCGGGGGCAATATGGACTCCATGGTAAACCACTATTCCGTATCCCATCACCGCCGGAAAACCGATGCTTTTACCCCCGGCGGAGTGATGGGAAAGCGGCCGGACCGGGCTACCATTGTATACTGCAACCTGATCCGCCAGAGCTTCCGGGATGTACCTATTCTCATTGGCGGCGTGGAGGCCAGTCTCAGGCGGCTGGCCCATTACGATTACTGGTCTGACCAGATGCGCCGTTCCATCCTGCTGGACGCCCAGGCGGACCTGCTCCTCTACGGCATGGGAGAGCGGAGCATCCGGGAAGTGGCGGATGGCCTGAACAGCGGCCTTGCCATTGAGGACATGACCTACATCGACGGCACTGTTTACCGGACCCGGGCCCTGGACGACAGCTTGCCCACCCTGATCCTGCCGGACTTCGAAGCGCTCCGGAAAAGCCCCAGGCAATATGCCGAAAGCTTTCGTATCCAGTACCGCAATACGGACCCCTTTACAGCCAGACGGTTGGCTGAGCCCTATGGGAGGGAATTTGTGGTGCAAAATCCACCCCAGAAGCCCCTGACCCAGGCGGAAATGGATGGGGTTTATGACCTCCCCTACTGCCGGGATTACCATCCCAGCTACCGGAAATCCGGGGGCGTCCCCGCCATCCAGGAAGTGAAGTTCAGCCTGGTGTCCAACCGGGGCTGCTTCGGAGCCTGCTCCTTCTGCGCCCTCACCTTCCACCAGGGGCGGATCATCCAAACCCGCAGCCACCACTCCATTCTGACTGAGGCCCAGGAGATGACCCATGACCCGGATTTCAAGGGTTACATCCACGATGTAGGAGGCCCCACCGCTGACTTCCGGGCCCCGGCCTGTGACAAGCAGCTGACCAAAGGCGTCTGCCCCGGGCGGCAGTGTCTCTTCCCCTCCCCCTGCCCCAACCTCCGGGCGGACCACAGCGACTATCTCAGCCTCCTGCGCAAGCTCCGGAAGCTGCCGGGGGTGAAGAAGGTCTTCATCCGCAGCGGCATTCGCTTTGACTACGTCCTGGCGGACAAGCGGGATACCTTCCTCCGGGAGCTGGTGCAGCACCACGTATCCGGCCAGCTGAAGGTGGCCCCGGAGCACGTGTCTGACGCCGTTCTGTCCAAAATGGGTAAGCCCAAAAACGCCGTTTACCAGCAGTTTGCCGCCCGGTATTTTGCCTTGAATCAGCAGTACCATTTGAAGCAATACCTGGTGCCCTACCTCATGTCCTCCCACCCCGGCTCTACCCTTCGCGAGGCGGTGGAGCTGGCGGAATTTGTCCGGGACATGGGCTATATGCCGGAGCAAGTCCAGGATTTCTACCCCACTCCCTCTACGCTCTCCACGGTGATGTATTACACTGGCCTGGACCCCCGGACCATGGAGCCGGTGTATGTACCCCGCAGCCCCCATGAAAAGGCCATGCAGCGGGCTCTCATCCAGTACCGGGACCCCAAAAACTACCGGCTGGTCCACGAAGCCCTGGTCCTGGCCGGCCGGGAGGACCTGATTGGCTTCGGTCCCAAATGCCTGATCAAACCACCCCGCCAGCCTAAGGGCCGGCATTGACACCCGCCTCCGGGAAGCCCCGAGGCAGCGCCAAGCCCCAGTAGTTGGCCGCATATCCCGCCAGGGCCTATCATAGAGTATTCCATACGAACTGGAATTTGAGGTGGAAGTATGGAACACACTGCCAATCAGGCCGCCATTCGGGGCACCCTGCTGGAGCTGCCCCAGTTTTCCCATGAAAATCACGGCAGCCGGTTTTACCGTTTCCTTCTGGAGGTCCCGCGGCTGTCCGGAGCCGTGGATCACCTGCCGGTGATTGCCCGGGAGGAGGCTCTCAATCAAATGGACCTGTCCGGCGGCTCGTACGTGGAGGTACGGGGACAGGTCCGTTCTTTTAACAATCACAGCTCTGTGGGGCAGCGGCTGCTGATTTTCGTCTTTGCAGACTCCGTCCAAACCAGTCAGGAGGAGCCCTGCAACCAGGTCCTTCTCACCGGGACCATTTGCAAGGCTCCCATCTACCGCCGGACCCCCCTGGGCCGGGAAATTTGCGATGTGATGCTGGCGGTGCCCCGGTCCTACCGGCGCTCCGACTACCTGCCCTGCATTCTCTGGGGGCGGACCGCCCAGGCCATGTCTCAGTGCGCCACCGGCGATACCATTTCCCTCACCGGTCGCCTGCAAAGCAGACTCTACCGGAAAGCCACCGGCGACGGCGTGGAGGTCCGCACCGCCTATGAGATCTCCGCCCTCACTGCCCAGTGCCACCAGGATACGGCTACATAGCCGGCCATGCGCCCATTCCGCATCTGCGGCATGGGCGTTTCCCTGTTACACCAGCTGCAAAAGCAGACGCAGCAGCATACACAGGACTACGCCGAACGCCGTAGGCAGGAGGAAGGCCAGGGCCGTCCAGCGGAAACTGCCAGTTTCCTTCTGGATGGTGATGAGGGTGGTGCTGCAAGGCCAGTGAAAAATGATAAACACCATGGCGCACAGGGCCGTCTGCCAGGTCCATCCGGCAGCCAGGAGCAGCTCTCCCGTGGCTCCGGCAGACAGCTCCCCTCCCAGCGCCGTTCCCCCGGTGATGGTCATAAGCAGCACCGGCATCACCAGCTCATTGGCAGGAAGCGCCAGGAGAAAGCTGAGAAGCGCCGCCCCATTCATCCCCAACAGGAGCCCTGGCGGGTTTAAAAAATCCGCCAGATGCAGCAGCAGACTCCGCCCGCCCCATCCCAGATTGCTGCACAGCCAGAGGAGCAGACCCGCCGGAGCCGCCACAGCCACAGCCCGCCCCGCCACAAACAGGGTCCGGTCCAGGAGCGACCGAACAATCACCTGACCCACCCGAGGCCGCCGGAAGGGGGGCAGCTCCAGGATCAAGGCGCTGCTCTCCCCCTTCAAAACCGTCCGGTTCAAAAGCCACGAGGCCGCCATGGACGCCCCTGCCCCCAGGGCGATGAGTCCCGTAATGAGGAGAGCCCCGGTGAGGCCACCGGTCCCAAAGAAAATGGTCCCCAATAAAATCAAGCTGGGAAACCGCCCGTTACAGGGGAGAAAGGCATTGGTGAGTACCGCAAGGAGCCGCTCCCGTGGAGAATCAATGATCCGGCATCCGGTCACCCCGGCGGCGTTGCAGCCCAGACCCATGCACATGGTGAGGGCCTGCTTGCCGCAGGCGCCGCACCGGGCCAATCCACGGTCCAGGAGGAAGGCAACCCGGGGCAAATACCCCACATCCTCCAGGAGAGTAAAGAGTGGGAAAAAAATGGCCATAGGCGGCAGCATCACAGCCACCACCCGGGCCACGGTGGTATAGACCCCATCCAGCAGCGGGCCGGACAGATACCACGGCAGGCCCCACTGGGCAGCCAGGCCGGCCAGCCACAGATACCCGCTGTCAAACAGGCTCTGGAGAAGCTGGGAGGGGTAATTGGCCCCGGAGACGGTCAGCCATACCACCACCAGCAGAAGAGCCAGCATCACAGGAAGCCCCGTTGCCCGGCTGGTGAGCAGCCGGTCCAGGTGCAGCTGCCGTTTCTGATACTGGCTCTCCCCCCGAACCACCACCTGATTCGCCACGGCCTCCGCCCGCCGGACCAGGTCCTGAGGCGTGCAGTCCGCCGCCAGCCGGTGGGGCGTACATCTCCGGGCGCCGGAAGCCACCTGGGCAATGGCGCTGCGCAACCGGTCCATTCCCCGGCCCCGGCCTGCCGCAGTGGCCACCACCGGGACGCCCAGGGCCTCCTCCAGGGCTTTGCAATCCACCTGAATGCAGCTGCGCTCCACCTCATCCATGAGGTTGACGCACACCACCACCCGGTCCTGCCGCTGAAGCACCTGCTGGGTCAGAATCAGATTGCGCTCCAAGCTGGTGCCGTCACAGACCACCACTACGCAATCCGCCTGGCCGGACCGGATGAATTCCTCGGCCACTTCCTCTTCCTTGGAGCGGCTGCTCAGAGAATAAGTACCGGGCAAATCCACCAGAACATAGGTCTCCTCCCCCCACCGCACCCGGCCGCTGGCCAGGCTCACCGTTTTCCCCGGCCAGTTTCCCGTGTGCTGGTTCATCCCCGTGAGGTTGTTGAACACCGTGCTCTTTCCCACATTGGGATTCCCGGCCAAGGCCACCACCCAGTCTCGGGTGGCCTTCTTTTCTGCAATCGTCACCTTCATCCCTCCAAGCGGCAAAGGATTCTCCGGGCGTCTGAAGCCCGGAGGGCGATGACGGTTCCCCGCAGCTCAAAGGCCAGGGGATCTCCCCGAGGCGCCGTCATCCGGCAGGCCACCCGGGTCCCCTCTACCAGCCCCAGGTCCGTCAGTCTCCGCCCCAGGGGACCGGTGAGGCCAATTTTCTCCACGGTCCCCCGCTGTCCAGCCCGCAGCCGGTCCAGAGATAACCATATGTCCATGAAACCACCCCTTTGCCAATCGCTCCGGAAGCGCCCGCAGGTACTCCCTACCATCAATGTATCCCCGGAGGTGGAAAAATGTGACATCATTGCAGCGGCTGTGGAAATGAATTTGAAGATATGCAATCAGGCTTGACTGGAGGTCTGTGCAGCCTCCCAGCTCAGGATCTTCTCCCGCAGCCCGTCCACATCCAGCACCCCCCAGGCAAAGCCTTTCCGCACCAATGACTCCGGCAGATACTCATCATACTTGTCAAACAGGGGCAGCTCCTTGGGATAGACCAGCTCCAGGGGGTCCATAGGCTTTTGGATTTCTTCAAACAGGGTCCGGAAGAAGGTTTCCTCATCCACCTTCATAGTGAACTGCATAAAATAAGGTCTGGCCGAATCAAAATTCCGTAGGCCAAGACGGTCTGCACACTTGATTTTCAGAAATCGCTCCATGGCCAGGAAGGTATACGTTCCAACCCAGGGCAACAAGCACCACATGTTGCCACCCAGGTGTATGAGCGGCGTTTCCGCCGCACCGGAGTGAAGCGCCGTGCAGCGAGCCTGTTCGAGCCGGGCTACCCCATGCTTCATCAGATAGGGATACTGCTTCTTCTCCCGAAGCACCTGGCGCATTTTCTCCAGGATCTTGGTGTGCAGATCCCCGGGGCACTGTCCAAAGTAAGCGGGGACCGTGCCCTTGACCTGCTGGCAGTAAACCAGGTGGCGCTTGTGATCCACATCCAGCACCTGCCACACATGCCCGGCAATGGCCAGCTTTTCTCCCACAGGCGGCGGCAAAACCACCGTACCCAGCTCCTGGGATTCGCTGCGGACGGTGTACTCTTCATTTTCTTGAAACACGCCGTAAAACCTGAAGGAATTCACCACCCGCTCCCCTGCGATGCCTACAATCAAGCCTCCCTGCTCCGTCCGCTGAATCTGGCCGGTGCCGATCAAATGCCCCAGGAGTATTTTATAGTCCTCCTGAGAGATCCGGTGAAAATAGTGCAGGCGTAGCACCCGGTCCGCCAAGGCTCGTGGGGACATCTCGCCGCAGGAGGCCAGGGTGGACATGGTCTGGTGGTACAGGAGGCTGTAGGGCAGCCGGTCCAACCGGGGCGGCTCTACCCAACGCTCCTCCAAATACAGCTGAACCAACGCGATCCCCTGAAGCAGCTTCCAGGGAATCGTGGTGGGCAGCATGGCACGCGCCTCCGGCTCGTCCTCCCGCATAACAAACCACATCTCCGGCGGGAGCTCCCGCCGGCCGGTGCGGCCCATGCGCTGCAAAAAGGAGGACACCGTCCAGGGCGCGTCGATCTGGAACGCCCGCTCCAACCGGCCGATGTCGATGCCCAGCTCCAGGGTCGCGGTGGTCACCGTGGTCATATACTGCGATTCGTCCTTCATGACCTCCTCTGCCGTTTCCCGGTAGGAGGCGGAGAGATTGCCATGGTGGATGAGAAACCGATCCCCTTCGTGCCGGCACTCGCAGTACCGGCGCAAGGTGGTGGTCACCGTCTCGCACTCTTCCCGGGAGTTGACAAAAACCAGGCACTTTTTCCCCCGGGTGTGTTCAAAAATATATCCGATTCCCGGGTCCGCGTTCAGAGGCGCTTCATCGGTCTTTTCCTCCAATACCGGCAGCGCATCGGGGACTACCCGGTCCTCGGCAGCCTGTGCGCCCTTGACATAGAAATGCTCCATGCTGAGCCGCCACCTGGCGCCTTTCGCCTCAATCTTGGGAATGACGGTTCCCCGTCCGGTGCCCAGAGAAAGAAATTCCCCGGTCCCCTCCGGATCGCCTATGGTTGCAGACAGGCCAATGCGGCGGGGATTCACCCCTGCCATACGGGATAGGCGCTCGATCAGGCACAGGGTTTGCCCGCCCCGGTCGCCCCTCAGCAGGGAATGTACCTCGTCAATCACGACAAACCGCAGGTCGCCAAACAGCTTGGGGATTGCGGCATGCTTATGCAAAAGCAGGGCCTCCAGAGACTCCGGTGTGATTTGCAGGATGCCCGAGGGATGTTTCATCAGCCTTGCCTTATGACTCTGAGCCACATCCCCGTGCCAGTGCCAAACCGGGATATTTGCCTCGGCACACAGGTCATGTAAGCGGGCAAACTGGTCATTGATCAGCGCCTTCAAAGGGCCAATGTAGATGCAGCCCACAGACGCAGGCATATCCTCCGAAAACAGGGTGATGATGGGGAAGAATGCAGCCTCCGTTTTTCCGGAGGCGGTTGAGGCAGTCAGGAGCACATTTTCGTCCGTGTTGAAGATTGCATGGGCAGCGGCAACCTGGATGGCCCGGAGATTCTCCCAGCGGTTGCGGTAAATATACTCCTGTACAAAGGGCGCGTAGCGTTCAAATGCACCCAACATAGATTCCCCCTTATAGTAAAAGTGACCTCCTCAGCGGTACCCATCGGCCCCTTACAGGTCAAATTCCGCAAATTCCTGGTCTGTTTCCCCTTCCTGCACCGCATTTCGCGCATAGGTGAACTGCTCCGAATTCAAAAGCGTGCGCACCTGGAGGCTCGGATTCTGATATACGATATCCAGGACCTCAATGAAGTCCCGGATTACCTCCCGGGGGGTGATGTGGACGTCCGCGCCGATGCGGCCGAATTCAATCTCAATGAAATCCCCCATATCCTGCTGTGTGACGATTTGGGCGTACTCATAAAGTCCGGCATGAATATCCGCCAGCTTCTCGATTAGAATCAACATTTCCTCAGGCGTCAGAGGCTGGAGACGGATCACGGGGGAGAGCAGATCCTTGTGTTCACCGGCAAAGTGGCCCTCCGCCAGACGGGAACGCAGAGCCTCATAGCTGTAGACGCCACGGCGGGGGTCCTCCATACACTGGGGAGTACCGCATAAAATCAGCCCCAAATGCTGGGCCTTGCCCTGCATGGTGTCGTTGTACATGGTCAGGATCTTCTCGTAGTTATACTGCCTTGTGATGGCGTTGGGAATTTTGTAAATATTTACCAGCTCGTCAATCAAAATCAGCATACCGGCGTAGCCCGCCTGCTTCAGGAAGCAGGCAAACAGCTTCAAATATTCATACCAGTCGTCGTCCGTGATGACCATGTGGACCCCCAGCTCTTGCCGCGCTTCGGTCTTGGTGCCGTATTCGCCCCGGAACCACTTGAGGACCTTGGCCTTGGTCTCGTCATCGCCGGAGATGTAGGCCTGATAATACAGGGTCAGCAGCCGTGCAAAATCGAAGCCGTGAACCATTTCATTCAGGGAGTAGATGACGGCGGAAATCCGCTTCTCCACCAGGCCTGGCAGCTGCGCAGACGTGACGCTCAGATTTTCAGAAGCCATCACCTCCTGCTGGACATTGCTGATCCAGCGGTCTAAAATCAGGGACAGGGCTCCACCCTCCGGCTTGGTCTTGGTGGACATGTTGCGAATGAGCTCCTTGTAGGTTGCCAACCCCTGTCCCCGGGTGCCCTGCAGACGGCGTTCCGGGGACAGGTCGGCATCCACTACCACAAAGTTCTTTGCCATCACATAGTTGCGAATGGTTTGCAGCAGGAAGCTTTTGCCGCTGCCGTATTTTCCAACCAGAAAGCGGAAGGAAGCGCCGCCCTCTGCAATGATGTCCACATCGTGGAGCAGGGCGTCAATTTCTTCCTTTCGTCCAACGGCAATATAGGGGAGCCCAACCCGCGGCACGACGCCGCCTTTGAGGGAGTTGAGCAAAGCTTGGGCGATTCTTTTCGGTATCTTCATGGGCGCACCCTCTCTTTCAAGTCTTGAATATAGTCCTCAATCAGCTCCGGCCCATTGTCCAGAGTCAGAACCGAGTCGGCAAATTCGTCAAACAGCTTCTCGTTGATGCTGTCCACCAGAACGGAGAGCATCAGGCCGGAGGCGCGCACCCAGCCATAGTCCCTGCCGTACAGGAGGCACTGGAGCAGTCGGTACTCCTCCTGGCTCAGGGGCGTTTGGGCGGTTTCCCCTTCTGGCACTGCCACTTCCGGGGCTGGATCCGGTTCGGCTTCCACGGCTTCCTCTTCCACAATCAGCTTGTCTTGGGTCACGGCAGCATCCCGGCGGATTTTGGCCAGCCGGGAATAGTCAATGCTGACCTTCTTATCTTGGGCGGCCTGTTTCTCCGCCAGAAGCCCACGGGCCTCTTCCTCTATGAGCTTCAGAATCCATTTGGTATCCAGCATCCGTTTGACCGGGTACCGGTAGGCATAGCATTCCCGCATCACAGAATCTATGGTCTTGACCAGAGCAACCAGCTTTGCGCTTGAGCGTTCCGGGCAGTTGTACATTTGCACCGACCAGAAGCCGTTTCGGCAGCGGTAGGTGCGTACCTCATCCACATGGAACTCGCAGCTGCGGGCGCCCGCCCGGTCAAGAAAAACGGCCGCTTCAAACAGCGTCACGGAGAATTCGCTGTAAGCGCCAAAATACTGCTCCACCATCGTTCTTTTGCACCGGCTGTCGTAGTGTGCAGACACTTGGCGGAGTACCCGGGGGACGACGGCGTCCATGTCTTCGGGGTATTCTCTGTAAAACCTGGAACGGGTCAGAGCGGGGACCAGGCGGTTGACTGCCTCCATAATCTCACGGCTGTCATGGCGACCGATATGGACAAGCACCGCCAGAGCCTTGTCAAAGGAAACCTGGGCGGTGTCTGCCAGCAGGGCCGGGTCAAGGCCGTAATAGATGACGTAATCCACCAGCCATCTGTTTAAATGCGGGAGAACGCCCCCATCCAGGCCGCCATAGACGCTTTGGAAATTCTTCAATTTCTGGTAGCCGTCCACAGGATCTGTGACGCCGATTTGGTTGAGAAGCTCGTAGATGTAAAGAAATGCGTAGGACAGAGACGTTTTTTGAACATCTCCCCTGCGTAGCTTCGTCCGCCAGGAAAAGTATCCCCGCAGCTCCGGATCCGTCAGGGACTGGTAGGTGGGGTAATAGTGGAGCACCGGTTCATCATAGACGTAGTCGTCCTCGTAATTTGCAAGCACCTTTGCCTGCATCACAAACAGGGATTCCCGGGACTGCCGGTAGGCAAAGGTACCCTCTGCCAAAGACCGGGCGGCGCGGATGGGGGCAGGCAACGGCTCTTCCCCCTCCTGGCGCCTGGGCTGGACCGCTTCATCCTGAAAGACGGTGCGTTTGAACCACTCCATCGCCCGCTTCACTCGGTTCGTATCCGTAAGGTCCACCCCCCTCTAGTCCAAATGTTTGATATCATCATACAGCATTTGAAGCAAACAGTCAAGCGCACAAGAAAAAAATGCCAGAGCGCCAGCATAAACGCACTGGCGCAGCAGCGCCCTGCCTTCCCCCGGGAGCCAGGGAAGCGAAGCGGTTGGCCGGTTGCAGACTGCCTAGGCAAATTCGGACCGGCCTGAGAGCCGGTCCGGATTTGCCAAACAGCTACGGGTTGTGAAGCATTCTGCCGCCGGCGCCTCCAGGAGGCCGCACCCTACATCCTCAGGTCCATGGAGACGCAGGAAGCCATCGCTTCAAATGCCAAAACGTAAGACGTGCTTCCCAAAATTGGCAATTTACTTCCAGATGATCGTGGTCAGCAAGCCAAATTGCTCTGGGTCTTGTACAGGTCGGCATACAGGCCCCCCTGTTTCAACAGCTCTGCGTGGGTTCCCTCCTCCTGGATGACGCCGTCTGCAATGGAGACGATGCGGGAGGCGGAGCGGATGGTGGAGAGACGGTGGGCGATGATGAGAGTGGTCCGGCCCTTGGACAGGTTGTCAAAGGCCCGCTGGATTTTGGCCTCGGTGACGGAATCCAGGGCGGAGGTTGCCTCGTCCAGAATCAAAATGGGCGGATTTTTCAGGAAGATCCGGGCGATGGACACCCGCTGCTTCTGGCCGCCGGACAGGAGGGCCCCCCGTTCGCCCACATAGGTGTCAAACCCATCGGGCATAGCCAGGATGTCGTCATAAATTTCCGCCTTCCGGGCCGCCTCGTACACCTCTTCCTCTGTGGCGTCAGGCTTGCCATAGCGGATATTCTCAAAAATCGTATCGGCAAAGAGGAACACGTCCTGCTGGACAATGCCGATGTTCTGGTGAATGGACCTCTGCTTCACCTGGCGCACATCCACCCCGTCAATGCGAATGCTACCGGAGGACACGTCATAGAACCGGGGAATCAGCTGACACAAGGTGGATTTGCCACCGCCGGAGGGGCCTACAATGGCCACCGTCTCCCCGGGCTGCACATGAAGGTCCACATTGTGAAGCACTGCCAGGTCCCCGTTGTAGGAGAAAGAGACGTGGTCCACGTCAATGCTCCCCTGCACCTGCCGCAGCTCCCGGGCGTCCGGCGCATCCTTCTGGCTGGGCTCTGTGGCCATAATATCCCGGAAGCGGGACAGGCCGGCGAAGCCGCTGGCGAACATCTCTGAGAAATTGGCCAGCTTCCGCATGGGGCTGACGAAGGTGCCGATGTACAAAGAGAAGGTCAGCAAATCCACCAGATCCATCTGGTTGCGCATAATCAAAAAGCCGCCAAAGGCAATTACCGCCACCTGGAGGATGCACAGGAAGAACTCCATGGTGGAGCTGAACCGGGCCATGGCCTTGTGGAACTGGCGCTTGGAGGTCTTGTACTTTCCGTTGGCCCGGCTGAACCGGTCGTTCTCCCAGCACTCGTTGGCGAAGGCCTTGGCCGTCCGGATGCCGGAGAGGGAGGATTCAATTTCCGTATTGATGTGGCCCACCTTCTGCTTGACCTCCTTGGAGACGGCTGCCATACGCTTGCGCTGGGTGGTCACCACCAAGGCAAAAATGGGAATCAAAACCGCCACCACCAGAGCCAGCCTCCACTGAATGGTGAACATCACCACCAGAGCGCCCACAATGGTGATACAGGAGGTCACCGTGTCTTCCGGCCCGTGGTGGGCCAGCTCCGTCAGGTCAAACAGGTCCGAGGTGAGGCGGCTCATCAGCTGGCCGGTCCGGTTCCGGTCGTAAAAGTCAAAGCCCAAATCCTGCATATGGGTGAAGAGATCTCGGCGGATGTCCGCTTCCACCCGGATGCCAAAGGTGTGACCCCAGTAGCAAATCACATAGTTGAGCACACTGCGCAGCACATAGGCCGCCACCACCACCCCCATGGCCAGGAAGAACACCCGGTAGGCCCGGTCCGGCAGCCACGTATACAGAGCCTGGCGGGACACCAGGGGGAAGGCCAAATCAATGACCGCCACCAGAAGGGCGCAGAGCATATCCAGGAGAAAGAGCCGCAAATGGGGCTTAAAGTAGGAGAAAAAAATCCGCAAAGAGCCTTTCGTTCGATAATCCTTGGTGGTCATATTCTTCCATTCCTCGCTTGCTACACAAATTCTGGCTCTATTATACCGGTTTTTTCAAAAGATGCAAGGCCAAAGCGGCAACATTTCGCAGCAGCAACCAGAAGGAATGCCCCAGAAATCTGGAAATTCCCTGGTTTTTCAAGATGTCAGGGTGGGCCTGCACTGCAACATGGCACGCTTTGACGAAATGCACAGCACTCCTTCCCACTGGCAAAGCGAATGCTGCTGCCCGGTTGTAGCGAAACATAAAATGGTGTATACTGGGAGAAAATGCATCAGGAGGCGTTTTCATGGAGCTGCTGTATCAGGATTCCCAGATTGTGCTGTGTGTCAAGCCTGCGGGGCTGTCTTCAGAGGCTGGCGCCGGCTCTCTGCCGGAGCTTTTGGAGGACCAACTGGGTAGGCCGGTGTTCCCGGTGCACCGGCTGGACCGGAACGTGGGAGGCGTCATGGTCTATGCCCGGACCCGGCAAGCGGCCTCCGCCCTGTCCCAGGCGGTGCAGGCGGGAAACCTCCAAAAGGAATACCTGGCCCTGATCCACGGCTGCCCCTCCCAGCCCGCCGGTACCTGGGAGGACCTGCTCTGGAAGGACAGCGCCAAAAACAAGGTGTTTGTGGTCCGGCGGATGCGGAAGGGGGTCAAAGCAGCCAAGCTCGCCTACCGGGTGCTGGAGGAGGCCACTCCTCTGACCCTGGTGCACATCCGCTTGTACACCGGCCGGAGCCACCAGATCCGGGTGCAGTTTGCCAGCCGGGGCTTCCCTCTGGCCGGAGACCACAAGTACGGCAGCCGGGATGACATCAGATCCCCCGCCCTCTGGTCCTTCCGCCTCACCCTGCCCCATCCCGTCACCGGTGAAACTATCACCTGCCTGCATCCACCGGAGGGGGAGCTGTGGCACACGTTTCCCATGATTTCCCGGGAAATTCCCCGGTGGTAAAAAGCCAAACAAGGTCTGTCACCAATGGAAACGGTTCGGATACAACCGGCTCCATTGGCAACAGACCTTTGTCTTAAGATTGTTGGAAGTAATTTTCCAGGCTCACGCCGGTGTAATAGTGCAGAAGGATCTCCTCATAGCCGCTTCCCGCCTGAGCCATGGCCTGTGCGCCGTACTGGCTCATGCCCACCCGGTGTCCATAGCCCCGGGTCTGGAAAAAGATCTCGTCTCCCATCACACTGACAGCAAATACCGTGGAGCGCAGGCCCAAAAGGCTGCGCAGCTCCTTTCCGGTGAAGGAAACCCCTCCAATCTCCAGGGCATCCACCCCGCCCCCCTCCGTGGCGGAAACCGCTCCAAACCAGCTCTCCGGAGAGCCGGACAGGTCCGCCGCCGGGTTTTGGGAGAGGATGCGGGCGGAAAATTCCTCTGTGGAGAAGGAGACGGTGTCCTCATTGTGGGGCGCTTCCTCGCCGGGGCTGTCCACGGACTGCAGGTAGGGCACATCGCTGCCCCAAACCTCCACCGCCGTCTCCGTGCGGCCTCCCGAACAGGAGAAGAAGGTGGCGTCGATGAGGCCGCCGTCATAGACCAGAACCTGCCCATCCGTGGCCTTCACCGCCTGGGCCGCCGCCTGGGCTCCGTCCGGTCCCGCCTCTCCGGCCTTGGCGCAGTAATCCTCATAGGAAATCCATCCCTGGCAGCAGCCGGGGTCCGTACAGATGTCCGCGCTGTCATGTTTGTTTCGAGCGGTCTGGCGCAGGGTATAGGTGCGGGAAACCACCGCCTGAGCCTTTAACGCCTCTTCCTCAAAGGAGGCGGGCATTTCCGCCAGAATCACTCCTGCCAAATAGTCATCCAGCGGCTTCTGCTCCACCGTTCCGTCGCTCATCAGCACCTGCAAAAGCATCGTTCCGTCCAGACTGTCTCCACTGGGGACCGTCTGAACGGCCTCTGTCCGGTCCGCCGGGGCCGTCTGTACTGGCTCCGGCGGCAGGGTCCCCTCCGGCTCCTCCTGCCGGCCCAGTAAAAACAGAGCCGGAATCCAAACACCTACAAAGATTGCCGCCAAGGTCAATACCCACGCACGTTTCATTCCCGTTCCTCCTCGCCTGCTTGTCCAGCTTTGGGAACTCCATCATACCACCCGGATCCCGGGGAATTTGCCGAATGCCCTCTTCCTTTTTTGGGACATTTTTGGTATCATAGGGGAAAAACACAGCGAGGAATACACCATGGAACTCATCTATCAGGACAGGAGCATTGTGGTCTGTGTCAAACCGGCAGGAGTGCTGTCCACCGACGAGCCCGGCGGCGTGCCAGAGCTGGTACGGGCGGCGCTGGGGGAACCCCATGGATGCGTGCGGACGGTGCACCGGCTGGACCGGGTAGTCAGCGGGCTCATGGTCCTGGCCAGAACACCGGAGTCCGCCTCTCAGCTCTCCTGCCAAATCCGGGAGCAGGGCTTCCAGAAGGAGTATCTGGCCGTGGTCCACGGCTGCCCCCAGGAGCCGGAGGGAATCTTTCGGGACCTGCTGCGGCGGGACAAGGCGGAACGGAAAACCTATGTGACGGAGCTGCCTGGCAAGGGCGTCCAGGAGGCTGTGCTCACATACCGGCTGCTGGAGCAGGTGGGGTCCCTGTCTCAGGTGCGCATCTGGCTGCAAACCGGCCGCACCCACCAGATCCGGGCTCAGTTCTCCGCCCGGGGCCTTCCCCTGGTGGGGGACCGGAAATACAGCCTGCTGGACGACGGCTGTCCCATCGCCCTTTGGTCCCACAGCCTGGCCTTCTGCCATCCTGCCACAGGAGCGCCCATGACCTTCCGCCTGGACCCGCCCTCCACGTATCCCTGGACCGTCTTTTCACAATCGCCTCTTTGACGCAAAAGGAGTCTGCCGTCAGCCGGGGAAATCTCTCCCGCTGCACAGCAGACTCCTTGCTTGCATATGGTGTTTCAATCCTGGCCTTACACCAGATTCAGAACCAGGGCCAGCACCGCAAAGGCCAGGGCAATCCACTTGGTCAGAGAAGCCAGCAGCTTATCCCGGTTCCCGGTCTTGGACTTGGACAGATAGCTGTCGTTGCTGCCACCGGACAGAGCGCCAGACAAGCCGGCCTCTTTCCCGGACTGGAGCGTCACAATGGCAATCAGCGCCAAGCTGACCAGTGACAGCAGGACTGCAAGCACAATTTCCAAAGCTTTCATAACAATAAACCTCCATCCGCCGCAAGGCGGCAGCCGCGTTTCCGGCAGACGGCAAGCCGATCTCACGTCCCGCAGGACATTCATTCCATAGCTGGTTCATTATATCACGGCTGCTCCAAGATGGCAAGGGAAATTTTCCAGAAAGCGACGGTTCCCTCGGAAAACCTTCCCTATCCCAATGCCACATCCAGCACCATCATGACGGAAAAGCCCAGGGCAAAAAACAAGGTTCCCACATTGGAATGGGTTCCATGGGACATCTCCGGAATGAGCTCCTCCACCACCACATAGAGCATGGCCCCTGCCGCAAAGCTCAGAAGGTACGGAAGCGCAGGAACGAGGAGCGTCGCAGCCAAAATGGTCAGCAGAGCCCCCACCGGCTCCACCACTCCGGACAAAATCCCCCGAATGAAAGCCTTGGACCGATTCATCCCCTCCGCCCGAAGGGGCATAGAAATAATGGCGCCCTCCGGAAAATTCTGAATGGCAATGCCCAGGGAGAGGGCCAAAGCAGCAGCTGCAGAAATCTGCCCATCTCCCGCCAGGTATCCTGCATAGACTACCCCCACCGCCATTCCCTCCGGAATGTTATGGAGGGTCACTGCCAGCACCAGCATAGTGTTTCTCTGCAGGCGGCTTTTGGGCCCTTCAGCAGCGGCACAATTTCGGTGCAAATGGGGAATGAGGTGATCCAAAAGCAGCAAAAACGCAATGCCAAGCCAAAACCCTGCTGCAGCCGGGACAAAGGACCACTTCCCCATACTCTCCGCCTGCTCCATAGCCGGAAGCAACAGGCTCCAGATGGAGGCCGCCACCATGACCCCGGCGGCAAAGCCGGTTAACGCCCGCTGCAGACGGTCTCCCATGGCTTTTTTCATCAAAAATACACAGGCCGAGCCCAGGGCCGTCCCCAAAAAAGGAATCAGAATGCCGTACCAGGCCTCTAAAGACATAGCGTTCACCTCCCAATAAGGTTAGTTTATTCTAACCTCCATTCTTTCCTTTGTCAAGGGGAGAAATTTACCCTTGCATGGCAACAGCATTTCCCGTTTCTGGATCCAAGTTACCCACCCATTGCCGGTACGGCAGCGCCCTGTCTTCCCCCGGGGACACGTGCGTGCAGCGAAAGTGAGTGCAGCCCGGCTTTTCGGGTTTTGGTAACCGGAGCCGTGTAGGGTGCGGCCTCCTGGACGCACCCTACTGCTACGGGGCTACGATCCAACCCCTGTAGGGCGCACAGCTCACACTGTGAGCCCTACAGGGGTTCTGCGCTGCCCCCACAAAAAAGAAATCGGGGGCACACTAAAAGACGCTGGTGCTCAGCCAGTAAATCAGGCCGTAAATGGCGCTGGCTGAAATGCCAAATACCAGCACAGGACCGGCAATGGAAAAGAGCTTGACGCAGGTGCCGGTGACAATTCCTTCGCTGCGGAACTCAATGGCCGGTGCGGCGATGGAGTTGGCAAAGCCGGTAATGGGTACCAACGTACCGGCTCCTGCCACCTTGGCCAAGTCGTCATAGAGGCTGAAGCCAGTGAGGAGAACGGACAGAACCACCAGACTCATAGAGGTTGCGGTACCGGCGTCTGTCTTGTCCAAACCAGCGGCGGCAAAGCCGTTTTGAATCAGCTGCCCCAGCACACAGATGAGCCCACCAATCCAAAAGGCATGGAAGCAGTCCTTCCAAATCGGGGATTTGGGGCCCATTTGCTTCACATATGCATCATATTCCTTGGGATTCATGTTCATATTCCTTCCCCCTTCGGGGATAGTCTGTCCCGTTTTGCCCGGATTACCCGTCTGTAACCTCTAAATCCAAAATCAAAACCGTACAAAACCAGAAAAATTCTTTGAGAGACCTTGCCGAATTTATGAAAATGCGGTATAGTTACAGTAGCAAGCAGAATCTACAATCCAGACCGGGAGGGACGGAATATGGAAAATGTAATCATCACCATTGCTCGGCAGCATGGCTCCGGCGGCCGCCTCATCGGCGAATGCCTGGCCAAGAAGATGGGCATTGCCTACTATGACAAGGAGCTCATCTCCCTGACTGCAAAGAAAACCGGGTTTGCCCTGGACTTTGTGAAAGAGGTGGAGGAAAAGCAAACTGCCAGCTTCCTGTACAGCATTTATGCCGCCGCCACTGTGCCCTCGGTGTATGAGCAAGCCAGGAACGCCCAATTTGCTGTGATTCGGGAATTGGCAGAACAGGGGCCCTGTGTCATTGTGGGACGGGCTGCCGACTGCATCTTGAAAAATTTCCCCAGGAGTGTACATGTCTTCATCCATGCACCACTGGACGAACGCATCCGCCGTGCCCGTGACGACTACAAAGAGCCCATGGACAATCCGGAGCGAGCCCTTCAAAAGAAGGACAAATCCCGCGCCGCCTTCTACAACACCTACTCTGAATACCCCTGGGGCGATATCCGCAACTATGATATGGCCCTCAACAGCTCCATCGGCATTGAAAAATCCGCAGACATCATCTGGGACTACGTAAAAGCCAAATTTGGTGCATAAATCCATCCCGGGGCCTGTTGTGAAACGGAACAGCCAAGCAGCTCCCTGCAGGATATTGTATTTTACTTTTACTCAATATTCTGTGGAGAAGCGCCTTGTCCCACCCGTTATGGCAACAGGCTCCCAATTTTTCATTTTATAGATCATATGTTTTAGTTTAACCGCATTTGTTTGTTCAATTTTCTGCAAATTGACGCACCGTGCGCCAGCGGAGCAGCCACATTTCCTTTTTCCGTGCTGACCCGGGAGCGGCCTAGCCTCCCCGGGAGAAGGCGGGGCGCTCCCGTGCCAGTGATGAGGGAGTAACTTGGACCCAGAAGAAGGAAGTTGCTGCCCTGGCGGGGGCCAGGGCGCGGCATTGACAAGGAAGTCGAACCGTGGTATGGTTATTTTGTGAAAATATGCGCGAACATCAACTGCAAACGAGAATCGCGCGATGGGCGCAAGGATGGCTTTGCATCTTGTGGGGCGGGTTTGAACTCGCCCACTTTTGCGGCAGGTCCCCAGGTGCTTTCCATCTTATACACCCGTCACGATGTCGCCAAGGAGAATTGCATATGATCGTCATCATCAAAGCCGGAACCCCCCAGAACCAAATTGACCGCCTGATTCGCTGGCTCCAAAGCCAAGGGGTGCAGGCCCATCTCTTTGCCGGGGAATATGACACAACTCTCACCCTGGTGGGCCAGACAAGCAGAATGAACATAGAGCTGCTGGCCGGTCTGGAGATTGTGCGAGAGGTAAAGTGGGTATCTCAGCCCTTCCAGTGCTGCAGCCGGGAATTCCGGCCCCAGGACACGGTCATCTCTCTGCCGGGCTCCCAGGTCCGGATTGGCGGCGGCAGCTTCTGCCTCATTGCCGGCCCCTGCTCCGTGGAAAGTCCGGAGCAAATCCTGGGGGTCGCCAAAGCCGTCCAGGCAGCAGGCGCCCAAATTTTGCGGGGAGGCGCCTTCAAACCCCGGACTTCCCCCTACGCCTTTCAGGGTCTTGGGGCTCAGGGAATCCAAATGCTGGTGGAGGCCAAACGGGAAACTGGGCTTCCCATCATCACAGAGGTGATGAGTGTCAACCAGCTCCCCCTGTTTGAAGAGGTGGACATCCTGCAAATTGGCGCGAGAAACATGCAAAACTACGACCTTCTGCGGGAGGTTGGCAGGCTGCAAAAGCCTGTGCTCCTGAAGCGGGGACTCTGCGCCACTTTGACGGAGCTGCTCATGAGCGCAGAATACATCCTCTCTGAGGGAAACCAGCAGGTGATGCTCTGTGAGCGCGGCATCCGTACCTACGAAACCAACACCCGCAACACCTTGGATTTGGCTGCCGTCCCCATGCTGAAGGAGCTGAGCCACCTGCCGGTGCTGGTGGACCCCAGCCATGGCACCGGCCTGGCCCGGCTGGTGGAGCCCATGGCCCTGGCTGCTGCGGCAGCGGGAGCGGACGGGGTCATGGTGGAGGTTCATAACGACCCGCCCCATGCCCTGTGCGACGGGGCCCAGGCCCTGACGCCAGAGCAATTTGCCCAAACTGCCCGGAGCATCCGGCGGATACGGGAGGCCCTTGCAGAATGAAGCCAACTGAGATTCGGATTCTGAGCTCCAGGCCCTATGACGTTGCAATCGCCCCCGGCCTGCTGGACCATCTGGGAGAGAGGGCCGCTCCCCTCGTCCCAGGTCGCCGGGCTGCCCTGGTCTGCGACAGCGTCGTAGCGTCCCTGTACGGCCAGCGGACCCAGACTGCCCTGGAAGCAGCTGGTTTCCTGGTCTGCACCTATGTATTTCCCCAGGGAGAAGCCTCCAAAAATGGAGAGACCTATCTCAAAATCCTGGAGGTTCTGGCGCAGAACCAGATCTCCCGGGGGGATCTGCTCGTGGCTTTGGGCGGCGGCGTCACTGGCGACCTGGCAGGCTTTGCCGCCGCCACATACCTCCGGGGCATTCCCTACCTCCAGGTCCCAACCACCCTCCTGGCCATGGTGGACAGCTCCGTAGGTGGAAAAACCGCCATCAACCTGCCCGGTGGGAAAAACCTGGCCGGCGCATTTTATTCCCCCCGCCTGGTGCTGTGCGATACCGGCACACTCTCCACCCTGCCGCCTGCCGTGTTTCAGGCGGGGTGTGGGGAAATCATCAAATATGCAGTCCTCACAGGTCAGCCTTTGACAGGCCTGGTGCAGGAGGGCATCGGCCGCCACACCCCGGAGATCATTGCCCGCTGTGTGGCAGCCAAGGGGAGCCTGGTGCAAACCGATGAATGGGACACCGGGCCGCGGCAGCTTCTGAACCTGGGGCACACCCTGGGCCATGGGGTAGAAGCCGGCAGCGGCTTTTCTCTGGCCCACGGAGCCTGTGTTGCTGTGGGACTGGCCATGATGGCCCGGGCAGCCGCCCGCTTTGGCTTCTGTAGCGGGGAAACCAGGGACCAAATCCTGGCCCTGCTCCGCCAATACCGGCTTCCCACCGAGACAGGGTTGGATCCGGAGACCCTGCTCCGCCTGGCTCTGGGGGACAAAAAGCGCCGGGGCAGCCGCCTTACTTTGGTAGTGCCCCAGTCTATGGGGGATTGTATTCTCCATGACATTCCCCTGGAGGAGCTGCCCCGGTGGATTGCAGCCGGATACCCGGAGGCCTGCCCATGGACCTGATTTTACACCCCCGTCCCCTTGCCGGTACTGTGGCAGCCATCCCCTCCAAGTCCTGGGCCCACCGGCTGCTTTTGGGCGCGGCTCTGTCCGGGGAACCCACCCTGCTTTCCTGTGGCCCCCTCTCCCGGGATATTCAGGCCACCATGAGCTGCCTGTCCGCCCTGGGCGCGGAGCTGACCTACCAAAACAATACCGTGCTGGTTCATCCCGGGCGGCTTCCTGGATGCTGCCGCCTGCCATGCGGGGAGAGCGGCTCCACACTCCGCCTGCTCCTGCCTGTGGTGGCAGCTCTGGGGATTCACGCCGGCTTTTTCATGGAGGGGCGGCTTCCTTCCCGCCCTCTGGCCCCCCTGGGCCGGGAGCTGGAGGCCCACGGTGTGCGCCTCTCCCGCCCGGAGCCGGGCCTCCTCCAGTGCCGGGGAAAGCTGGAGCCTGGCTCCTTCCGTCTGCCGGGGAATGTATCCAGCCAGTTCATTTCCGGACTCCTCTTTGCCCTCCCCCTGTTGGACCGGGAAAGCACCCTCACAGTGACAGGTCCGGTGGAGTCCGGGCCGTACTTGAAGATGACCTTGGCGGCTCTGGAGCTTTTTGGCATTCAACCCACAGTCCGTGGGGCAGCTTACTTCCTCTCCCCCGCCTCCTACCGGAGCCCGGGGCAAGTCCATGTGGAGGGAGACTGGTCCAACGCCGCCTTCTGGCTCTGCGCCGGCGCCCTGGGCGGCGGCGTCACCGTCGCGGGGCTGAACCGAAACAGTCTGCAAGGCGACCGGGCCATCTGCACCCTGCTGTCTGCCATGGGAGCCGGAACCGCTTGGTCCGGAAGTAGCTGCACCGCAGCGCCGGGTCCTTTACAGCCCCTCCAGGTGGATGCCAGGTCCATTCCGGATCTGGTTCCCATTTTGGCTGTGACCGCCTCGGCCGCTCCCGGAATCACCCGGGTGGAACACGCCGGGCGGCTCCGTCTGAAAGAGTCGGACCGGCTGGAAGCCGTCTGCCGCCTGCTGCAGGATCTGGGAGGCTCTGCCTTTCTGGAGGGGGACTGCCTGGTGGTCCAGGGCGGAACTCCCCTCACCGGGGGCGCAGCAAGGAGCTACGGAGACCACCGCATTGCCATGGCCGCTGCTGTGGCAGCCAGTCTTTGTACCGGCCCGGTACGCCTCATTGGCGCAGAGGCCGTCACAAAATCCTATCCCCGGTTCTGGCAGGATTACCAGAGCCTGGGGGGCATTTGGGAGGAGATCTCATGAGCAGCAGCTATGGCGAAACCATTCGATTCACTTTATTTGGCCAGTCGCACGGCCCCGTTGTGGGGGTCACCATGGAGGGAGTTCCCCCCGGGTTTCCCATTGATCTGGAGGCCCTGCAGGCCTTTTTAAACCGGCGGGCCCCTGGGAGAAGCCCCACCGCCACAGCACGGCGGGAGGAGGACCGTCCGGAATTTCTCTCGGGCCTCGTGGGGAATGTCACCTGCGGGGCTCCCCTCACTGCCGTCATCCCCAATAGAGACATCCACCCTCAGGACTACCGCAGTCTCCGGGACTGCCCACGGCCCGGCCATGGGGACTATACCGCTCAAGCAAAATTTCACGGGGCCCAGGACGCCGCCGGTGGGGGACACCTCTCCGGCCGCCTCACTGCACCCCTGTGCATCGCAGGGGGCATCTGCCTGCAGCTGCTGGCCCGGGAGGGGGTCACCATTGCCGCCCATATTCAAGCCATTGGGGACCAGGAAGACCTGCCCTTTGACCCCGTAGCTGTGGGCGAAGCAGAGCTGCAGACCCTTTTGGCCCGGCCCTTCCCTGTCCTCCGGGAGGCGGCAGGGGCCGCCATGACTCAGACCATTTTAGAGGCCAAGGCGGCGGGGGACTCCGTGGGCGGCGTCATTGAGTGCGCCGCCCTGGGCCTCCAGCCCGGCTGGGGGAACCCCATCTTTGGTGGCATGGAAAACCGGATTGCCCAGGCAGTGTTTGGGATTCCCGGCATCCGGGGCGTGGAATTTGGGGCCGGCTTCTCCGCCGCCCGGCTCCGGGGCAGTGAGCACAACGATGCCTTCTGCCTGGAAGACGGTCAAGTCCGGACCAAGACCAATCGCCACGGGGGTATCCTGGGGGGCATCACCAGTGGCATGCCCCTTCTCTTCCGGGTGGCAATTAAGCCCACCCCCTCCATTTCCAGGCCCCAGGAGAGCATATCCATGTCCCGCCGGGAGCCGGTCACCCTGGAAATTCCCGGACGTCACGACCCCTGCATCGTTCCCCGGGCAGTGCCCTGTGTGGAGGCAGCTGCGGCCGTAGCCATTTATGACGCTTACCTGCAAGGGAAAAAGGGGGACTAACCCATGGATTTGGCGGATTTTCGCAATCAAATTGACGAAATCGATCAGGAGCTGATGGCCCTTTTCCGGCGGCGGATGGAGACGGTGGAACAAATTGCCACCTACAAGGAGCAGCATGGCCTGCCTGTTTATGATCCTCAGCGGGAGGAGGAAAAACGAACGGCCCTCCTGGCGCAGCTGCCCCCGGCGCTACGCGATGACGCCGGGGCCCTCCTCACCTGCCTGTTCACCCTGAGCAAAGCCCACCAGAGCCGCCACGCCGCCATGCCGCGCCGCTGCGGCCTCCTGGGCCGGAGGCTGGCCCACAGCTACTCCCCTGCCATTCACGCTCGCCTGGGCTCTTACGAATACCGGCTTTTTCAGCGGGAACCAGAGGAATTGGAAGCCTTTCTGCGGGAAGGGGCCTGGGATGGGCTGAATGTCACCATTCCTTACAAGCAGGCTGCCGCCGCCTGCTGTGACCGGCTCTCCCCCCTGGCCCAAAGCCTGGGCAGCGTCAACACCCTGGTGCGCTGCCCAGACGGGAGCTTGTATGGAGACAACACCGACGCTTGGGGCTTTGGGGAAGCCTTTCGTCGGCTGCATGTGGGCTGCACCGGAAAGAAGGCCCTGGTTCTGGGCTCCGGCGGGGCCTCCGTCACAGTGCAGGCGGTACTCCGGCAGCTGGGGGCCCAGGTGGTGGTGATCTCCCGAACCGGTGCAGACAATTACGAAAACCTGGACCGCCACCGGGACGCGGCCATTCTGATCAACGCCACCCCCGTGGGCATGTACCCGGACAACGGAGAAAGTCCCCTGGCTCTGGACCGCCTACCCCGGCTGGAGGCAGTGTTTGACCTCATTTACAACCCCGCCCGGACCCGACTCCTGCTGGAGGCGGAGGCGCGGGGCATTCCCTGCTCCAACGGCCTCACCATGCTGGTGGCCCAGGCGGCCAAGTCCTCGGAGCAATTCACCGGTCAGGCAATCTCTCAAAGCGTCCAGGACACCATTGTGGCCCAGGTGGGGGCCGAGATGGAAAACTGGGTGCTCATCGGGATGCCCGGCTGTGGAAAAACCCGGATTGGTCAGCTCCTGGCCCAGCGTACCGGCCGCCCCTTTGTGGATGGAGACCGAGAGCTGGAGGTTCGGTCCGGAATGCCCATTCCGGTGTTCTTTAGCCGCTACGGGGAGGCGGCCTTCCGGGACCTGGAAGCCCAGGTGCTGCAGGATTTGGGAAAGGGCTCGGGTCAAGTCATTGCCACCGGCGGTGGCTGCGTCACCCGGGAGGAAAACTACCTATCCCTACGGCAAAATGGGAAAATCATCTGGATTCAGCGGCCATTGAACCTCCTCAGCATCCAGGGGCGGCCTCTGTCACAGGAAATGGGCCTGGAAGAGCTTTTCAAAGCCCGCCGGAGCCTGTATGCCCGCTTTGCCGGCTGCACCGTCTCCAATGCCGGTACATTTGAAGAGGTCATCCAACAAATTTTGGAGGTAACCGCCCCATGAAGCTTTTGATTCTCAACGGCCCCAACCTAAACCTCCTGGGCCAGCGGGAGCCGGAGATTTACGGCTCCGCCACCTACAACGATCTCCTGGCCCTGATCCAAGAAACCGCCCAGAGGCTGGGCCTGAAGGCAGACGTTCGCCAGTCCAACCACGAGGGGGACCTGGTGGACTGGATTCAGGCCGCTTATGGCGTGTACGACGGTATCGTCCTCAACCCCGGGGCCTACACTCACACCAGCATCGCCCTCTTGGACGCCCTTCTGGCAGTGGGCATCCCCACAGTGGAGGTCCACCTCTCGGACCTTAAAACGCGGGAGCCCTTTCGCCAAATCTCCTACATCCGCCCGGCCTGCGCAGCCACCTTCATGGGGCTGGGAATCGAGGGGTACCGGCGGGGGATGGAGTTTCTGGAGGGCAAAATCAGGCAGGAACCGCATACATAGCCTGCCTCATTTTGATTTGCAAGCTGAACTGCCCCCTAAAGTAGACCAAGGAAAAATCCAAAGTCGGCTTTAGGGGGTAAATCTATGTTGAAATCGCCGCATGCATCAGAAAGGTGCAATGAATTGCGCAACTTATTGTACCTTATCTGCAGGCCGCATATACGATCCGTTACGATACGGGAGTATTATTTCATACCCGTGCGCTCCCTGCAAGCCGCCGTTAGTTTTGACGTTTACGTAAAAATAGGGCACACCGCCCACAGCCTGGAGGCTGTAGGGGTGTGCCCAAAAAAAGAGGTAAAAGGAGAAGGATCAGAAGTTTTGATCCAGAATCGTCAGCAGCTTGGCCAGCTGAGCGCGGGTTAAGGTATCCTTGGGCTGCAGCGTGCCGTTGGGGAAACCCTCAAAGAGATTTTTAGCGGTAGCCCAGGCAACTGCCGTCTTAGCATAGCTGGAGATCTTGTCTGCGTCCTTGTACATAGACAAATCGGCGCTTTCTGCAGACTCTACCTTCAGGTATTCGGTGACAAACCGGTACAGGAAGGTGGCAGCCTGCTCCCGGGTTACGTTGGAATTGGGGGCAAAGCGGGTTTCGGTTATGCCTTTGGCAATCCCCACATCCTGGGCCCAGGCTATGGCGTCGGCATACCATGCGCCTTCCGCAACATCGGTGAAGGTAGAACCTTCGCCGGCTTCGGGGGAATCGGCCAAGCGGTACAGGGTCGTCACCAGCATAGCCCGGGTGGTGGTGCCATTAGGAGCAAACCGGTGATTCCCCATGCCATTCATCAGATTGTTGCCAATCACATAGTCTGTGTACTCATGATACCACTGTGTGGTATCCAGGTCAGCAAAAGCTTGGGAGGGGCACTTGTGGGCGAGGGCTACAGCAATGGATTCGGTGGTGTCCACAGTCTGGTCACCCCGCTCGGTGCAGTGAATCCGAATCTCCGTATCGCCAGTGGCGCCGGTTTTGACCTGGAAGGTCAGCAGAGCCAGAGTTTCGTTGTCGGGCAATGCATTGGCAGCGGCATATGCGAGTTCCACGGCACCATCCGCTTCTCTACTGGCGGAAACCTCCAGAGGACTGGCGATGTCAGCCAGGACCAACTTCGCACTGTCGTAGGAGATGGTCGCGCGGCCGTTGGTGGACACCTGACCGGCAGTGACTGCAACGGTGACGGTGCCTTTGGCCTCATCATAAGAGCCCGTACTGTTGGGCAGGATTTCGGGATGGGCCTGGGACTCCGTCAAAACGGCAGACTGGAGGCCACCAGAGATACGGTTTTCCTGCTGAAGCTCCATGGTACCCACGGCAGCAGTGGCGGTAGCTTGGGACTGAGACAGATCCACCAGGTTCTGGGAGACGTTTTCGGCGCCTTCCAACTGGAACAGGCCACACACCGGCCATACCTCAGTTCCAAAGGTGCCCAGCCGGTACACATCGTCCGTACCCTCGCAGTCCCAGGCGATCAGCTCTGTGCAGCTCTGGCTTTCCGAATATTTGCTCCAGAACAGATACTGGCCGTCATAGTACAAAGAGCTGAAATAGGGTGCGTCTGTGGAAATGTTCAGATTCTTCAGCAAGGCGTTTTGCTTGCCGTTGAAGTAGCTGTACTCACCATCGATAGTAGCAAAGCCCTCCAGGAACACATTGCCCTCCTGATCTAGCAGGAAAAAGGTGTCGATATAAGTGTCATATTCCTCGTTGTACTGACTGCCGCCGTAGGCAATGCCGATCAGATTGGCGCTATTGTGCCACTCCCAGTAACCGCTGTAAGCGCCAGTTTCTTCATCGATCATCAACACATAGGGACCATAGACGGCCAGCATACAGTCCAGGTTGGGGGCATAGGCAAGGTCAGCATAGAAAATTTCGTCAGAGCCGCCGATGAGGGTGGCCTCAAAGGTGTCAGGGTCGATTCTGTAGTAGTCCGAAAGCTGATTTGTCAGATCCATAGTGGCGCCATAGAGACAGCCATCGGCGCCATAGGCTACGGCGGCGAAGTCCTGTTGGCAGGGATTGCTGGTCAGCTTCGTGTAATTGGGCAGATCGTTTGCCTGGAAAGCGCCCCACCAGATGTTCCCGTCGCCGTCCCACACCAGGCCGTTCAGGGTTTCCGAAACCTCCACCACCTCCAGGGTGCAGGCGGCGGTTTTGGTTGGGTCCAGCTTAGCAGCTGCGGTGATGGTAACGGTACCCGCCGACTTGGCCGTCACCTTGCCGTTCGGGTCCACGGTTGCCAGAGCCTCGTCGGAGCTGCTCCAGACAACGGAATCATCTGTGATCGTCCAAGGCAGCACCTTTGCCGACAGGCGCAAGGTCTCGCCGGACAGGAGTCTGGCCTCTGTCTGACTCACGGACACGTTGTAGACCGTATCGGTGCCCCGGAACAGCTGGTCATCGTACTGCTCCGGCAGGATGTACAGACCTACGACCGCAAAGGGAAGGGTACGCACAAGGCTCGCCGCCGCGTTTTGGATATCAATTTTCAGCAGCTGGGTCTGTCCCTCCGAGCAGTAGGCCCAGTAGAGTGTGTCCTCGTTGTGATCCCAGGCCAGGGAATTGAGGGCCCGGGAGGTGTAGGCGCCCATGTCGCCCAGGGTCGTGGGCTGGGCAAAGGTGTCGGCGGTGAAGCTGTAGAGAATACCGTTGCCATAGCCCACACCATAGAAGGTGCCCTGGCCGTCGATGGCCAGATTGTACATATCCTCTCCCAGCTCTCCCAGCACCGTCATAACGCCGGTGAGCATATCGACGGTACACAGGTAGGGAACCCGCTGCCGGTTGGCGTCGGAGTAGTAGAGACCGTAGAGTTTGCCATCTTGTTCGTTGTAGGCCAGGTCACGGAAGTCCTTGATGGGCGCCTCCTGTGCGTCCAGGGTGGCAATGGCCGTAAAGTTACACAGGTCCTCATCCTCTGCCACCATGAAGCGGTTTTCGCTGTCCACCGCGAAGACGTAGCCTCCCGCGAAAGCAGCGGCTTTGATGTTGTTGTCCGCCATATCGCCCAGCCGTGTTTCGGCACCAGATTGGTTGAAGCCCACCCAGTTGTAGTAGGCGTTGCCATATTGGGTCGTGCGGTTGAAAGCGGTGAAATAAGGTCTCGCTTCGCTGCCCGGCAGATCCAGCGTCACCTCATAGGTGGTAGCGTTGCGGGCGTAGTCATAAACGGCAACCAGGAACTTCTTGCCGGACACGCCGTCCAGGGGAAGCTCAACCGTTACATCCTTGCCAGGCTCCGCCTGGTTAGGCACTACGCTGGACAGAATGCGGATGCCGGAGCTGTTCAGCAGAGCCACAGCCGCCACATACTGATTGTCCGAGGCAGTAATCCGGAGGCGGTTGCGTTCAATCTGGCTTACTTCCACATCTTTCATCACCGGATCGGTGCTATCAATGGTAAATTGGGTTGAGAGATAAGCGCCATGGCCCAATGCTTCCCAGTTATAGGTTCCGTCCTGGTTTCGGTAGTATTCCGGGGCCGTAATGAGAGAGATTTCCACCGGTGTTCCATCGGGGAGGGGCTTGCCGCGGCTGTCCGTGCCAGTCCAGGCCACATCCACACCCCAGCGCTGATTCACCCAGACGCCCTGGTTGGGGAAGTAATAGGCAGGACTGACCGGGCCCAACTCATCTGCCACATAGATTTCGCCGGTTTCCGGGTTCCGAATTTGCAGCAGACTGCTTCCTGCCGTTCGAATCTGGGTGAAATAAAGACTCTTCAGAGTATCGCCGCTGAGGTTGTTAAAGGCGTTGCGCTGGGGCAGATAGGTCTCCTCTTCGGCCAGGGGGTTGCCGCCAAAGAGGTACTCCCCGCTGATTCCATCGTAGGAAATGGTCATCAAATTGGTATCGTTGATGCCCAGATAGGGAGCCCGGGTGCTGATGCCATAGCTGCGCTCCAGTGCGGTGTCCACGTCATACATGGAGGCATCTGTCCAGCTACCGTAGAAGCCCAGCACTGGAATGGAGTGAATCTCCTCTCCCTGCACCGCCTCGGCATAGACGAAGGCCTCGATGTATGCGCCATTGGGGGTGGCCTCGTCCAGATAGGCCTTCACCTGGTCGGGCAAAGTCAGGGTCACTTCTACCGGTACGGAGCCGCCGGCTGGCACGGTGATACAGGCCTGATCCTCCAGCAGAGCCAGCAGCACATGGGCGTCATAGGTATTGACCTTGCCGTCACCGTTTATGTCGCCATCGGCGTTCAATTTTGTTTCGTTGCCCAGCAGATACTCCAGCAGGAAGTCCGCGTCCTGCTGGTTAGTTTTTCCGTCGCCGTTTAAGTCGTAGACCAGTACATCGTCACCGGACAAGACGGGGTTACCGCCGGAAGTGAAGCCGGCGTCCACCGCCAAAGCCCTTGTCTGGGTGTCCAGATACCGATAGCCGTCGTCCTCGAACACATCCTGGGTAAACAGGTCGGTGCGCAGGACGTAGGACAAGGGGGAATCTGTGAGATTGTGGAGGGTGAAGGAAAAACTGTAGCTGCCGGTGCGGTCCGGGTCATCCCCCAGCTCCGCCTTGACCTTGCCATCAGGCTGGCCGTCCACCAGAACATACGCCTGAGCAGCCAGGGCGTCATCCACTTTGGTAAGCCCCGCGCCTTGCTTCAGCAAAGAGTAGTACCCGCCAGAAGCCTCCTCATACAGAGGTTGGGCGGTAGACATCAGCAGGCTATGAGCCAACACTCTGGGGCTGACGCCTGCCTTTTCCGCCAAACCGGTTTCCCGAAAATACTGCATCAGCAGAGCCGTCAGGCCAGTAACCTGAGGCGCGGCCATGGAGGTGCCGGACATCAGGAAATACTGGTCAGTATCCTTCACCTCACCATTGACTGAGAGGATGCTGCCGCCGGGGGCGGTGAGTTCCGGCTTCAGGGACAGGTCGCCGGGGACGCCCCAGGAGCTGAAGTCGCTCATGTTGTAGCTGCCGCCATAGAGGCCCACGGCGTTCCTGGCGCAAATCTTCAGGCTGCCGGTGTAGTAGGTCTGACCATCGGCGGTTTTCGCTTCACTGGCGGCTGCTTTCACCGCATCAGCTTGACTCCGTGTCAGGGACACGCAGGGAGCGGCATATGTATAGCCGGTCAGGTTCATACCGAAAACGCCTGCCGCGTTGTTGTAGACCACCACGGCCGCAGCGCCCTTGGCCACAGCGTTGTTGGCCTTTTGGGCAAAGTTTAGGCCGCCGCCTCTGGAGCAAAAGACCACCTTGCCGTTCAAGTCAATCCCGTCAAAATCCGTCTCCGCGCCGAAGCCGTTCACGTACACAAAGGGATACTCTGTGCCGGAGCCGTCCTGGGTCTGATCCAGGTTGGACATAGCCTGATTTCCAAAGTCAGTGCTTTCATAGTAGACGAGGGCCTGGTCATTCACCAGCAGATGGGGGCCGATGGCGCCAGCGGAATCCACGGAGGCCACAGTCAGGGTGTTGGTATAGGTGCCGGGAGAGCCGCCGGTGGCGAAGCTGATATCATCGTTGTACAGATAGCCGCCGGTGGCGGATTTCACCGCCCAGTGGTTGGAGTTACCGGCAGAGACAGCCACAACTGTGTCGGTTGTGGAAAGGTAGTCTAGAAGTTCGGCGTACACACTCGTGTTGTTGTAAACCTCTCCCGGCATGTTGGAGCCCAGCGACAGGTTCACCGCATCGCAGTCTAGAAGGATAGCGTCCTCAATGGCAGCCATGTAGTCGGATTCTGCGATGCCGCCGCCCACACCGGCTACCTTCAGGGTGATGATCTGGGCATCGGGGGCCGCGCCACTTACGAAAACCGTATCGGCAGCGCGGAGATAGCCGTCCGCTTCGGGAATGTAGCGGTTGGCCGCGGAGATACCGGCCACATGAGAGCCATGGCCGCCGAAGTTGTCATAGTCGTGGGTGATGCGCAGATTTGTATCCACATAGTTGTAGCCGAAGGGCAGCTTTTCATTGAGGTACAGATCCTCTGCCGTCAGTTGGGGGGAACGCTCATGAACATTCAGCTGGGGAAGCACTGCCGCCAGTTCCTCCACATCCAGGAGATTCAGCGATGCCAGATACGCCTCTTGGGACAAGCCGGCTTCCTCTGCATTCTCCTTCAGGGCGTACAGGAATGCACCGTTGTCAAAGGACTGGTGGTCCGTGTCCGTACCGGTGTCGATGATGGCAACCCGGCTGCCTGCGCCGGTGTAGCCCTGCTCCCAGGCCAGGCCTGCCCCAGTCATACCGGAGGAGATGTAGGTTTGGGGTGACACAACGTCCGCTTCTTCCGTGGTCTGAGGTGCGTACCATTGCTCCACGAAGGCGTCCTCCACGCCGGGCAGCTGCCGAATTTCTTCCAGCTTTCCATAAGGTACGTTGGCGGAGATGATGTTTCCTACCAGGGTCAAGTTCCACACCACGTCCAATGCTCTGCCTCCCAGCACCTGGGTGGAGATGGTCTGCGCCATCGTCTCCTGTGCTGTCCGCAAGCTGTCCTGGTAGGCCATGGCCTCCTGGTTTCGGGCGATGCCCATGGTGGCGTAGCCCGCCTGGACGGTGGATTTTTCCGCCAGGACAATAGAGACGCGGACAATGTCAGTTGCCTGATAGCCTGTTTCGGAGGGGATCTCCTCTACCTGGCGGTCTGTCAGGTCGGGAGCAGGGGCGTTGATGTCCACCTCTTGCCAGTGTACACCAGCTGCCCGGACAGGTACCGCATAGCTCGCCAGAAGACAGACCGCTAAGAAAAAGGCGGCAAGCCGGGAAAGGATGGGGTTTTTCATGAATGCTTCTCCTTACATTGTATATTTGCCATTTGGGTGGCAGACCCTATATGCTCCGGCGCAGGATGCCGGGGATATACAAAAGTCACGGGCCGTCAGGTCAGAACCGTGTGATTGATTTGCGCAATGAGCCAGCGGAGGAACTCCGTGTTGGTTCGGTAGTACACATAGATGCCCCGACGCTCGGACGTCACCAGCCCTGCCATCATCAGCTTGGTCATATGGTGGGACAGCGTGGTAAAAGACAGGCCCATTTTCTCCGTCAACTCCTGGACATAGACCTCCTCGTTCTTCAGGAGCGCCAGGATTTGCATCCGCACCGGGTCGCCGATGACCTTCGTATAGGAAGCCAGCTCTTTTAGAGGCATGTCCCGTTTGCGATACTGCCGGGCCGCGTCCCAGAGAACGCCAATTTCCACATGGTTTCGTTTCGGCGCGTCATTCTCAATTTGATAGAACATGGTAAAACGCTCGTTGATGGAAAAGAGACTGGGGTACAGATCGATCACTTCCGCCGCGTGTTCAAAAAGGCGGGCATCTTGCTTTAACAGGGCCTCAGCGTCTATCTCGCCGTATGTCTGTCCGAACCGGTTCAGCAGAGGCTCATAAAGGGTGGCATTTTCCTGAATGCAGGCCACTATGGGCCGCAGCAGCTCCGTCAGCTCGTCTACATAGCTGGGAAAGTTGCGGACAGCTCCCAGAATCTGATACCGCTCTTCGTCCGTGGCGGGGAAATGGGCGATGTAATCGTAGAAGGTGGAGAAGTCGCTGCATTCTCGGATGTGCCAGCCCTCGTTGGGAATGGCGAAAGTCACTCGAGCCTGAAAGATGACTTCCGCTTCCGAGTAATGTTTCAGTTCTTCCCGATAGCTATCCAGGTCATGAAAATGGGGGTAGGCAATAACGCTGGGCATGAAAACGGTGGAGGCAATGTTGGGGCAGTGGGAGCGGTTCTGCTCGGTGTGGTCTCCCAGCATACAAAAAAAGAAACGTAGCCGGGAGGCGTCCAAATGACTGCTGGCCGTGTCCAGCCTGCGTTCCAGCTCCTCCAGAGGCCCGAACAGAGCGTTGATATTCTCCCGTCGCTCTGGATACTGCTCCCGCATCTCCTGAATGGAGGCGGAGAGTGGCCGCCCATTGACCAGCCGGGCGCAGTAGGACAAGGCGTCCACCACCGGATGGATGGTTTTATGTACCGCAAGCTCCCGCTTCCGTGGGGCCAATTGGTTCATTGCATCTGTACCTCCCCATATACCATGGCAGGCAGACCGCCTGCCAAAGGCAATATCACGGTTTTTAGTATACAGGCCTGTCCTACCTTTGTCAAGATGAATTTAGGTATTGACTGCAGGTACGCCTTTATGTATAATTAGAGCGTAGTGATGCTTGCTGGTACGTCACTATAAAATTTGAAATACGGAGGACCACAAAATGAGAAAACACAGAATCCTAGCGGGCATTCTGGCCTTGGCACTGGTTCTGTCCCTTGGCGGCGTAAATATTTCCGCCGCAACGGGCAGTCCCATGACAGATGCGGCGGAAGTGTCGGTTCCCGAAGGCTACTGCGAACAGGACTACCTGAAACTGTACGCCTTTCTGGAAATGGCCGACGCCAACGGCGTCAAAAATGGTACGAAGCTCAACGAGAACTACGACCCCACGGATCCCACCACCTGGGGTACCACCAACGAGAACTACGACCCCGAGGATCCCCTGACTTGGGGTACCGGCCAAAACATCACCTGGCAGGAAGTGACAACCGGCGAGGGCGAGGATGAAGTCACCGTGCGGTATCTGTGGATCTTCAATGCGCCGGCTTCCGGTCTGTGCGGCCAGCTGGATCTGTCTGGCTGTAAAGAGCTGCAGGAGGTGTACGTGCAGAATAACACCCTGACCCGGGTGAATGTCTCCGACTCCGCAATTTGGAAGTTGGACTGCAGCGATAACCGGCTGACAGAGCTGAACGTATCCGGCTGCGGTGTTCTCATGAACCTGGTGTGTGGCAACAACCAGCTCACGGCCCTGGAGCTTGCGGACTGTAACCGGCTGGCCATCGTAGATTGCAGCGGAAATCAGTTGACCGCTCTGGATTTCTCCGCCACCAATGCGCTGGCTACCCTCAATTGCGAGAACAACCGGCTGTCCGTCCTGACCTTCAACAGTATGGGCTATCCGACCCACGTGGATTGCTCCGGCAACCAGCTGACGGATCTGATCACCGACTCGATGCAATTTACCCGGGATCTGGACTGCTCCGACAACCTGCTCACCAGGCTGAATGTGAGAAACTGCGGTATGCTGGAAACCTTCTCCTGCCAGGGCAACCAGTTGATGGAACTGAATTTGAGCGCCAGCGGCAAACATCACGCCCTGAGCCTCACCGCCATTGGGGAAGGCTATGTCGGCTATGCCATGGAGCGGAAAGAGGACGGCGCCACCACGTACACCGCAGTGGCCACCCCTGTGGAGGGCAGCGTGTTTCAGGGCTGGTATACAAACAGGGATTGCACCACCCTGGTTACAACAAATTCCACCATTGACGTTACCGAGATTGCCCCCGCCGACGCCAGGAACTATTACGCCAAATTCGACGAAGGCGGCGGAGAGATAGAGGTACCCAAGGGCTACAACGTCAACGACTACCTGAAGCTCCGGACATTCCTGGAGCAGACCGATGAGGAGGGCGTGAAAAACGGTTTCAAGCTGAACGAGGACTACACGCCTGACGATGTGACCACCTGGGGCGTCTACGACGAGGAAACGCCCTACTGGAACACCATTACATGGCAGGATGTCAACGGGGAGCTGCGCATCACCGCAATCAATTTCTATGATTCTGACTTGAGCGGCGAACTGGACTTGTCCGATTGTACTGCCCTTGAGCAGCTGGATTGTGGCTACAACAATCTCCTAAAGCTGAATGCTGCCAACGCAACCAGTCTGGTTACGCTGGATTGCAATACAAACCAGCTGGTCTCGCTGAACGTCTCCGGTTGCGTCAATCTTTGGGGGCTGTTTGCCAACGACAATCAGCTGACCTCGCTGGACGTATCCGGCTGCACCGAGCTTGGACAGCTGGATTGCGAAAGCAATCAATTGACCTCCCTGGATCTCTCCAACAGCAGCGGAATCACATGGCTGTTTGTAGGGTTGAATCAGCTGACTGCCCTGGACGTGAGCAATCTGACGCAACTGGCGCTGCTAAGCTGCACGGATAACCAGCTTAACAGTCTGGATGTAAGCAAGTGTACCGGGCTAAGTATCCTGTACTGCTCCCGCAATCCCCTGGGAAAGCTGGATGTGTCTAAGAACACCCAGTTGCAAACCCTCTGGTGCCTGGACAACGGGCTGACCCAGCTGGATGTCAGAAAGTGTACCGGGCTGATGAGCTTCATCTGTGACGGCAATCAGCTTACGGAGCTGGATGTCACCAGAAACACCAAGCTATCCACCCTGGGTTGCTCCGGCAATCTGCTGGGCAAAATCGATGTGACGCCCCTGGAGTCTCTGCAAAACTTCTACTGCAACGATGCCGGCCTCACGGAGCTGGACCTCAGCAAGAACAGCTACTTGAAGTACTTGCAATGCAAGGACAATCAGCTCACCAGCCTGGACCTCAGCCACAACACAATTCTGTCGTCCCTGGATTGCGGCAATAACCAGTTGACCGCTCTGGATCTCAGCAACAACACAGGACTGCTTAAACTGCTCTGTAACGGGAATCCCCTGAGCGAGATTGATGTGACACACAACGTGGGACTCTGGGAGCTGGATGTGCGTGACACCCAGATCACCAGTCTGGATCTCAGCCAGAATACCGCCCTTTATGGCGTCAGCACCGACACTGTGCTGAAAGAACTGGACGTGACCGCTACGGAATATATACCTGTCAACCGTCTGGCCGCCGTTGGCAACGGATTTGTGGGTATCACCGCCAGTACGAGCAAACTCGGCTGGACTTACGTCCTGACGGCCGCAGCCGGGGAGGGGGCGAAGTTTACCGGCTGGTACAGCGACAAGGAATGTACGAAGTTGATCACCGCGGATGAGACTGTTACAATTACAGTATTCGACGGATATGAGGAGCTGGAGTCTCAGGACTACTACGCCAAGTTCGAAGGCGGGTCCGTCCACGAACATACTCCCGGTGCGCCTGTCCGTGAGAAGGAGGTTCCCGCCACCTGTACAGAAGACGGCTCCTATGACGAGGTTGTGTATTGCACCGTTTGCAAGGAGGAAATCAGCCGCGTCAGCAAGACCATCCCCGCCCTGGGTCATGACTTCTCCGTGAAGGGCGAGACGGTGGCTCCCACTGAGACCGAGGAGGGCTACACCATCTATCACTGCAGCCGCTGTGACGCCACCGAGCATCGGGACATTGTACCCGCCACTGGCCACAAGTGCCCCTCCCAAGCCTTTGCTGACCTGGATACCACACAGTGGTATCATGAGTACACGGACTATGTGATTGGCAACAATCTAATGAATGGCATGGGGAATCACCGGTTTGCCCCTAATGGCACCACCACCCGGGCTATGCTGGTGACGACCCTGTACCGCTTGGCCGATTCCCCCGAAGCCGGCGAAGGTTCTACCTTCACCGATGTTGCGGAAGGCGCATGGTATGCCGACGCCATAGCCTGGGCCCAGGATGTGGGGATTGCCAAAGGCATAACCGAAACCCGCTTTGCCCCCAATTCCAACGTAACCCGGGAGCAGGCTGCCACCTTCCTGTACCGGTTTGTCACCGAATACCTGAAGGTAGAGTCTGCAGAAAGCGCCGATTTGTCTATGTACAAGGACGCAGACAAGATCTCCAGCTATGCTAAGACGGCAGTTGCCTGGGCTACCGCTAAAAATCTCTTTGAGGGTTTCCCCAACGGCACGCTGCAGCCCAAGGATACCTTAACCCGCGCTCAGCTGGCCAAGCTGCTGACGATTCTGGATCAAAACTTCTGATACTTCTCCTTTTGCCTCTTCCTTTGGGCACACCCCTACAGCCTCCAGGCTGTGGGCGGTGTGCCCTATTTTTACCCAAAATTGTCCGTGTTTTGGCCAAATCTTGGTAAGCGTAAATCCTGCCATCGTGCAAAAACTCCAGCTCCGAGATGGAACTCAGAGCCGGAGCTGTCATGCAGCCTCTGTCGGCGATTGAATTGAAAAGTCTAAGGAGTCGGATATTGCCTGTATTGGACCGGCGTCATTCCGGTTTCCCGGCGGAACACTTTTGAGAAGTAGCTGGGGGATTGGAAACCGCATTCCATGCAGATCTGCACCACATTTTTGTGGGGATTCTGCAGCTGCTGTTTTGCCTGGGCGATCCTGTACTGTAGAAGATAGCTGATCGGAGAGTCATTCATGTATCTCCGAAAGCAGCGTGCTGCTTCACTTTTTCCAATTGCGGCAGCTGAGGCGATGCTTGCCAGCGTAATGGGATGCATATAGTTCCTGTGGATATAGGTTAGCATTTTCTGGATTCGAATTTGCTGCGTGGCCTCTTTGTTAAGAATTGGAATTCTCGGCACTGCGGAAAGGTTCCCATACAGGATCTGCCAAATCCGGGTCAGTTCCTCATGAACCCGCATTTCAAAGCAATCTACCATGAGATCTGCATTAGACAGATATGAAACTGGCGTTGACTCATACGATCCCAATTTTCCATAGCGCTGGCTCAGGGAGAAGATGATATCCAGATGGGCAAGTATTTCTTTCTGCCACGGAATCCCATGCTCCAAGGCAATATAAGGCATGGTTCCGTCCCGAATAATCGGGTCCACATATTTTTCGTGGACAGTACTTGCAATCGGTGCGATTAGTCCGTCCCCAAAAACGATGTTCGGGCAAATGCATTGATCTTCGGGGTGTATCTGCTGATAGCTGTGAAGCACATTGGCGTTTATCAATATGCCTTCTCCACTTTTCAGTCTCACCGGCCGGTTCCACACCTGAATCTCTATCTCGCCGCCATAGGCTATGACAAACTCCAGTTCGGAATGCCAATGCTGGGGAACAAATTGGTTGTCATATCGATACAGCGCGTCTGCGTAGTACTGAAAGGGAAAAGACTCCGTTCCGTGCTGTGTTTTCTCCCGCAAATCAGCCTCCAAAGGCATCTGGTCCGCACGCATCCCCACCCCTCCCAGCGCAAATTTAGTTTGGGAACATTGTAGCATATCCTGGGAAGGTAATCAATTGTAAAAATCCAGGAGTCGCTTAATATAATGCTGTCTGCCTCCCTACCTGAAAAGAGCTAGAGGGCGAGTATTCCACTACGGTTTCAATGTGCGTACCGGAAACAACGCCTGGGATGCATGTGGAAATAAAAGCTTGAAAGGAGAAAACTCACAAATGAAGGAAAAACAGTGCACACGGCTTTTATCCTTCGTGCTGGTGATTGCTATGGTGCTATCTCTGTGCCCAACCATTGCCTTCGCCGGTACGACGCTGCCCTATCAGGGGGAGAGCGCCCAAGGGCAGAATGAGCCAACATCTCATGGATACAGGGCGGAGGATCTGCTGTCCTGGGATCCTGCCACCGATCCCGATGCAGAGCTCACGCGGGCCCGGGTTCCGCTGCAGAATCGGATTGAGGCTGTTGCTGCCACCCAGGCCAACCCCAGCCTGAACCCGGAGGTACAGTACCTGACCCTGGCCGGTGACTATGGGAACGCCTTTTTTGGCGGCACTTCCTATACCAACGAGTTCAGTGAATATTGCTTTAACTTCTGGCAATACATCGATGTATATGCCCCCTGGCACGGGCAGACGCCTGCCACCACACCCGAATCTCTGTGGGATGTGGAAAGTGAGCGCGAGTTCAACGGCAAGGGAACTCCCTTTGAGTTTGGCATGATGAACCTGCCCAACGCGGCCTATACCAACGCAGCCCACAAAAACGGCGCGCTGTCTCTGGGTTGTATCTTCCTGCCCCGGGCTTACCAGTCCTGGCGGACGCTGATCCAGCGGGATGAGGACGGCGGTTTCCCTTACGCAGAAAGACTCATTGAAATCGCGGAGTATTACGGCTTCGACGGTTGGTTTGTCAATCTGGAAGGCGCGGATGCTCCCTCCGGCAAGGCAAAAACCGAACTGCAGGCCTTTTTAAAAACCCTGCGGGACGCCGGTCAATATATTCAGTGGTACGATGCCGCAGGAAGCATCAATGAAAGCTATCTGGATTCCGGCGCTGCGGATTCCCAGTTTTTGGACTATGGCTGGACAACGGAGCATGCGAAGGAAGAGGTCGAGAAGTACGGCTATGGAGCCGTGTTTGGCGGTTACGAAGCTGGTGGCGACCGCTGGGGTAACCGCAATAGCTTTTCTAAAATGTGGAGCAACGATCAGGTGATTGCTTCGATCGCATCCCTCGGCACCGACTTTGTTCACCACGGCCTTGACGAGGATTTTGCAGACAAACAGCGGTTCCGCCGGGAAGAGGACGAGTATCAGTGGATGACCTTTGTGCGGGAGCGGGCTTGGTTCACCGGCTCCTCCGGGGATCCCACAGATAAAACCATTTCCAGCAATGCTGAGGTTGGTATTACCAACAATATCATGCCGGGTATTGCCAGAATGATCACAGAGCGTTCTGTGGTATCCGGCGATGCATTTACTACCAATTTCAATACCGGACACGGTCTGGTCTATGCCCAAAATGGTGAGATATCCAACAGCCATGAATGGGCAAACCTCAACCTTCAGGATATTCTGCCTACCTGGCAGTTCTGGTTTGAGACCGCCGGCTCCAAGCTGGGTGCGGAATTTGACTATGGCACGCAATATCAGCGATATTTGGAGGATGGAACGCCAACTGCCTTTGACTTCGACCTGGTGGACCCCTACGAAGGCGGCTCCTCCCTGGCGGTCTACGGCAAGGTGGACGCCAAGAATTTCATGCACCTGTATAAGACTGATCTGGATGTGACTTCCTCCAGCAAGCTGGATGTCACCTTTCAGAAAACCTCCTCCGACAATGTGGCCATGAGCCTGGGCGTGGTCCTGGCCAAGGACATTGACGCCAAGACCGACACCTACACCGTGACCGAGCTGCCCATTGAGAACACCACTGCGGCTTCTGATGGCTGGGTGACGGCCACTGTGGACCTGTCCGCCTACGCCGGCGAGAAGATCGCCATGCTGGGCCTGTACTTCGATGGCGAGGCTGAGAACTATCAGATGCACATCGGACAGCTGAAGTACACCTCCGGTCAGAATTTGACCCCCGATGCTCCCACCGGTCTCACCATTGACAAGGCCTATGATACGAACGAGATGGTCGTGTCCTGGGATCTGGGCGAGTACGATTCCGTAAAGCAGTACAACGTCTATGCCGTGATCAACGGGGTTGAGCAGTACATGGGCGGTATCTACGACGAGATCTACTACATCAAGAACATCTATGACGCCCAGGGCGTCGTGACCATCAAGGTGACTGCAGTCGGCGCCGATGGCTCCGAGTCGGAAGCCGCCACTGCGACCTACGATTACAGCAAGGCTGTCACCGGCCTGACTGTAGAGGCGTCCGACGGCGCCCTGACCGTCAGCTTCACCCCTGCAGACAGCAGCGCAGCCACGGACATCTCCGTCTATGTGCCCGCCACCGGCAAGATCTATACGGCCCAGGCCGCTGCCGGCGAGACCAGCGCGGTTGTGGATGTACCCGCCGGCGCCGAGGCAGACGGCAAGGAATATGAGATGCAGGTGACCCCTGTGGGCGGCTCCGCCAAGGCCTACGACGGCGAGCTGGACGACAGCTACTGCGTACCCTACGACGGTCCCATGACCGGTCACAAGTTGACGTCACCCGTCGCCTGCGCCGACTGGTATGCCATGGACCTGACCTATACAACACCAAAGGGCTACGGTAGCGACAGCTATACCAGAGGCATCCGGAGCCACAGGGAGAGCAACAACGACTGGGCCGCCTTCCAGTTGCTGCCCGACAGCATGACCAGCCTGACAGTGACCCTTACAGATTACAAGGGAAACCGGTCTGAGCCTGTGACCTATGACTTTATCAGCGGCGAGCCTGTGGACCTGGATGGTCCGGTGGGCGCTACGCACGTCCCTGACGCGGCGCTCCGTACAGCACTTCAAGAGCAGGCGGGCGAAACCTACCGGGAAGTCTTGGCATATTCCGGCCCTCTGGACCTGTCCGGATTGCCCGTTAAGAGCCTGGAGGGCCTGACCCTGATTCCCGGAATCACAGAATTGAACGCCTCTGGAACAGATCTGACCGCCATTACCTCTGATATGCTACCCAAGGAACTGAGTTCCCTGAATCTGACCGACTGTATCGCGCTGGTCGATGTGGAGCTAAAGACGTGGCCGGACCTGACTGTTACCCTCTCCGGCTGTGAAAGCCTGGAGAATCTGTACCTGCCCGGTACCCAGATGACATCCTTGGACATTTCGGATCTGACAAAGCTGCATAACTTCGACATCAGCGGCAGCAATATCCATACACTGACCCCTGCTGAGGGCGATGACGCATATGCGAACGCCTATTTGTGGGATTGGAGCGGCTCCAAGCTGGATCTGACCGGCAATACAGCCGAAGGGGCCTTGAAGGCAGCCATGGAACACTATTTTGACACAACAGAAATACCGGAAGAGATCAGCAAGCTGGAAAGCTGCCTGTACGCGAAGGACGAGCCCTACATGACGATCTCAGAGGGCAAGTATATGGAGCTGGATATGGGGAGCGTACAACCCGTCACAAAGCTGGTTTTTGCGGATTATGGCGACTGGTATGACTTCTATAATCTGGTGGAGGGCAGCATTCTGACGTCGGTGGATGGGGAGACCTTCACCACCGCCCTGGTGTTTGGAGACCTTTCTCCCAGTGCCACAGAACTGGTACTGCCGGAGACGGTCCATGCAAGGTATGTCCGGCTGGTTATGGATACACAGATGTGCATGCTGTCTTCTCTTCAGGTGTGGGGCTATGGCCCTGCCGAACAGGGCTTCCGCTATGGCGGTCAGCGGCCTGTAGTGGTGCGGGATGACGTGGGAGAGCTGGAGGTTCCCCAGGACGGCGCTGTGTATCAGCTTCTGGAGCTGCTGGATGAGAGCTATGCCAAGGCCCACACCCCGGGAGGAAACAAGCTGTCTGCATTGCTGGATGCAGACTGGGTGGATGCAGAATATCTGGCCTTGGAATCCGCAGCTCCAGCGGGTGTGCGGGTGTCCATTACGGATTCTCAGGGAAATGCTTACACCTTCGGCAGCGGAGAAAACACCCTGGGAGAGCTGGATACCGATACCAATGTGGCGTTGCATGCAGGCTCAATTATGGTCTCCCGGAGCTCCTATCATGGATCCCCCAATCAGCTGTTCAATGGGAATCACGCAGATCTCTGGTATGTCTATGGCAACAGCGGTTGGGTAGGCTTTGTGCTGGAGCGCCCCGCCGTGGTGGGTCAGTGGTATGTTGCCCACGCCGGTATGGCAGGCTCCATGTATGCCTCGTACAATGCCAAGGACTATCGCCTCCAGGTTCTGGATCCGGATTCCGGCATTACGGAAGAGGCTTTTATGGCCATGTCTGACGTGCAAAAAACCTTGACTCTGACGAACGGCGGCTATTGGAAAGACCTAGATACTGTCACTGACAACACAAGCAGTGAGGTCACCCGGGAAATTGCAGCGGAGAATCTGACGCAGGCTCAGGTTTACCGCCTGTATGTGGACCGCGCACCCAGCCTGATGGGCATGTGTGAAGTGGAGCTTTATGCATACACCGGACTACTGGGCGCGGATAACAACGGCCTGCTGTGCGCCGATCAGGCGGATGTCTATCAGGTTTCCTATACGAAGAGCAAAGAGGAAATTGCATCTACCACCGTCACAGTGCGGATTCCCACAGTGGAGGAGGTTGAAGAGCGGATCAATGCCATTGGCACTCCCATCACCGTGGAAAGCAAGGCTGTTATCGACATCGCCCGGACTGCCTATGACAACCTGCCTGCGGATCAGAAAGAGCTGGTTTCCAATTACGGGACCCTGGAAGCTGCCGAGGCCGCTTATTTGGCACTGGCTGACCAGGTGGAACTGCTGATTGACGGGATTGGTTTCGTGACCCTGGAGAGCAAGGAAGCGCTCAAGGCTGCCCGCGCCGCCTACGACGCCCTGCCCGAGGAGCTGAAGGCTCTGGTTGCCAATTATGAAACGCTGCTGAAGGCTGAGCAGGCTTACGCCTACCTGACGGAGGTGGACGATCTGCTGAAGCAGGCTGGAGATGCTGCCGCCGCTGCTGAAGCAGCTCAGAAGGCTGCCGAAGTTGCCCAGGCCGAAGCCGAGGCCGCGCAGGCTGCCGCTGAAGTTGCTCAGGCTGAGGCTGAGAAAGCCCACAAGGCCGCTGAAGCTGCCGCCGCCGAGGCAGGCGAGAACCGCGAGGCCGCCGAGGCCGCCCAGCAGAAGGCCGAAGAGGCTCAAGCCAAGGCCGAGACTGCGCAGGCCGCTGCCGAAGCCGCCCAGGCAGAGGCTGAGAAGGCGCAGGAGAGCGCCAAGACTGCTCAGAAGGCTGCCGAGTCCGCTGCCGCCGCCGCCGAAGAATCCAACAAGGC
>OJPS01000233.1_pt1 | contig 52462 bp, 32 predicted proteins | sample 1598551 | NCBI WGS metagenome assembly OJPS01 (sample SAMN03922488, study PRJEB24848) | human gut metagenome | isolation source: stool sample | host: Homo sapiens | place: Germany | collected 2011-05 | reverse complement strand
ATCTACACTAGATCGCTCGTCGGCAGCGTCAGATGTGTATAAGAGACAGCTACCAGAAGAATCGGATTCTGGTGATTTTTGACCCCACCATCGACCCCCAGGGTCTGGATGAGCGGTGGCACTTTGCCCAGAGCCTCCGGTCCCTCACCGGCGGCGGCCTGTCCGGCCAGGGGCTGTTCCAGGGCAGCCGCACCCAGGTGGGGGCCTTGAATGCCCAGCATACGGACTTCATTTTCTCTGCCATTGGGGAGGAGCTGGGGCTGCTGGGCTGCGCCTTCACCCTGCTCCTGCTGGGGGCGGTGGTGTTCCGGGTGATTTACGTGGGGCTGAAGACCCCGGATTACCTGAGCCGCCTGGTGTGTCTTGGCACCGGGGCGGCCCTCATCTTCCAGGTGTGCGTCAACGTGGGTATGTGCCTGGGAGTCGCGCCGGTCATTGGTCTGACCCTCCCCTTCATCAGCTACGGCGGCAGTTCCATCGTCTCCATGTATTTGGCCATGGGTGTGGTCTCCAGCGTCCACGCCCACCCCAGGCCGGAAGCCAGAAGCCGCTACGTCCAGCCTCCCTTACCATCAGATGTTTGAGTTCAAGGCGCGGGAAAGCAGTCTTGACAGATCAGGTTGGAACATATATAATAAAGGTGAAAAGTTTCATTTCTAAAATGAGGTGAGACCCATGGAGACGCAAATGGCAGGGAGCATCTCCCGGCTGGACGGGAATATGAGTCAGGATGCGGTCTTTAAGGATATTCTGGCCTACAAAGAGGTTTTGGCGCATATCATGAAAACCTGTGTGGTGGAGTATCGGGATTGCACCATCCCGGAGATCATGAGCTATATTGAAAATGAGCCGGAGGTGGGCCAGTCCGGGGTCCATCCGGACGAGACAAATCCGCCAAGGATCCAGGGGCTGGCCACGGAAAGCAGCAGCACAACAGAAGCTCGGGTGGTCTACGATGTGCGATTTTCCGCCGTTGCCCCAGGTGAGGATGGGAAAATCGGCTTAATCATCAACATCGAAGCCCAAGGCAAGTACCATCCCGGATACCCGCTGGTAAAACGGGCGCTCTATTACTGCGGACGGATGCTGTCTGCCCAGTATGGATCCGTATTTACCCAGTCCCATTATGAGGCCCTTCGGAAGGTATACTCCATCTGGATTTGTTCCCATCCACCACTGGAGCGGGAAAACACCATTACCAGCTACGCCGTGGAAGAGCGGCCGCTGGTGGGCAATGTGGCCGAACCGGTGCGGCACTATGACCTGCTGAATGTCACCATGATCTGCTTGGGCAGTCCAGAGGGAGCGCGATACGGAGGCCTGCTGCGGATGCTGGAAGTGCTGTTCAAAGGGCGGTGCACGCCGGGTCAGGTCATTCAAATATTGGAAGAAGAATACGATTTCTCAAGCGCGCGCAACATGGAAGGGACGGTGACAGCTGTGTGTAACCTGAGCCAAGGTTTTATCGAAGAGGGCCGCGAGAGGGGCATGAAAGAGGGCCGCGAGAGAGGCATGAGAGAGGGCCGCGCGCAAGGCGCGGATCAGGAGCGGCTGCGGAGCATTCGCAGTCTTATGGAAACCACTGGCTGGCCGGTGGACCAAGTCATGGCCGCCATGAAAATCCCGGTGGAGGAGTATGCCAAGTACCGCAAGCTCCTGCTTATGCCACAGTAAGCATCCTACCGAAAAATTTCATAAAATGGGTCTGTTGCAAAATGCGTTTTTGCAACAGACCTCTTTCTAAAAGTGGAAGATAGGGGGAGAAAACACGGAAATTCGTGTTTTCTCCCCCTAAAATATGAGGAACAATTTTATAAAAAGCGCGTTTGCAACAGGCCCATGTATTGGGTGCTGCACCATCTGATTTGGCGCCCATTGCCCCTACGGCGTCAGCTGCCCGGCCAGGCTGGGATCCGGAGTGACGTAGACGGTGCGATACTGGGTGTAGACCACCATGCCCGGCTTGGCGCCGCCTGGCTTTTTGACGAAGCGCACGGGGGTCACGTCCACGGCCACGTTTTGGCCCTGGCGGCCCTGGGAGAACCAGGCGGCCAGCTGGGCGGCCTGGGTGATGGTGTCGTCAGGGGGCTGGACGCCCGTCCAGGGGATGATCACGTGGCTGCCGTGGAGCTTCTGCACGTGGAGCCACAGGTCGTTTTTCTGGGCCAGCTTTCCGGTGAGCTCATCGTTTTGCCGGTTATTCCGGCCCACATAAATGGGGTAGCCGTCTGTGGAGACGAAGCGCATGGGCTTGGAGGCGGCCTGCTTCATCTTCCGCCGGCCTCCCTCCAGCCGGAGGTAACCGCCGGAGGCCAGCTCCTGCCGGATTTCCTCCAGCTCGCCCTCCGTCTCCGCCCGGTCCAGCTCCTCCAGGACGCTGAGGAGGTACTCCAGCTCCTGGCCCCCCAGCTCCAGCTGGCGGGTCAGCTCCTTCTCCCCGTTCTTGGCCTTGGCGTAGTCCTTGTAGTACTTGGCCGCGTTCTGCTGAGGGGACAGGAGGGGGGACAGGGGAATTTGGATGGGCTTCATCTCCGGATCGTAGAAGTTTTCCGCCGTGAGGGTGGTCTGGCCCTTCCGGATGGCGTGGAGGTTGGCGGTGACCAGGTCGCCCATCTGGCGCAGGTGCTCCCGGTCCCGGGCGGTGGCCAGCTCCTTTTCCTGGATGGCCATTTTCCGGGCGGTCCGGTCCCGGAGGTTCTGCACCGTCCGGCGCACCGACTGGGCCTTCTGACGCATGGCGTCCCGCCGGTCCCGCAGGGTGTAGAACCGGTCCAGAAGGGAAGCGAAGGAGGGGAGCTCCTCCCAGGCGTAGTCCGGCCCGTATTGGAATATGGGTACAAAGGCGTAGGCCTTGGGGCCGCCGGGCCCGGTCAGGAGGTAGGGCCGCCCCAGGGGCAGATGCTTTCCGAAGTAAGTTGCCAGGGCCTGGGCGGCGGCGGCCCGGTCCGCCCCCTCCAGCCGCCCGTCGGGGTCCCCCAGGCAGGCCAGGGCCGCCTCCCGGCACACCAGGGGGGACAGGCCGCCAAAGGTGTCCAGGAGCCGGTCGGCCAACCGGTCGGCCCCGGGGGCCTCCAAAAGGGCCAGGGCCTCGGCCTGGGTGAGGCCCTGGGGGCAGCGCTTTTCCACTGGCTCCGGGTCCTGATAGTACAGCCCCGGCAGGGCCTGGCGCTTGGCGGAGTCGTCCAGCCCCACCCGGCGCAGGCAGTCCAGAATCCGCCCGGCCTCATCCAGGAGGTAGATGTTGGTGGTCCGGCCCATGAGCTCGGCCACCAGGACCCGCTCCACCTGGTCCCCCAACTCGCCGGTGCACTGGAAGGTGAGGCGGACCAGCCGCTCCATGGGGGGCTGCTGGATGCTCACCAGGCGGCCGCCGGACAGGTGCTTGCGCAGGAGCATGCAAAACATCGGGGGCTGGTCGGGATTTTCGGGATTGGCCCCGGTGAGGTGGAGCCGGGGGGCGGTGGGATTGGCGGCAATGAGCAGCCGCTGCCGCCCGGCAGAGCACCGCAGCAGGAGGATGATGGTGTCCCGGGTGGGCTGGTGAATCTTCTCCACCCTGGCCCCCAGGGCCTGGGTCCGAAGCTCCTCCAGAACTCCGGACAGGAAGTATGCGTCAAATGCCATATAGCTCCTCCATGACTGTGACAAACAGCCAGTTGATTCGTTCCGTCTTCCCCTCCAGGAACAGGTGCCCGAAAAGGCACTCCAGGCCGGTGGCCCGGGCGTATTCCTTGGCGGTGGCGTGCTTGGGAATGGCGTGGAGATGGGCGTTCCGCCCCCGGCGGTATACGTCGTGCTCCTCGGGGCTGAGGAGGGGCTCCAGACGCTCCACAAACCGGGCCTGAGCCGGGGCGGACACATAGGACACCGTCTCCCGGTGAAGGTTTTGCACCTTGGTCCTGCCGTGACCGCAAAGCCAGCTCCGGACCAGCAGCTCGAAAACGCCGTCGCCCATATGGGCCAGCCCCAGGGCCGAAATCCCATCCACCTGCCCCTTGTCCATGGTCATGGCAAAATAATTCTCCACAATCCGTCGCCTCCCTGGGAAGTTTCCCCCACATTGTACACCAGCCGGTGGAAAATTGCAATCCTTGGGGAAGCTCCCCCAGGCCCCACTCTGCGGCGCACCCCACAGCATGTCCATAGGATCTTTGCCCCTGGAAGGTGGCAAACGTCGCAAGGGACCGCTGCAGCTTGGCTTGCAGCGGCCCCTTGCTCTGACAGAAAGGAGGGGAACAGGTTAGAACTTAGTATCAAGAATTGTGAGGAATTTAGCCATTTGCGCCCGGGTGACCGGGTTCTTGGGGCCGATGGCGCCGTCGCCGTAGCCCTCCAGGAGGCCGGTGGCGGTGGCCCAGGACATGGCTTCCCTGGCGTAGAGGGAGATGCTGGCCGCATCGGTGAAGCCGGTCAGATTTCCGTCACCGGCGGGGGCTTGCTTCAGGTACTCGGTGACATACCGGTACAGGAAGGTGACGGCCTGCTCCCGGGTGATGGCATGGTCCGGGGCAAAGAGCTTTTCCGTGATGCCCTTGGCGATGCCCACGTCCTCGGCCCAGGCGATGGCGTCGCTGAAGTAGCGGCCTTCGCTCACGTCCTGGAAGGTGGTAGGCTCTGTGATCTCCGGCTCGCCTGCCAGGCGGTACAGGGTGGTGACCAGCATGCCCCGGGTGAGCTTCCCGTCGGGGGCGAACTTGCCGTCGCCCATGCCGTCCATGAGACCGTGACGGATGACGTAATCCGTGTATTCGTGGTACCACTGGTCAGTGTTCAGGTCCGAGAAGGCTTCGCTGGGACAGGGGTAGGCGGCGATGGCTTCCGTCTCCACCTCACCGCACCGGCTGCAGGTCCGGGTCTGCTCGCCGGGCTCTGTGCAGGTGGGCTCTTTGGTGACGGTCCAGTCGCTCCAGAGGTGGCCAAAGTCCAGGGTGAGGGTGGCCGTCTGGTCCACAGCCTGGTCGTTCCGCTCCAGCTCCCCCAGGGTCACCTCTGCCGTGCAGAGGTCCTTGCCCCGGAAGGTGAGGGTGGCATAGGCCGCGCCTTCGGCAGCGCCTGCCGCCCAGGCGTAGCCCAGCTTCAGGCTGCCGTCATGGTGCTGATAGCTGACCACCTCTGCCTGGCCCTGGATGCGTTCCAGGGTCAGAAGGGCCGGGTCATAGGTCAGCTCGATGACGCCATTGGTCTGGCCGGGGGCTGCGGTGAGGGGCAGGGTCACCAGATCAGAGGGCTCCTGCTCTTCCGCTGCCACAGAGATGGCACTCTGGAGGGCGCCGTCTGCCGGGGTGGGTTCGGACTCTGTGGTCAAGGTTTCCATCGGAGCAAAAGTCTGAGTCTCGGTGGAGAACTCCGGCTGGGGCAGGGCGGCAGGCTCTGCGCCGAAGACCTGGCCGTCATAGAGGGCAACGGGGCCAACGCCTTCGCCCATGTCACCCAGGAGGGTGCTCTCATAGCTTTCTGTGAAGGCATTGTAAGTCAGCCGCCAAATTTGGGTGGTGTCGCCGGTGTAGTAGGAGAGGAAGAGAGTCCCGGTCTCCTGGTCGGCCCACAGGGAGCAGTTCATTTGCTCGTCCCGGATGCGGAAGTCCAGGGCGGGGAGATCGGTGCTGACATAAGGAACGGTCTCGTATCCTACACTATAAAAGCCATAGGCTTCATAAATATAGGCCTTCCACACATTCCCAAGATCATCCAAAAGATACAGGAGCTGCGCGGGAACCTTGCCAAAACTAGGATCCTGGAATGTGCTGGCGCCGCCAGATGCCATGGCGACAAAGGTGCTGGCGCCGCTTTTGTACACCTCGGGTGTGACCATCAGGAAGGTAGGATTCATGGGATCCATAGGAGCGGATAAATAGCCGTCATAGAACCAGACAATCAGGGGATTTTCCGCCGTGCTGAAGAGGTCGCAGGGAACCATGGACCACATGGGGTAAGGCACCCCGTTGCTGGAGGTTGCAAGCGTGTTTCCAGTGCTGGGGGCGACTTGATATACGCTAAATTCGTTGTGGCCATTTCGCTTGGCATCGCCTACATACAGGTTCTCGCAATTGGGCTCCATTGCTGCAGCGGATACAGATGTGTTCAGAGCACTGCCGGCGGACCAACGATCCCCCTGACGCATGTCCCAGGTGAACAGGCGGGTTTCGCCGGAGGCCGTCTGAACCGCGCCGTGGAGCTGCACCTGAGGCGCTTCCACCGTCACGGAGCAGGAGGCCGCCTTGGAGGCGTCCGTCGTGGAGGTCGCAGTGATGACTGCCTGGCCGTTGCGGTGGGCCGTGATGTTGCCGTCCGCGTCCACAGAAGCCACTGCCGGGTTGGAGCTGGTCCAGGTGAGGCTGCGGTCCGTGACGCTCCAGGGCTGCACCGCTGCCCGCAGGAGCCTCTCCTCTCCCGGAATCAGGGTCAGCCCAGTCTCTTCCAGCTGTACCCCCGCAATCTCTTCTGCAGGAGCGGGCCACTGGACAGCAGCTCCTTTTTCGGGCAGAGTCAGACAAGACAGATGCCGGTACTCAGTAGATGTCAATGTCATTTGCGAAATGGAGTAGGTACTTGTCAACTGATTCTCAATGTCATATGCGTAGATATCATTGTACAGATGTTCATATTGTCCGCCGTGGGTGTAGAACCGGTAGTACATAGCCCAATAAATCCGGCCATTGTTGGGGTTCCACTCCAGAGACTGCACCTCTGTATTCGTCTTCCATTGGCGGGTGAGAATTTCCGGGCTGGACAGGGTCTCCAGGGTAAACCGGCAGAGGTTGCCCGATTCATATCCGTCAGACCACTTGGTGCCGTAAACGATGCTATAGAAGTTCCCTTGGCCGTCACAGGCCAGGGTGTTGGTCTCCACGCCAATCTGGCCAATGTACTGTACGTTGGCAGTCATCCGGTCCACGGCATAGAGCTCGCTTTCCTTGGTCACGCCGTACAGGGTATCGTCTGCCCGGCTGAAGGCCAGGTCGGTCAGCTGGAGGCCCATAGCGCCCACATAGATCATGTCGGCAGGATGCTCGGTGTCGATGACATACAGGTGACCTGCATTGGTAGCGGCATACATGAGGCCGTAGACGTCCGAGGCCGCGTAGAAGGTTTCTTCCGGAGCCAGGATGCCCAACATGGTATCCGCAGGCGTATTGCTGAAATTATATCCCAAATCTTCGCCGAAGTCGAAGCTGACCAACTGGTTGCTGAAGAGCTCAAAGGCAAACGCCTCGGGTGGCTCGGGCTGCGTTCCCAGGGGAAGCTCCACCTCATAGGTGGATGTGTTGCCCGCATAGTCACTCACTTCCAGCCAGAAATGCTTGCCGTTGACCTCGGACAGGTCCAGCTGGAAGGAGGCGGTCTCCCCAGCCGTCTCCTGGTTGGAGCCGGTGATGGCCAGGGTGTTGAAGCCGCCGGAGGTACACAGCGCCACACCGGCGATGTACTGGTTGTCCTGTGCCGTGACAGTCATGGTGTTGCTGACCAGGTTGTAGGAGATTTCCAAAATTTCCGGCGCGGTGTTATCAATGGTCAGAGGAACCGTTCGGATCGCGCCCTTGCCCAGGGCGTCCCAGTCTGTGGCGCCGTCTTCGTGGACATACAGCTCCGGGGCCAGCTCCAGGGTGAACTCCAGATGCGTCCCCTCAGGGAGGCCTTCGCCCTTGTATTTCACCGGGAGCTGCACGGAGGTATTGCCCCACATCCCTACAGAGGGCACATAGAAGGCAGCCAGGACCGCGCCCAGCTCCTCCTGCTGGAGGACCTCCTGGGTGTCGGTGTTGCGGATGGTAATTCTGGCATTGCCCACATTGCGGATGAGCGTCAAGGCCCAGGTGTCCAGCAGGTCGCCCCGCAGGTTGTTCATGGCGTTCCGCTCCGGCATGTAAACGGGATCGGGAACCATGCTGTTGCCGCCCACGTAATACTGCGTACCGGCATTTCCCTTGGGCCGCTTCAGCAGGGAGTTTCCAAAGGCAGCTACATAAAATTGTTTTACATCCTCTCCGGTTTCAAAGGTTTGGTGAGAACCCACATCCAGCATGGAGGGGTCGGACCAGTTGCCGTAGAAGCCCAGAAGGGGGATGGAGTGGGTGGGCAGAATCAGCCCTTCGGCAGTGGGGGCGGGGGTGGCATAGACGAAGCCCTCTACATAAGCGCCATTGGCGAAGTTCCGGTCCAGCTTTGCCTTCTGGCTGTCGGTGAGACGCATCTCCACAGTGACAGTCACGCTGCCGGAGGCAGGCACGGTGACCACGCCGGAATTCAGCATCTGCAGAAGCGCATGTACATCATAAGAGGTGACTGCGCCGTCTTCATTCAGGTCGGCGGAAGCTTGATTTGCGGTGAGCTCCGTCCCCAGGATCACATGGTCCATGAGGAGCTGGGCGTCTGCGTGATCGGCCACGCCGTCGCCGTTGAAATCATAGTGGGACAGGTCCCGGACCGGGGTAACCGCCTTCCCGTCTACCAGGAAGGTGACCTGAGCGTCCATGGCCTCGGTGAGGGTGTCCATGTAGAGCCCCAGCTCCGTCTGGTCCTTGTCAATGTAATCTTCAAATACCCCTTGGGTGAAGAGATCAGCGGAGAGGGTATAGGGGGTGTCCTGGCCCCGCAGATCGTGGAGGGTGAAGGAGAAGGCGTAGACGCCGGTCCGGTCCGGATCGTCCTTCAGCTCTGCCTTCACCTTGCCGTCAGGCTGGCCATCTACCAGGATGTAGGAGGCAGCGCCGATCGCCTGGTCCACCGCGGCCAGACCTGCGCCCTGGCGGAGGATGGAGTAATAGTAGCCGGAGGCCTCCTCGAGCATGGGCTCCGCAGTGGACATGAGGAGGCTCTGGGTCAAGGCCCGGTTGGTGAGGCCCGGCTGGCTCAGCTTCTGCTCCTCCAGGTACTGCTTTACGAGGGCGGTCAGACCCGCCACCTGGGGAGACGCCATGGAGGTACCGGACATGTAGGTATAAGCATCGGGCTCAAACATGGTCCCCTCCAGGGAATAGATGCTGCCGCCAGGGGCCGTGATTTCCGGCTTCATGCTCAGGTCGCCGGGGACGCCCCAGGAGCTGAAGGAGCTCATGGTGAGATACTGGGAGTCTTTATAATTTGCAACAATTTCGCCATGTACTGTAATGGTACCCGTATAGTAGGTTAGACCGTCTTCTGTCTGCATGGCGGTTCCGGCGGCCTTGACCGCTGCGCCTTCCTCCTGGGTGATCGAAACGCACGGCTGGCTGCGATAATAGTTAGTCAGGTCCATACGGATGGCGCCGGGCTCGTTGTTGTAAATCACCACTGCTTTTGCCTTCAGGCGGGTGGCTGCGTTTGCCTTATCCACAAAGGAAGTTTCCCCCCGGGAGCAGAAGACGATTTTATCGGTCAAGTCCATACCGGCATAGTCCTCTTTCAGCCCGACCCCATCAATCAGCAGATATTCATACTCCGTACCGGTTCCGGATGTATCTAACGTTCTCATGGAGTCCTGAGAGAACAGCTGCTCGTTATAGAATATCCGTGTTTCCCCAAGCCGGAAGTAGCCGCCAATGGAGCCGTCATTGTCCACAGAGGCAACTGCCAGCGTATTGGTGTAGGTACCGGGAGAACCGGCGGTACTCAGGTTCACATCCTCTGCGTAGAGATTCTTCGGGCGGCTGCCCTCGGCCCAATGGCCGTTGTTACCAGCGGCAACCACCATCACGGTGTCGGTCTTTTCCAGATCGTCCAGGAGCTTCTGGTACACTTCGCTCCGTGCCAGGCCTGCGTAGCTGGAGCCCAGGGACAGGTTCACGCTGTCACAGCCCAGGACAATGGCGTCTTCCAGGGCGGCAAAGTAGTCAGACTCATAAGCGCCGCCGGCGATGCCGAAGACCTTCATCACCAGGATCTGAGAATCCGGGGCGTTGCCCACCACGCCAGTGGCAGTGGCCGCTTCCCGGTAGCCGCCCTCGCCGTCGGGGATGTACCGGTTGGCGTTGGCGATGCCTGCCACGTGGGAGCCGTGGCCGCCCTGCATATCCTCGTCATGGGTCAGGTAGAGGCTGTTGTCAATGTAGTTATATCCAAAGGGCACCTTGGTGCTGGCGTAGAACTCCTCGGCGGTGATGGTGGGCTGCCGCCGGTGGGCGTTCAGCTGGGGCAGAACCTGAGCAATCTCAGCAGCGTCCAGCAGGTCCTTCTCCCGGATGAAGTCCTCCACAGACATGCCGGCCTTCTGGGCGTCTTCCGCAATGGCGTAGTCGAAGGCGCCGGGGTCAAAGGTCTCATGGTCCAGCATCAGGCCGGTGTCGATGACGGCAATCCGGGTGCCTGCGCCGGTGTAGCCCAGCTGCCAGACCTGATTGGCCCCGTTCATCTGGGAGGAGACGGCCATGCTGGGGGAGGCGTCCGCCCCCTCCTGGGTGACAGGGGCGGAATACTGGGTCTCCAGCACCACGTCCTGGACGCCAGGAATTTTGGCAATCTCCTCCACCTTCCCATAGGGAACATTGGCGGAGATGATGTTGGCCGCCAGGGTCAGGTTCCAGACCACGTCCAGGGTCTCGCCGTCCAGGGCCTGCTCCTCAATGGCTGCGGTTACGGCTGCCTGGCGGGTCTCCAGGCGGCCCCGATAGGTGGCAGCTGCCGTGTTGCTGCCAATGGCCTGGGTGGAGAAGCCGGCCGCTACCGTGGACTTCTCCTCCAAAACAATGGATACGCGGACGGAATCCGTGTCGCTGTAAGAAGATGGCTCCAGCTCAGTGGCTTCCATACCAGGTAAGCTGGCGCTGACTTCGCTGCTGTCCACCTGGGTGAAGGCGGGATGCACCACGTCAGCTGCCGCCGCTGCCCCGGTGGGGAGGGCCAGGCTCAGAAGCAGCGCCAGGGTCAACACAGCCGCCAAAAGCCGGTTGGCAGTTCCAGTTTTTCTCATGATCGTACCTCCTGTTGTTTGGTGTGATGCGGAAGGGAGCCGGGGGCGCCGGTCAGCATCCATTCGTTGACTACTGCTGGAAAATTTGCAAGATGACGCTGGGAATATATCCAGTATAATAGCGTTAGCGTAAAAAATCAAGTGCTTTTTCGAAACGAGTCGAAAAAAATAAGCCCCCGCCGGAGCCAAAGGAGTGGCAGCAGCCGGGGGAGCGGGGGTTTCGGGAGAGGAAAACGCCGGAAAGCAGGGAAAATCCCCACCTTCCGGCTGAAATCCCGGGGATCCGGTTCAGAGTATATCCTGCGCTGGGCGTGGGGTGGTTCCTGCCTGCCTCCCCAGGCGTAGGGTGCGGCCTACTGGACCCACCGGCGGGTCAGGCACATGGCCCCGGGGGAGGGCATCGCTCACCGCTCCTGGCGGCGGGCCAGGAGGTCGTGAAATTCCTGCAGAAACCGGGAGATGGCTGGCAGGTCGGCGGCGTAGTAGGTGCGGGACTGTTCCTGCTCCTGCTTCAGCAGACCGCACTTGGACAGGGCGGTGAGGCTGCGGGACATGTCGCCGGTGTTGCACTGGGCCTCCACCGCCAGCTGCTGACAGTAGCCCCGGTCCTGGGCCAGGCGCAGAAGAAGCTCCAGCCGGCTTTTGTTGCCCAGGGTGCGGAAGGTTGCGGCGATGTGTTCTGTGTCATCGCCAAACATCTGCTGGGAGCAGACGGCTGCGATGGAGCAGCCGAAGACATAGAGGCTGCGGCCCGGGTGCAGAACAGAGTTCTGGGTTTCGAACTGGAGCTCCGTGCAGGCCATGAGAGAAAAGCAGACCCTGCGGTGAGGGTTGACCGGGGGAGACCGGTAGCCCATTTTGGAACCGGCGCAAAAGGACTCCGGGGAGATGGTTTGAAATTGCTCCGCCCAATAGGCCCCCAGGCTCTCCATCAGCCAGGGGCGCTCCGCCAGCTGCTCCTCCAGACGCCGGGCGTAGGGGGTGATGAGCCCCACCAGCCGGTCCAGATTGCCCGTATAATCCTCATAGAGGTTTAAAACCTCCATGGAAAGGTCCCCGGGCAGATGCAGACGGTACAGCTGGCGAAAGAAGCTCTCCTGGGCTTCTCCGGCGGGCAGGGGGATGAAGGAAATCCCGCATGTATCGGGGGCCAGCCGGAAGCCGCGCGCTTGGAGACGCCGCCAGTCCTCTTTCAGGGCCTCGGCCTCCTCCTCCAGCTTAGGCGACCGCCACTCGATGAAGGGGTGGGTCAGCACCCGGGCCAGGTTGGTGAGGTCGCTGGGGCCGCTGAGCTCCCGCTTGGAGAAGAAGTACTGCATGTCCGGATCCTCCCGGTCCACGTCCGCGCAGACTTGCTCCAGGATCTCCTGCAGGCACTCCAGCCGCCTGCGCCAGGTCTCGTCCAGGCCGCTGCGGTAGAGCCGCAGCAGGGTGTCCCGGATGTCCAGCATGGAAATGCGGTTGACATATTTCGTCAGCATGGCAATGGTTTCATAGAGCATGTATGGTTGGGTGTCCAAAATGAGTTCCATCGTTACCTCCCGGCGGGTCAGCCTCAGGCGTGATACAAATTGTGTCACAGATTGCATTTCCTGCATTATAAGCCTCAAATACCGCCCATGTCAAGTGGTGTTGCGGAAGGGCAAGAGCCGGCAGGGCCGGAGAAAACCGGTGGGGGCCTTTGGAATTTGTTCACAATTTCTTCTGTCTTTTTCCCGTGCCCTATGGTATAATACAATTTGAATTTTGAATTGGCATCTTAGCCCAGGGGGCGGAGATGGGAGAAAAGACATTCATGGGCCGGAAGGCGGCATGTGGAAATTTGTTTTCGTAGGAAAGGGCAAAACGACCATGGGAATCATGAGTAAAATTTTTGGAACCCGCTCTCAGCGGGAGGTGAAGCGGCTGCAGCCGCTGGTTGGGCAGATTGAGGCGCTGGGGCCTGCCTGCCAAAAGCTGTCCGATGGGGACCTGGCGGCGAAAACCAAGGAGTTCCAGCAGCGGTATCAGAACGGAGAGACCTTGGATGCCCTCCTGCCGGAGGCCTTTGCAGTCTGCCGGGAGGCGGCGGACCGGGTTTTGGGCATGCGGCCCTACCCGGTGCAGCTGATCGGCGGCATCGTGCTCCATCAGGGCCGGATTGCAGAAATGAAAACCGGCGAGGGCAAGACCCTGGTGGCCATTCTGCCCGCTTACCTGAACGCCCTGGCTGGGAAGGGCGTCCACATCGTCACCGTGAACGAATACCTGGCCAAGCGCGACTCGGAGTGGATGGGCAAGGTCTACCGGTTCCTGGGCCTCACCGTGGGCCTGGTCATCCCCGGTATGACCTCCCCGGAGCGGAAGAAGGCCTACGCCGCTGACATCACCTACTGCACCAACAATGAGCTGGGCTTTGACTACCTCCGGGACAATATGGCCATTTACAAAGAGGAGCTGGTCCAGCGCGGCCACAGCTTTGCCATTGTGGACGAGGTGGACTCCATCCTCATCGACGAGGCCCGGACCCCCCTCATCATTTCCGGCAAGGGGGAGGCCTCTACCAAGCTCTATGAAATGGCGGATTTCTTCGTCTCCGGCCTGCGGAAGCTGGTCTTTGCCAAGACCGATGAGAAGGAGGCCCAGGACGATTACGACTGCGATTACATCGTGGACGAGAAGAACCGCTCCGTGTCCCTCACCGCCTCTGGCATTGCCAAGGCGGAGCAGTTCTTCGGCGTGGAAAATCTGGCGGACCCGGACAACACCACCCTGAACCACCACATCAACCAGGCCATGAAGGCCCGGGGCCTCATGAAGAAGGACATTGACTATGTGGTGAAGGATGGCCAGATCATCATTGTGGATGAATTCACCGGCCGCCTGATGTATGGCCGCCGGTACAACGAGGGCCTGCATCAGGCCATTGAGGCCAAGGAAGGGGTCACCGTTGCCAACGAGTCCAAGACCCTGGCCACCATCACCTTCCAGAATTTCTTCCGCCTGTATGACAAGCTCTCCGGCATGACCGGCACGGCCCTCACCGAGGAGGAGGAATTCTCCGCCATTTACAAGCTGGACGTGGTGGAAATCCCCACCAACCGCCCGGTGATTCGGGTGGACCACTCCGATGTGGTGTACAAAAACGAGGCGGGGAAGCTCCGGGCCATTGTCCGTCAGGTCCAGGAGTGCCACGCCAAGGGGCAGCCGGTGCTGGTGGGTACCATTTCCATTGAGAAAAGCGAACTGGTTTCCCGGATGCTGAAGCGGGAAAACGTGCCCCACACGGTGCTGAACGCCAAGTACCATGAGAAGGAGGCCCAGATTGTGGCCCAGGCCGGTAAGCTGGGGGCCGTGACCATCGCCACCAACATGGCCGGACGTGGTACGGACATTATGCTGGGCGGCAACGCGGAATACCTGGCCCTCCATGATTTGCGGAAGCAGGACGTGCCGGAGGAGCTGCTGGCCGAGGCCAATTCCTACGCCGAAACGGACAATCCCGAGATTCTGGACGTCCGCCGCCGGTATGAGGAGCTGCTGGCCAGCTATAAGAAGGAAATTTCCGTGGAGGCGGACCAGGTCCGGGCAGCCGGGGGCCTGTTCATCATCGGCACCGAGCGCCACGAGTCCCGGCGAATTGACAACCAGCTCCGCGGCCGTTCCGGACGGCAGGGAGACCCTGGCGAGAGCCGGTTCTACCTGAGCCTGGAGGACGATGTGATGCGTCTGTTCGGCTCCGAGCGAATCATGGGCATGATGGAGACTCTGGGCATCGATGAGGACACCCCCATTGACCAGAAGATCCTCTCCAACGCCGTGGAGTCTGCCCAGCGGAACGTAGAAGGCCGGAACTTCCGGGCCAGAAAGAACGTTCTGGAATATGACGACGTGATGAACACCCAGCGTGAGGTGATCTATGCCCAGCGGCGGAAGGTGCTGGACGGGGAGAACCTGCGGGACAATGTGCTGTCCATGCTCCGCCAGGTGGTGGAGGGCCAGGTGACCACGGAAATGGCCGAAACCGGCGGCCTCCATACCCCAGAGCAGATGACGGCCCTGCTGACCCACTTCGAAAACATCTATTTCCCCAAGGGCGCCTGCCAGGGTGAGGACTGGACCAAGCTGTCCCGGGAGGACCTGACCGACCGGCTGTACCAGCTGGCCCTGGACACCTACACCAAGAAGGAGCGATTCTACGGCGAGCCCATGATGCGGGAGCTGGAGCGGGTGGTGATGCTCCGGGTGGTGGATGAGTACTGGATGGACCAGATTGACGCCATGGACGACCTGAAGCAGGGCATTACCCTCCGGGCCTATGCCCAGGAGGACCCGGTGGTGGCCTACAAGCGGGAAGGCTATGAGATGTTTGAGGCCATGATCCAAGCCATTCGGGAGGAGACGGTGCGCCGGATTTTCCTGGCCCGGATTCAGACCAACGAGGAGCTGAAGCGGGAGAAGGTGGCCAAGGAGGCCGCTGCAGTCAGCGCCAGTGACAAGACCGTGAAGCAGCAGCCGGTGCGTAAGGCCAAGAAGGTAGGCCCCAACGACCCCTGCCCCTGCGGCAGTGGCAAAAAGTACAAAAAATGCTGCCGGGACAAGGACATTGCTGAGGGACGGGCATAACCGCCCCTCCCCTGGCGCCCCTGGGTCCGGGAGGCTGCACCCTACCCGGGCTCCGTGTAATCAGAACCTGGAAAGCCGGACGCCATGCGCCTATGCCCTCCGGGGAAAGACACGGCGCTTCAGCGGGTGACCTTGCCCTTTTTGGAAAGGAGTCGCTTTGGAATTTGAAATTGTAACACGGGGCGCTTTGGAGTATGTCCGGAGCCGGCTTCTCCAGGATGCGCCTCATTGCTTCTCCACCCGGTTGGGGGGCGTGAGCGCCGGGAGCTTGGCCAGCCTGAATCTGGGCATTCACCGGGGCGACCAGCCGGAGCGGGTGCTGAGAAACTACGAGATCCTGGGGCAGGCCGTGGGCTTTGCCCCCGAGCAGACGGTGTTTACCCGGCAGACCCATACGGATATTGTGGCCCGGGTGGGCCGGGAAAACCGTGGGGAGGGACTGTTCCGCCCGGTGGAGCCGGAACGGGACGGCCTTGTGACGGATGAGCCGGGGGTGACCCTGACGATTTTTACCGCCGATTGCACCCCCATTTTGTTTTATGACCCGGTCCGCCAGGCGGTGGGAGCGGCTCACGCCGGGTGGCGGGGGACGGCGGCCGGGATTGCCGCCCGGACGGTGGAGGCCATGACCCGGGAGTTCGGCAGCGACCCGGCGGATATCCGGGCGGCCATCGGCCCCTGCATCAGCCGGTGCTGCTTTGAGACGGAGGCCGATGTGCCCACCGCCATGAAGGAGGCCCTGGGAGCCGAGGCAGAGACGGCCATTTCCGGCAGCGGCCCCAAATACCATGTGGACCTGAAGGCCCTGAACCGGATTTGGCTCCGGCGTGCGGGAGTCCGGCAGATTGCCATATGCCCGGACTGCACCGCTTGCCTGCCCCACCGGTACTGGTCCCACCGGGTGACCCGGGGGGACCGGGGCTCTATGGCCAGCTTCATTCAACTGCCGCAGGAGGGATTGTGATGCCAAGGTCCATTCGATTCCTCGCCATTGCCCTGTGCCTGTGCCTCCTGGCGGGCTGCACCCCAGGGCCGGAGACGCCGGAGACGGCTCCCACCGGGCAGGGGGAGACGGCCACGGAGCCCCCTGGGGAGGACCGGGCCAAGAGCTTCGGCCTGACCTATCAGCCGGAGGCCGGCTGCAACCCCTACACCTGCACCCGGCTGGCCAACCGGCCTCTCATCTCCTTGATGTACCAGGGCCTGTTTTCTGTGACCTCCCAGTACCGGGCGGAGCCGGTGCTGTGCAAGCGCTACAGCTGCACCTCCGACCGAAAGACCTACCGCTTCCAGCTGGCGGAGGCCACCTTTTCCGACGGCTCGCCTCTGACGGCCCAGGATGTGGCGGCCAGTCTGGAGGCGGCAAAGGGCAGCCCGGTGTACGGCGACCGCCTGCGCCATGTGACGAAAATCACCCCGGAGGGGGACCAGGTGACCCTGACTCTGGATACGCCCTATGACAATTTGCCCGTCCTTCTGGACATTCCCATTGTGCGGTCCGGCGATGTGGAGGCGAAGGAACCCCTGGGCACCGGCCCCTACGCCATGGACGCCGGGGGAACGGCCCTGAACCGTCGCCGGGACTGGTGGAGCGAGTATCCCCCGGCGGTGGAGTTTGACACCATCGCCCTGTCCCAGACCTCCACGCCTTCGGAGATTCGGGACCAATTTGAATTTGGCCAGACGGACCTGGTTTGCGGGGACCCGGGCTCTGCCGCCTATGTGGAGTACCGCTGCGACTATGAGCTGTGGGACTGCGCCACGGGAATTCTCCTGTACCTGGGCTGCAACCGGGGCGGCAGCAGCCCCTTTGCCAACGGGACGGTGCGGGCGGCCCTCACCCACGGGGTGGACCGGGCGGCCCTGATGGAGGTGTACCGGGGCTTTGCACAGGAGGCCTATCTTCCGGCCTCTCCAGAGGCGGACTGCTATGACAGCGCCTTGGCGGCCTCCTATGGCTATGATCCCGCCGCCTTTTCCGGCGCCCTGGGAGAGGCGGGGCTGCAGAATACCACGGCCACCCTCCTGGTGTGCAGCGATCAGCCTGTGCGGGTGACGGCTGCCCAGACTGTGGCGGACGGCCTCACCGCCTGCGGCCTGGAGGTGACGGTGAACGCCCTGGAGGGGGAGAAATATCAGGAGGCGCTCCAGGCTGGAAATTTCGATTTCTATTTGGGAGAGGTGCGCCTGTCTCCCAATTTCGACCTCTCGCCCTTCTTCCAGGAGAATGGAACCCTGCCCTATGGCGGGATGAGTGATCCGGAGCTTTACGCCCTGTGCCTGAAGGCCTTGGAAAGCAGCGGCAACTATCCCGCGCTCCATGAGGCGGTGATGGAAAGTGGGCAGCTGTGCCCCCTCCTCTTCCGGACCTATGCGGTTTTTGCCACCAGAGGGACGGTTTCGGGGCTGCTGCCGGGATTGGACAGCGTCTTCCACACCTCCAACAGCCGCCAGCTGGCCGATGCCCGCTCCGAATGGGAGGGACCGGACCTGACTACGCCCCCGGAGGAGACGGAAGCGCCGACGGAAGAAGGCCAGCCGGAGGAACGGGAAACGCCAACGGAGGAAGAATGGCCGGAGGAACCACCTGAGGAAACGCCGACGGAGGAAGAGCTGCCGGAGGAACCACCCGGGGAAACGCCGGCGGAGGAAGATTTGCCGGAAGAGCCAACGGAGGAAGACACACCGGGAGAGTAGGGCCATCACTTTGTATGGGCGCCATCCGGCGCAATGGACAAAAGATGGGGATGTCATTTTGGCAACAGCCCCCTTCAAAAGTGAAAGATAGCGGGAGAAGACACGGAAATTTGTGTCTTCTCCCGCTCACATATGAGGGAAGCTATTTTGCAACAGACCCCTTTGCATCAAAAGGAGATGGACAGCCTACAGAAGGAAATAGCCAATGAGGCCGATGGCCAGGAGCTGGATGGGGTAGGCGGCGTAATAGATCCACTTGGGGAACATGGTGGGTCCCGGGCGGTGGAAGTGGATCAGCAGGACGCTGAGGGAGGCGGGGATGGTGGCAAGGCCCAGGACGGCCACCAGAATGTCCCGCCACAGGGGGCGCTCCCGAAGGAAGTACATGGCGGTCATAGCCAGTACCACCAGGATGCCCAGCTGGGTCTGGAACAGGAAGGTCCAAAGCACCGCCCCCACGGGGAACAGCACCTGGAGGGCCCTGCCGTTTTCCCGGGCTTCGGCCACCTCCTGGACCATGTACAGGGCCACCAGGCCGATGAGCAGGGAGAACAGAAAGTTCTGACTGGACCAGTCCACCCACTTGCCGGACATGGCCAGGTCATAGGGGACCTCGCTGACCAGGGCTGTGATGAGGAGCCTCAGGGCGTACCGGGGGAAGCTGGAGGTGTTTTGCAGCCCCTCCACTGCCAGGTAGGCAAAAATGGGCCAGGCCAGGGAGACCATGCCCTTGCTGAGCACGGACCAGGCCAGCACCTGGGCGGCGTTCTGATCCGTCTGGATCAGGTCCCACAGCTCCAGCCGGGTCTGGCCTCCCATGTTCAGCAGGCCATTTTGCAGCAGCGCAACGCCCACGGTGCCCTGCACCGTGAGCAAAAGGCCGATGATTTTCAGCATATCGGTGCCGATATACCGCCTGGGTTCCCGGCGGCGAAGCCGGGGTGCGTTTCCTTGTGCCATAAGGCGCCTCCTTTGTGGATGTTTAGATTTCGGTGAAAAGCCGTAGGGTGCGGCGGCAGATACGGATCGGGCAGGCGTGCACGTCCCTTCAGCGGGTGTGTCCAGGAGGCTGCGCCCACCGTGGGCCCTGGGGAACCAACCTGTATGGGCCGGAAGGGTGCACCTACCCCCGGGGATTTTCACACCGGGGTTACCGCTGCCCTGCCGGCTGCTTCTGCCGGGTGACGGCAGGGAAGTGGCCCCGGAGGGCCCGGGTGACCTGGCGCAGCAGGGGGTACCACCCCCGGGCGCTATTTCCCAGGGGGAAGTCCGTCACCAGCCAGGGGCAGGCGGGCAGGCGCATCCGGTCAAACCGGCGGGCAAACTGCCGGTCTATCCCCAGGGCCAGGGCATAGGGGGCCATGTCATAGTAGTATCCCGGGTTTTGCCGGAGAATCCGGTGGAGCTGCTTCCGGTCCACGGTGCACAGGTACCGCCGCAGGCCCAGGAGAGCCGCGAGGGTTTGCCGCCCCTCCTCACTGCGCCGCCCGCCAAAGAGGACCAGAAGGCCCAAAAGGCACTGGACGAGGCAGCACACCAGGGCAAGCCCCAGGCACCCGGCCAGGAGTCCCGTGGCCAGGAGGAAGACGCAGGAGGCCAGGGCCAGAAGCCCCGGCCGCCGCTCCCAGGACAGGAGACTGCGGAAGCCGTCTTGGAGGAGCCAGGCCGCTGCGGCCCAGCTCAGGCCCCACAGGATCACCAGGGCAATCCGCCAGGACGTCCCCGGCGCCCCCAGGTCGCCCGCTGCCACACCGGCCCACAGGCCCATGAGGCCACCCAGGAGCCGGACCCAAAGGGGACTGCCGCCCGGTTGGAACTGGCCCTGGACCCGGGGGGAGGCGGCAGCGGTCCGCTTTTGCAGGGCCTGGAACCGCTCTCCGCCTCCGTCGGCCAGCAGCTCCCGGCCAAAGAGGACCTGGAACAGGCCCCGCTCGTAGGCACTGCGCTCATTGCCCATGTCCATTCGCTTGTGAAGGGTCACCGCCCAGTCCTGGCCCACGTGGATGATGAGGTACCCCAGCTGGGCCCAGGACACCACCATGAGGGGCAGGTCCGGGCTCCGGGCCAGGAGGCGGCAGCCCACCTCTCCGGGACCCACCCCCACCGGGGCCTGGGCCTGAACCGCCCCCCGCACCGGCCGCCACCGCAGTCGAAGCAGCCAGTACAGCAGGGCCAGGAGGCCAAAGCCCAGGGCGGCCAGGCGGGCTATGGCGTAGAGCTTGCCCGCCTGGTAGCTCCGGGGGAAGAGGTCCGGGGAGGCCTCTATGGTGAGGGTCAGGCTGTCCTGATCCCGCAGGACGGTGTTCACCGAGCCTGCAATCTCTGGGCCGGAGATGGAGACGGTCATGTAATTGTCCACGTCCTCCCCATAGTAGCCGCTGGTGAAGGACGGCGTCTCCGAGAAAGCGCCAGGGAGGGTCACCCGGAAGGTCAGTCGGTCTACGGGGCAGGCCAGGCCCTCCGGGGCCAGGGGCAGGCGGAGGATTCGCGATTCCCCCTCCTGGATGCAGGAGGGGAGGGTATAGGTGAGGGTGAAGGTCTGAACGCCCCGGAATCCGGCGGGGCTTTCCAGCACCAAGGCCTGGATGTTGTCCAGCCTCTGGACCTTGGCTGCCGCGCCATTCACTGTGGCGTCCTGTGCTCCGGAACCCACGGGGAGCACCAGGCGCTCCGGGCCGTCCAAATCCAGGACGAGCTTCACTGCCATCCGGCAGGAGCCGTCCCCATTCACCACGGCGGTCACCTCCATGGTGTTCTCCGCCTCTGCGCCCCATACCGGCAGCGTGAAAAGCAGCAGACACAGAACCGCCAATAATAACCGTCTCACACGGACACCTCCTTTTTTGCAGTATTGTACCATGACAGGGGAGAAATTGCAATCATCTTGCCATGTTTTGGCCACTGCTGGCCCATTCAGGGGTCGCCAGATTTGCGCCCCTGCCTCCTCCGGGGCAGACGGGAGCCACGGTCCGCCCCCTGCGGGAGGCCGCGGCCTACCGCCTTGGAGGGGGGCGGGATTGGAAGGACCTTTTGGATTTTGTGCAGAAGGCCGGAATTGGAATGTATATTTTGGTTGCATTTTTGCAACTTGGCGAAATTATGCTTGCAATTCTGTAAATGATGGTGTAAGATATAGGCAGCATACCGCAGAGTCCAGGGAAGCAGCTTGAACAGTAACGAGATGCAGTGGCAGCTGGTTTCGGGAAGGGAGAGGCGGAACCTGTGGCTTTGGGGTGCAGAACAATTTAGGCCCCCGGCGGATTTTCCAGCCGGGCCCACGGAAAGGATGAGACATCATGAGAAAATTGCTATCCGGACTTCTCGTTCTGGTCATGCTGGTGGCTCTGCTGCCGGTGACCGCCCTTGCGGCACAGGAAGCCGGACCGGTGGCGGCCAGCGCGGTTCTGGAGAACGGGACCGTGACCCTGACCCTCACTGCAGGGGAGGAGACCACCAGCGGTAGGCTGACGGTCGCCTACGACAAGGAGCTCCTCACCTATGCCGGTCTGGAGACGAAGGGAACCGTCACCAGTGAGGAAGCTGGGGAGGGCGCCGTGACCTTCGGCTACGCCGCCTCCGGCAAAGACGCCCTGGCAGCCGGCAGCGTGGTGGCCACGGTGCGGTTTACCGCCAAGAGCGCTCTGCCTGCCACCCGGCTGACGGTGACGGTGGAGGACTTCAACGCCCGGGAGGGCCTCCATCTGGAGCTGCCCGCTGTGCTTGTGGGCGAGCTGCCCTTTACGGACGTGTCCGAGGGAGACTGGTACTACGATGCGGTGGCCTATGTGTGGCAGGAGGGCCTCTTCCAGGGAATGGATGAGACCACCTTTGCTCCCAACCTGGCCATGACCCGGGCCATGTTCGTCACCGTCCTGGGCCGCATGGCTGGGGTGGAGGAGGACCGGACCGCCACCTCCAAGTTCACCGATGTGAAGGCCGGCAGCTACTACGCCGGGTACGTGGCTTGGGCGGCGGAGCAGGATATCGTCCGTGGCACCTCCGAGACCACCTTCAGCCCCAACGCCAAGGTGACCCGGGAGCAGATGGCCACCATGATGTACCGTTACGCCAAGGCCCAGGGCCTGGACGTGACCGGCGGCAGCGAGGATGTGCTGGACGGCTTCGCCGACAGCGGCCGCATCAGCGGCTGGGCCAAGGAGGCCATGATTTGGGCCGTGAGCCAGAAGCTCCTGGAGGGCACCGGCATAGGCCTGGAGCCCCAGGCCTACGGCACCCGTGCCCAGAGCGCCCAGATCATCCTGAACTTCAGCCTGTATGTGGGCTGAAGGTCTGCCAACACTTAAGAATCAGAAAGGAAGAATGATCATGAAGCATTCCCGTCTGAAGCGCGTGTTGGCTCTGGTTCTGGTTGCCGCCCTGATTTGCGGCATGAACCTGAGCAGCGCCTACGCGGTGGAAGCCGCTTCCACTCCCGTGACCTTCCAGGAGCTGGACCCCAGCCAGGTCACTGCGGAGCTGGTAAACACCCAGGGCGACACGGTCCAGCTGGACAGCGCCGAGCCCTATGAAGCAACCGAACTGGTCCGGGCTATGATTGTCCTGGAGCAGGACTCCACCCTGACTGTCATGCAGGCCTCCGGCGAGGCCCTCACCAGCCAGGCGGCCGTCCAGTACCGTCAGAAGCTGGACCAGGCCCAGGAGCAGATGGCCAGCCGGATCTCCCGCCAGTGCCTGGCCGGGGAGCCCCTGGACGTGGTCTGGAACCTGACCCTGTCTGCCAACGCCATTTCTGCCAACGTGGCCTATGGCAAGCTGGAGGAAATCCGTCAGGTGCCCGGTGTGAAGGCCGTGTATCTGGAGACCCGGTATGAGCCCATGACCCAGGCCGACACCAGCAATGTGGTGGCCCAGCAGATGACCGGCGCCGCCAGCGTGCAGCAGGACGCCGGCTACACCGGCGCAGGGGCCCGGATTGCCGTGGTGGACACCGGCACGGATACGGACCACCAGTCCTTCTCTAACGCCGCCTGGGAGTATTCCCTGAAGCTCCAGGCAGAGAAGAAGGGGATGAGCCTGGAGGACTACATGGCCTCTCTGGACCTGATGGACGCCGGGGAGATTGCCGGGGTCCTGAGCCAGCTCCATGTGGCCAAGCGGGACGAGAACCTCACTGCAGAGGACCTGTACCTGAACGGCAAGCTGCCCTTTGTCTTCAACTACATCGACGGCGACCTGGATGTGACCCATGACAACGACGAGCAGGGTGAGCACGGCTCTCACGTGGCCGGTATCACCTCCGCCGGTGACTACATCCCCACCAAGGACGCCAGCATCTATGACTTCGACGGCGACGGCGACCTGGATCAGGCCGATGCCCAGGCCCTCATGGACCACGTGGTGAAGGGGTCCGAAATTCACAGCGCCGAGTATGCCGACCTCAGCGGCAACGGCAGCGTGTCCGCCTATGACGTCCACCTGCTCCTGGACCAGCTGGAGGGCTATGAGGAGGACGGTACCCTGTACGTCTCCGCCGCCCAGGCCGTGGGCGTCACCGGCGTGGCTCCCGACGCACAGCTCATCACCATGAAGGTCTTCGGCAAGAAGGGCGGCGCTTACTCCAGCGACTACATGGCTGCTGTGGAGGACGCTGTGGTTCTGGGCTGCGACACGGTGAACCTGTCCCTGGGCGCCCCCTATCCCGGCTTTGTCACCGCCCATGAAGATGCGGAGGAGGGCTCCGCGTTTGTGGACCGGATTATGGAAGAGCTTTCCGAGACCGGCATCATCATGTGCGTGGCCGCCGGTAACGACGGCAACTGGGCCGACCAGGACGAGGCCTTCGGCCTCATGTACACCGACGAGGCCGGTACCCACAGAGTTTCCAGCCCCTCTACTTACGAGAACGCCCTGTCTGTGGCCAGCGTGGACAACGTGGGCTTCGTGTCCGAGTATGAGAGCCTCTTCATCTCCGCCTCCGGCGACGCCTTTGAGCCGGCCGTCGAGAAGACCCCCAACGGCGTGCAGCGGGAGTGGAAGAGCCTGGACGAGGCCGGGGAAGGCACCACCTATGAAGTGGTCTTCCTGGGCGATCCCTCCAACCTCTTTGCAGGCAAGACCCAGACCGACGAGCGGATCTACGCCGCTTCTGCCCAGGACTTTGCAGGCTTCGACTTCACCGGCAAGGTGGTCCTGACAGCCCGGGGAAACCAGGTCCTGTTTGCGGACAAGCATCAGAACGCACAGGCTGCCGGCGCTGCCGCCGCCCTCATTTACAATAATGTCAGCGGCGCGCTCAACGCCTCCATCGAGGGCTCCACCGCCACCATCCCCTGCGGCGGCCTGTCCATGGAAGACGCCCAGGCCATCTTCGCCCTGTGCCAGAAGAACGAGGCCGGCCTCTACACCTGCACCCTCAAGGTGACCAACGGCCTCCACGTGAACAACGGCGAAGACGTGAAGTACCCCACCATGAGCGACTTCTCCTCCTGGGGCACGACCGACGACCTCACCATCAAGCCGGAAATCACCGCCCCCGGCGGCAATATCTACTCGGTCAACGGCCTGTTGAAGGAAACCGACGGCTATGAAGTCATGTCCGGTACCTCCATGGCCACCCCCCATGTGGCGGGCCTGGTGGCTCTGGCGGAGCAGTACGTCCGGGAGGCGGGCCTGCTGAGCAAGGCCCAGGCCGTGACGGGCAACGAGAAGCTGTCCCAGCGGAACCTCATCCAGTCCCTGCTCATGTCCACCGCCATGCCTCTGATCGAAGAGAGCACCGGCCTGGAGTATTCCGTCCGGAATCAGGGCGCAGGCCTGGCCAACGTGCAGAACCTGGTGAAGGCCCAGTCCATGATCCTGGTGGACGGCCAGCCCGACGGCAAGGTGAAGGCGGAGCTGGGCGACGGCGAGACCGGCTGGAGCTTCTCCTTCCGGCTGTACAACCTGAGCGCTGCCGACAGAACCTATACCCTGGATGCCTCCATGCTCACCACGGACACCGTGACAGCGGAAGCCGAGGGCAAGACCTATAACCTCAGCGCCGACCAGATGGCCGCACTGGGTGCAGAGCTCACCTACACAGGCGAGGCTGTGGCCGACGGCCGGGTCACCGTTCCCGCCGGTGGCTCCGCCCAGGTCAAGGTGGAGATTCAGATCCCCGCCAAGGCCGTAGAGCACATGAAGGCCCTGGGCTATGCCAACGGCTTCTATGTGGAGGGCTTTGTCTACGTCCGTCCGGAGGCTGACGCCGAGGGCGCTCTGGATGTGACCCACTCCATCCCGGTCCTGGGCTGGTACGGCAACTGGACCGATCCGTCCATGTTTGACACCGGCTCTTACCTGGAATACGCCTACGGCACCCTCCAGCGGCCCAGCCACATCAACACGAATGTGAAGAACGCCATGACCTGGTGCCCCAAGGGTTACGGCGCGGGTCTGTACTACACCGGCAACATCTACGGCTCCTACAGCGAATCCACCGGTCTGGTGGGCGACCAGCACTACTACCCTGAGCGCAACGCCCTCAGCACCCGGCCGGAGAGCCAGTGGCAATTCTATGCCCTGTTCCCCACCCTGATCCGCAACGCCACCGATGTGGAGGTCCGGATCACCGACGCCGACACCGGCAAGCTCTACTACGTCAACGACTACGAGACCTTTGACGACTATATGATGGCCAGCTTCTACTACACGAATGCCGGCCAGTGGTATGACACCACCAGCGATTACGGCGTGGGCTTCGACTGGGACTATGTGGACCCCGAAACCGGTGAAACCATCCCCGAGGGAACCCGGATCCGCTTCAGCCTCCTGTGCGCCCCGGACTACTACATCAACGACGACGGCTCCGTCCGCTGGGACGATCTGGGTAAGGGCGCCAGCCTCTCCTATGAGTTCACCGTGGACAACACCGCTCCCAAGCTGGTGGGCAGCCAGCCCCTGACCCTCAGCGCCGACGGCAAGACCCTGTACTACACCGCCCAGGACGAGAACTACGTCGCCGCCGTGGTGCTGATGAATGGCTCTGCCAGCAAGGCAGTGAGCTACAGCTACCCCGACATGCCCCTGTCTCAGAAGGGCAAAGCGGTTTCCGGCTCCCTGGACCTCGCCAGCTACGCAGAAACCAATGGCAACAAGGCCGTCATTGCCGTGTGTGACTACGCCGGCAACGAGACCTATTATGTCATCAACCTGAACGGCTCCGGCAACAGCTACGGCAGCCTGGTAGCCTTCCAGAACAGCGCCGATGGCGTGGGCGGCGCTTGGACCTCCTTCGGCGAGGGTGTGGCCAAGAACGAGACCTCCCTCTTTGCCAGCGCCCAGAACATGGTCTGCGCCGAGTATGTGAACGGCGTGGTCTTTGCCCAGACGGACAACGGCAACCTCTATGGCATCCCCTACGACGATTTCCTGGCCGAATCCATTGACCTGGAGTCTACCTACATCGCCCACCTGGATTGCGTTTACCAGGATCTGGCCTATAGCTACGGCCAGGGCAAGCTCTTTGGCCTGGCGGCCTACGGCTCCGGCGCGGACAGCGAATTTGTGGTCAATTCCATTAACCTGAAGGGCTCCTACTTTGACGAGGAGAACTGGGAGCAGGTGGACGCCTACCAGGAAGACTGGGTGGCCGGGCGCAGTGGCGTCTTTGGCCTCACCCTGGCCTGTGACGATGCAGGCTCCCTGTATGTGATGGGCACCAGCGTGGATGAGGAGACCGGCGAGGAATCTACGGCTCAGCTGTGGAAGGCGGCCCTGCAAACCGACTGGAGCGGGACTGTATTTGGACCCTTCCGCATGGTCGGTGAGACGGGCCTCTCGATGAACTATCTCCAGTCCATGACCTGGGATCACAACACCGAGACCCTGTACTGGGCCCAGTTCTACCCCATGGGTATGAGCAACCTGCAGACGACCCTGCAGAAGGTGGACCCTGCCACCGGCGCCTGCACCCAGGTGGGTACGCTCTCCGCCGAGACCTGCGCCATGTTCGCCCCCCTGAGCGAGGAAGCTGCCGCCAAGGAGGCCCATGCCAATGTGCCGGTGATTGACAGAGATGAGGTAGGCGCGCCGGTGCTCCGCGACGACACCGTAGTGATGAGCGTAGGCAGCGCCCGGACCCTCCTGTACGATCTGGACCCCTGGTACACCACCCACAAGGATGTGGTTTGGTCCTCCGACAATGAGGAGGTTGCCACGGTGGACCAGAATGGCACCGTGACGGCAGTGGGCGAGGGCAGCTGCACCATCACCGCAGCCGCCAAGGACGACCTCACCAAGGTGGATACCTGCGCCGTGCACGTGTCTGCTCTGGACTTGAGCCTGGAGGGCATCATCTCCGCCCAGTCCGCCGGTATCGGCAGCGTCACCGGCGCGGCAACCTACAAGTATGACATGGTGAAGAGCGAGCCTACCTTTGGCACGGAGAAAAAGATCACCTGGCCGGAGGAGTTCCAGGGCTTTGGCCAGAGTTTGGCCAGCTCCACCATGGGCCGCGGCTCCATGTGGGCCTGCGAGTATGATAATACCGGTATGATCTATGAGATCGACCCGGAGACCGGCGTGGTGAAGGATATGCTGGAGCCCATTGACGGCGATATGATGTTCGGCATGACCTACTCCGAGACCACGGATCTTTTCACCGGCATCATGAACTTCTACCTCTATGTGGACCAGCCCTTTACCCATGAGGCGGAAGAGGAGATCATTGGCTCCTACAACGAAGAGGAGCACATGTTCATGTGGCACCGGTTTGACATGTCCTCTTACCTGGCGGCCTCCGACCAGAACTTCCAGACTGGCGAGACGGGAGACGGTTCCATTGTGGACGTAGTCTTCTGCGGCATCACCACCCTGGAGGGCGAGGGCGAGCAGTACCTCAGCCAGGATTACCTGGGCAACTACACCTCGGAAATCAGCTATCGACCCACCACCACCCTGGTCCTCCTGGACAATGTGGGCCGCCTGTGGTACATCGATGAGATGACGAATATGAAGAAGGTCACCGGCGAGACCGGCAGTACCTACTTTACCGATGCCACCGGCGCCATGATGATTCCCGAGTCCTTCAACGGCGTCCTCTCTCAGGGCTACGACACCGATGGAGATGGCACGGATGACAGCTACTCCGTCTTCGTCATCCGGCAGATTCAGGAGACGCCGCTGCTGGATATGTACCTGGATGGCACCATGCCCCGGATTACCTACCACTTCTCGGACGTTGCCTTTGCCGGGAGGCTGGAGGACGGCACCCCCATGTTTGTGATGTCCCTGTACGACTACTGGAACAATGGTATCACCAATGAGCTGTACCTCTATGTTCCCGGCCATGAGACCGATGAGCTGGACCACGAGACCTGGCAGCCCATCCGGACTCCGGACCGCCTCTTCGACCTGGGCGACACGGGAGAGCGCAACATCATTGCCACCATCAACAAGGCGACGGTCACCGGAGGCGTCAGCGTCCAGACCGAAGCCGATGCCGAAGTCGTCAACACGTTCTGCGGCTTCTATCAAGGCTAATTCCCCTGCAAACAAGGACCTGCTGCAAAGATGGGCCATTTCGCCCGGACCTGCAGCAGGTCCGTTTTGCGCCCACCGGCGGAAGGGGCCGGCGCTGACCTGCCGCTCTTGAGGGGATGGACGTACAGCTACGGGTTGGGAGGTCCGAAAGCCAGGGAAGCGCCAGTCAATCTGTGGGTATGTTCTGAAGGGAGGGGGCGCAAACTAGGTCAGGAGGGCGGTTTGTGGGGACTTCCAAAAATAGGGGGATTTTGTTCAAAAATTATTTATAATCCGCCCCTTGACAATGGCGGGTTCGGGTTGTATAGTTACCTTAGCACTCGAGAAGATGGAGTGCTAACAGGAGGAGACGTCATGGAACTGACTGAGCGGAAGAAAAAGGTCCTGCAAACGGTGGTGGACCTCTATATTCGCACCGCAGAGCCGGTGGGCTCCAAGGCCATTGCGGCCATGCCCGGCATGAACTACTCCTCCGCCACCATTCGCAATGAGCTGGCGGACCTCACCACCATGGGCCTTCTGGAGCAGCCCCACACCTCCGCCGGGCGGGTTCCCTCCCCGGCAGGATACCGGCTGTATGTGGATGAGCTGATGCAGGGCTACAAGCTCAGCGTGGATGAGACCAAGGACCTGAAAAACGCCATGGAGCTGAAAATGCAGGAGTTTGACAAGGTCCTGGACAAGGTAGCCAGACTGGTCTCCCAGGCCACGGATCTGCCGGCCTACACTGTGGCGGCCCGGCAAGGAGCGGCCACGGTGAAGCGGTTTGAGATTCTCATGGCAGAGGCGGGAAGCTTCATCCTGGTGGTGATGACCAGCGGGGATGTGGTGAAAAACAAGCTGATCAAGCTGCCCCTCCATGTGACGGAGGCGGACCTGAAGCTCCTCAGCGCCCTGCTGAACGCCACCATGACCGGCCTGACTGTGGAGGACTTCACGGCGGAGCTCATGGACCGGGTGACCCAGAACGCCGGGGCCGCCGCCGGGCTGGTGCCGGTGATTTTGGACTTCACCGCCGGGGTTCTCCGGGGTCAGGAGGATCGCTCAGTGGCCCTCCGGGGCCAGGTCCGGCTGCTGCATCAGCCGGAGTACCAGGATGTGGAGAAGGCCCAGGAGGTGCTGAGCACCCTGGATGAGGAGACCATCTCCCAGCTCCCCGCCATGATGGGAGGCGAAAAGACCCAGATTCTGGTGGGGCCGGAGCAGGTGGCCCAGGAATTGAAAGACACTTCGGTCGTCATGACCAAATTCGACATTGGCGAGGGGATGCAGGGGCTCATCGGCGTGGTGGGACCCACCCGCATGGACTACGCCAAGGTCACGGCCCGGCTCAGCTACTTTGCGGAGAATCTGTCCAAAATGTTCTCCCGGCCGGAGCCCAACCGGAAGCAGCTTCCCCAGGGAAGCGCACCGGAGGATGAAACAAAGGAGGCATAGATTGTGGCTGACAAGGAAAACAAAAAGAACAAGAAAAAAGCCCAGGAGCCCCAGGAGGAACCCCAGGAGCAGCCGGAGGCCACCGAGGCCCCGGACCAGTCCGATCCGGTCCAGGAGCTTCAGGAGAAGCTGGATGCCCAGCACGAAGCCCATTTGCGGCTGGCGGCGGAGTATGACAACTTCCGCAAGCGAACCCAGAAGGAAAAGGAGGCCAGCTACGCAAACGGCAAGGCTGACACCATTGGCAAGCTCCTGCCCATTTATGACAATCTGGAGCGGGCCCTGAACCAGCCCACGGAGGACGCCGCTTACAAAAAGGGCGTGGAAATGACCATGGCGGAGCTGGAGAAGATTTTCCAGGGATTGGGCGTGAGCGCCTACGGCCAGGCGGGAGACGCCTTTGACCCCAACCTGCACAACGCCGTGATGCACACCCAGGACGAGAGCCAGGGGGAAAACGTCATCACCCAGGTGTTCCAGAAGGGCTTCCGCATGGGAGAGCGGGTCATCCGCTTCGCCATGGTTCAGGTTGCAAACTAGCATGCTCTGCCGGGGGCAGCCCGGTTTCATATAAATTTGTAAATTCATATACTCTCATGTAAAATAGGAGGAAGCATATTATGGCTAAGATTATCGGTATCGATCTCGGTACAACCAATTCCTGTGTCGCCGTTCTGGAAGGTGGCGAACCTGTTGTCATTGCCAACGCGGAGGGCAACCGCACCACCCCCTCTGTGGTGGCCTTTGCGAAAAACGGCGAGCGGATGGTGGGCCAGGTGGCAAAGCGCCAGGCCGTGACCAACGCCGACCGCACCATCGCCTCCATCAAGCGCCACATGGGCACCAACTACAAGGTGACCGTGGACGGCAAGAGCTATACCCCCCAGGAGATTTCCGCGATGATTCTGCAGAAGCTGAAGGCGGATGCAGAGAGCTATTTGGGCAGCCCCGTGACCGAGGCGGTCATCACCGTGCCGGCCTACTTCTCCGACTCTCAGCGCCAGGCCACCAAGGACGCCGGTAAGATTGCCGGCCTGGAGGTAAAGCGGATCATCAACGAGCCCACGGCTGCCGCCCTGGCCTATGGCCTGGACAAGGAGTCGGAGCAGAAGATCATGGTCTATGACCTGGGCGGCGGCACCTTCGACGTGTCCATCCTGGACATCGGCGACGGCGTCATCGAGGTCCTGGCCACTGCCGGCGACACCCGCCTGGGCGGCGACGACTTTGACCAGCGGATCATGGACTACCTGGTGGCCGAGTTCAAGAAAGCGGAGGGCATCGACCTGTCCAAGGACCGGGTGGCCATGCAGCGGCTGAAGGAGGCCGCCGAGAAGGCCAAGATTGAGTTGTCCGGCGTCACCACCACCAACATCAACCTGCCCTATATCACCGCCGACGCCACCGGCCCCAAGCACCTGGACGTGACCCTCAGCCGGGCCAAGTTCAACGAGCTCACCGCTGACCTGGTGGAGCGGACCATGGGTCCTGTGCGTCAGGCCATGTCCGACGCCAAGCTCTCCGCCTCCGACCTGGGCAAGGTCCTGCTGGTAGGCGGCTCCACCCGGATTCCTGCGGTGCAGGAGGCGGTCAAGAAGCTCACGGGGAAAGAGGGCTTCAAGGGCATCAACCCCGATGAGTGCGTGGCTGTGGGCGCTGCCATCCAGGGCGGCGTGCTGGGCGGCGATGTGAAGGACATCCTGCTGCTGGATGTGACGCCCCTGTCCCTGGGCATTGAGACCATGGGCGGCGTGTTCACCCGCCTCATCGACCGGAACACCACCATCCCCACCAAGAAGAGCCAGATTTTCTCCACGGCTGCCGACGGGCAGACCACGGTGGAGGTCCATGTGCTCCAGGGCGAGCGGGAAATGGCCGCTTACAACAAGACCCTGGGCCGGTTCCAACTCACAGGCATCGCCCCTGCGCCCCGTGGCGTGCCTCAGATTGAGGTGACCTTTGACATCGACGCCAACGGCATCGTGAACGTCTCCGCCAAGGACCTGGGCACCGGCAAGGAGCAGAAGATTTCTATCACCGCTTCCACCAACCTGTCCAAGGAGGACATCGACAAGGCTGTCCGGGAGGCGGAGCAGTACGCCGCCGAGGATAAGGCCCGGAAGGACGAGGTGGACGCCCACAACACTGCCGACCAGGTGATCTATCAGAGCGAAAAAGCGCTGACCGACCTGGGCGACAAGGTGACCGAGTCCGAGAAGGCGCCCATCCAGGCCGCCATTGAAAAGCTGAAGGAGGCCAACAAGGGAAGCGACGTGGAGGCTATCAAGGCCGCTACGGAGGAGGCCCAGAAGGCGTTCTACGCTGTGTCTGAGAAGCTGTACCAGCAGCAGGGCGGCCCCCAGGGCGGCGCAGCCGGCCCCAACCCCGGCGCCTCTGACGACGGCGTGGTGGACGCGGACTACGAGGAAGTGAAGGACTAAGGGCCTTTGCAGCATAAGCCGGAGGGACGCAGGCCGTCCCTCCGCTGTTGCGCTTATCTGGGCCGGTACATCTAAAGTGAGGTGAGAAGCCATGAGCGATGAGAAGAAACGCGATTATTATGAGGTGCTGGGAGTGGAGAAATCCGCCAGCGCCGATGACATTAAAAAGGCCTACCGCAAAAAGGCCCTCCAGTACCACCCGGACCGGAACCCCGGGGACAAAGAGGCCGAGGCAAAATTCAAGGAATGCAACGAGGCCTATGAGGTCCTGTCCAACGATGAAAAGCGGAGCCGGTACGACCAATACGGCTTTGCAGGGGTGGACCCCAACTTCAACCCCAACGCCGGGTTTGGCGGAGGCTTCGGAGGCTTTGGAGACGCCTTCTCCGGCTTCGGGGACATCTTCGGAGATCTGTTCGGCGGCGGCAGCCGCCGGAGCCCCAACGGACCCCGGCAGGGGGAGAACGTGGGGGCCCGGCTGGAGCTGACCTTTGAGGAGGCTGCATTTGGTGCGGAGAAGGAGGTTCCGGTGACCCGGATTGAGGCCTGCGCCAAGTGCTCCGGCACCGGTTCTGCCGCCGGAAGCGCACCGGAGACCTGCCCCACCTGCCGGGGCACCGGCTCGGTGCGCACCACCCAGAACTTTATGGGTATGACCATGCAGTCCACCACCGCCTGTCCCAAGTGCGGCGGCACTGGCAAAATCATTAAGGATCCCTGCCCCACCTGCCGGGGCAAGGGAAAGGTTCGCCGGTCCACCAAGATCCGGGTTCAAATCCCCGCCGGTGTGGATGACGGCCAGACCGTCCGGGTCCGGGGGGAGGGCTGCACTGGCTCCAACGGAGGGCCCAGCGGCGACCTGCTGGTGGAGGTTTCCATCCGGAGCCACCCCTTCTTCCAGCGAGACGGGGCAAATGTACTGTGCGAGCTTCCCATTACCTTCACCCAGGCGGCTCTGGGGGCGGAGCTAGAGGTCCCCACCCTGGACGGGAAGGTCCGCTATACCATTCCCGAGGGCACCCAGACCGGCACGGTCTTCCGCCTTCGGGGCAAGGGCATCCCCTTTGTCCACAGCAAGACCCGGGGAGATCAACTGGTCACCGTGGTGGTGGAAACGCCCACAAAGCTGTCCCGGGAGCAGAAGGAGCTTCTCCGCCGCTTTGGTGAGAGCACCAGGGACGCCGGTGTGCAGCCTAAAAATGCCAGGTTTTTCGAAAAGCTGAAGCAGTATTTTGACAAGTGACATGTTTTTTGGCGGAAAGTTCTTTGGGACTTTCCGCCAAAAAAATTGCAGCCCCGCAGGGCGGGGCTACGTACCATGTGGGGAGCTTCAGGCTGAACGCACGATCTTCCAATTTTGCACGGGCGGGGCCCAGCCGTGACGGATGAGGATGGGGGAGATCTAGCTGGTAGCTATGAGGTCATTTCTCAAAGAAGGCCCGGGTTTGGCCGGCATTGCGGCGGATTTCGTCTTGGAGGGCCTCCAGACTGGGGAAACGGCGCTCGCCCCGGAGGAAATGCCACAGCTCCAGGGTGACGGGCTGGCCGTACAGGTCGCCGGTGTAGTCCAGAAGCCAGGGCTCAATGGTGAGGCCATGGCCGTTTACGGTGGGGCGGGTTCCGATGTTGGTGACGGCCAGATACGTTCCCTCCGGAGTGCGTGCCCGGCAGGCATAGACGCCCTTGGGGGGGAGGAGAAGCTCCGGCGGGAGCTCCAAATTGGCGGTGGGAATGCCCCAGGTCCGGCCCAGATGGGCCCCCGATACCACGGTGCCGGTGAACTGGTGGGGATGCCCCAAAAACCGGCGGGCCCGGTCCAGGTCGCCGGCTTCCAGAAGGGAGCGGATGTAGGTGGAGGAGACGGTGATGCCCTCCAGGCGGTACTCCGGAACGACGGCGCAGCCAATCCCCAGCTTGGCGCAGGCCTCCAGCAGCCGGGCGGCGGTGCCTTCCCCCCGCGCGCCGAAGCGAAAATCATGGCCGCAGATGAGGGCGGCTGCATGGTACTCCTCCACCAGAACGGACTGCAGGAAGAACTCCCAGGGCATATCCCGCATATGGCGGTCAAAGTGAATGGGAAGGACCTCCTGGATTCCGTAAAGCTCCTCCATCAGCCGCACCCGATCCTGGGGCGCACTGAGCAGGGGCACAGCTTTGCCGGAAACCAGGGAATCGGGATGGCTGTCAAAGGTCAGGGCGGCGGCGCGGCAGCCCAGCCGGTCCGCCTCCTGGCGGCACCGGGTCAGGAGCTGGCCATGGCCCAAATGGACGCCGTCAAAGAAGCCCAGAGCAATGACGCGTGGCTGGTTCAAATCAGTTCACCTCGAAAAAGCTTTTGATGGTCTGCATACGGGTTCCGTCGCACCGGCCCAGGGCCAGGAATTCGGAAGCGCCGTAGAGCCGGTAGGTCCCAGGGGCAAGGGTCAAAGAGAAAGCGGCGCCGCACCGGCAAGCCCGCTCCTGCCGGGGCGTCAGGCGCACCGGAGGGCTGCTTTCAAACATGGAGTCCACGGGGAGCAGCAGGGAGGAGACGTCCTCCCCGGCCTGGGCCCGGTCCAGCAGGAGCTGGAGGGGGAGGGCCTGGTCCAGGGTGTAAGCCCCTGCCCGGCTTCGCCGCAGGGCCGCCATGCAGCCGCCGCAGCCCAGGGCTTTGCCGATGTCCTCACACAGGGTGCGAATATAAGTACCTTTGGAGCACCGGACCCGGAGGCGGCAGTCGCCATCCCGGAATTCCAGCAGCTCCAGTTCATAAATGGTAATGGGCCGCGGCTGACGCTCCACCGCCTTGCCCTGGCGGGCAAGCTCGTAGAGCTTCTGGCCGTTCACCTTCAGGGCAGAATACATAGGGGGCACCTGCATCTGGGGGCCAAGAAAGCGGGCCAGAACGGCCTCCAGGGCCTCCGGAGAGACGTCGGCAGGCCGGGTCTCCAGGATGCGGCCTGTGACATCCTGGGTGTCGGTGAGAAGCCCCAGGCGCAAGGTGGCGATGTATTCCTTCTGTGCGCTCTCAAAGAATTCCACGGCCCGGGTGGCTCTGCCTACGAAAATGGGCAGAACGCCGGTGGCCATGGGGTCCAGGGTGCCGCCGTGGCCAATGCGCCGGGTTTGGAAGACCCGGCGCAGCCGGGCCGCCACATCCTGGCTGGTCCAGCCCTGGGGCTTATCGATGGGAATGATTCCAGTGGCCATGGGGCCTCCTTTCCAAACGCGGGTCACACGGCTTGCACCATGCCCAGGCTCCGGAGCACCTCCAGAACCCGGGTCCGGGCCTCAGCCTGGTTGCAGGGCAGGGTGGCTCCGGCTGCGGCGGCGTGGCCGCCGCCCCCCAGGGCGGCGCATACGGCGGCAGCGTCATAGCCGGGGGCGGAGCGGACGGAGAGCTTGGTGTCTCCACACTCCACGGTGCGGAAGGTAACCGCCAGCTGGACGCCCTCCACGTTCCGGGCGAAGTTGGACACATCCTCCAGGTCGTCCTCGGTGACGCCGGTTTCCCGCTCCACCTCTAAGGGGATGAGGCACAGGGCGAGGGTTCCACCCTGGAGAAGCTCCAGGTGCTGGGCCATATAGGCGTTCAGCCGGAGACGGCACAGGCGGGTGGTTTCAAACAGCTGCTTGTTAATGGGGTAGGTCTTCGCCCCGGCCTCCAGACAGGCGGCAGCCACCTGCAGGGTGCGGGCGGTGGTGTTGGAATAGCGGAAGCATCCGGTGTCTGTGGACACGGCCACGTACAGGGCCTCTGCCGTGGGACGGTCCAGACGGAGGCCCATGGCGGTCAAAACCCGGTAGATGATCTCCCCACAGGCGCCGGCCGACGGGTCGATGTGCCCCCGGGCGGCAAAGCCGGGATTGGTGCCATGATGGTCCAGAAGCAGATCCACCGGCAGCGTCTGCGCCCCTTTGCAGAGCATCTCCCTGCCGGCCACGTCCACGCTGACCACCAGCGCCCCGGGGATGGGGGCGGGGCAGGTGAGGCCCCGGTGATAGGGGCGGTACCGCTCTGTCAGCTGGGGGTTTTCCAGAATGAATGCCTTTTTTCCCAGGGACCGCAGGCCACGGCACAGGGCGGCGGCTGAGCCGGCTGTGTCTCCATCGGGGCGGCGGTGGGTCAGAATCAGGACCGAAGATACCTCCCAAAGGGCCTGGGCGATCTCAGGAATGGTCAGAGCTTTCATGTTCATCATCCTTTGCAATGTGCAGCGAGTTGAGCAGATCCAGCATGTGGGCGCCCCGGGTGATGGAGTCGTCCTCCTGCCACTGGAGCTCCGGCGTGTAGCGGAGCTGCAAGGCGGCCCCCAGCTCCCGGCGGAGGTAGCCGCCTGCGGAGCGGAGCCCCTTCAGAGCGTCTCCCCCCTTGCCCTTGTCCAGGAAACTGACGTAAACCTTGGCATAGCGCAGGTCCGGCGTAGTCTCCACCCGGGTGATGGATATCATGGTGGACTGCACCCGGGGGTCCTTCAGGTTGCGAAGCAGGCTTGCCAGCTCCCGCTGGATTTCCTCATTGATGCGGCCGATTCGATTGGATGCCATTGGCACGTCCTCCTCTAGTAAATTCAGGTTCCGAATGGATGGGGCGGAGCCTGGAAAAAGCACCCGCCGCGCCGCGTTTGCGGTGCGGCGGGTGTGGAATCATTGCTTGATTTCCTCCATGGCGAAGCACTCAAATACGTCGCCCTCTTTGATGTCATTGAACCGGTCAATGGACATGCCGCACTCGTAGCCGGCAGTCACTTCCTTCACGGAATCCTTAAACCGCTGCAAGGAGCCCACGGCGCCCTGGTGTAGGACAATGTGGTCCCGCAGGACCCGAACCTGGGCGTCCCGGGTTACCTTGCCGTCTTTGACATAGCAGCCGGCGATGGTGCCGATGGCGGAGACCTTGTAGGTCTGGCGGACCTCGGCGTGACCGATGACGACCTCCTGATACTTGGGCGCCAGCATACCCTTCAGAGCGGCCTCGATTTCGTTGATGGCGTCGTAAATCACCCGGTACATCCGCACATCTACCTTAGCCCGCTGGGCGCTGGCCTGGGCGGCGGCGTCGGGACGGACGTTGAAGCCGATGATAATGGCGTTGGCTGTGGAGGCCAGAAGAATGTCGGATTCGTTCACGGCGCCCACGCCGGTGTGGATCACCTTGACCCGGACCTCGTCGTTGCTCAGCTTCAGGAGGCTGGCCTTCAGAGCTTCGGCAGAGCCCTGGACGTCGGCCTTCACGATGAGGTTCAGGTCCTTCATCTCTCCCTCCTGCATCATGGCGAAGAGGTTGTCCAGAGTGATCTTGGTGTTGAGCTGGGCGGCGGCGTCCTTCTCCGCCTGGCGGCGCTGCTCCACCAGCTCTCTGGCCATGCGCTCGTCGGAGACGGCGTTGAATTCGTCGCCCGGGGCGGGGACATCGGCCAGACCGGTGATTTCCACCGGGACGGAGGGACCGGCGGTCTTTACGGTGCGGCCCTTGTCGTTGGTCATCACCCGAACGCGGCCCACGGCGGTGCCGGCAATGATCACATCGCCCTGGTTCAGGGTGCCGTTCTGGATCAGGAGGGTGGCGATGGGACCCCGGGTCCGGTCCAGACGGGCCTCGATCACGGTGCCCTTAGCGGCGCGGTTGGGGTTGGCCTTCAGCTCCTGCACTTCGGAGGTGAGGATCACCATCTCCAGCAGCTCGTCAATTCCCTGACCGGTCTTGGCGGAAATGGGACAGATCACCGTATCGCCGCCCCACTCTTCGGGAACCAGGTCATATTCTGTGAGCTGCTGCTTGATCCGGTCCGGATTAGCCCCGTGCTTATCCATTTTGTTAATGGCCACGATGATGGGAATTTTCGCGGCCTTGGCATGGTTGATGGCTTCCACCGTCTGGGGCATGATGCCGTCGTCGGCAGCCACCACCAGAATGGCGATGTCTGTGCACATGGCGCCCCGGGCGCGCATGGAGGTGAAGGCCGCATGGCCGGGGGTATCCAGGAAGGTGATGGGATTGCCGTTGATTTGGACGGTGTAAGCACCGATGTGCTGGGTGATGCCGCCGGCCTCGCCAGAGACCACGTTGGTTTTTCGCACGGCGTCCAGCAGGCTGGTTTTGCCGTGGTCTACGTGTCCCATGACCACGACCACAGGGCTCCGGGGCTGAAGCTCCTCAGCGGTATCCACATGGTCGTCAATGATTTTCTCTTCAATGGTGACGGTGACTTCCCGCTCCACCTTGCAGCCCAGCTCTGTGGCCACGAATTCGGCGGTGTCGAAGTCGATGGTTTCGTTGATGGAGGCCATGACGCCGTTTTTCACCAGGGTTTTGATCACCTCGGCGGCGGTCTTCTTCATGCGGCTGGCCAGCTCTGCCACCACAATTTCCTCGGGAATTTTTACGGTGAGAGGCGTCTTTTTAATGACCTCCATGCGCAGGCGGCGCATTTTCTCCTGCTCCTCGGAGCGGGCCTTGCTGCTCTGGAATTTTCCACCCTTTTTGTTGTTTTTGGCCTTGCTGCCGATTTTCTGCTTGCCGCCGGAGATATTTTGGATCCGCTCGGAGACCAGAGTGTCCACCCGGTCGTCAAACCGGTCAGAGTTGACCTGCACGGCGGAGGTATCCACCACACGGCGCTCCCGCTTGCGCTCCGGTTGCACGGGCTTGGGCTCCGGCTTGGCCTCGGGCTTGATTTCAGACTTGGGTGCGGGGGCGGCGGCCTTGACTGCCGGGCTGGATTTCACCGGGGCGGCGGCTTTGGGCGATTCCTTGGCAGGCTTGGGCTCCGGCTTTTTGGCGGCGGCAAAAACCTGCTCCAGAGAGTCGATTTGACGGTTCTGGGTGATATGGTCAAAGATGACGTTCAGCTGCTCGTCGGTGAGTACCTGGCTGTTGCTCTTGGGCTTGTCGAAGTACTTGCCGGCGACTTCTGATACCTCCTTCGGCGTCATGCCGAAATCTGCGGCCACTTCTCGGACTCGATACTTGATAAAACTCATAATTCCGCACCTCCATGTGACTTCTTGCCGTGCTTCCTGACGGCGGACCCGCTTCCGGGAGCTTGCTTTCGGACGGCGGGCTTGGCCTGCCGCTTGGACTGGGCAACGGGAGTGCCCGGCCCGGCTTTATGATGACCAGCCGGCCCTCCCGGCTGACGTCTGCGTTTTCCCCGCTGGAGGTTTTTCTGGTGAGCCTTTTCCTCCAACTGCCGCTGGCGCACCCGTTTGGTCCGGTTGGCCAGATCCTCCAGGGCCCCCTCATACCGCTGGGGGTCCTCCAGAGCCTGCAAAAAGGCCAGGGCCAGGGCAGGGTCGGTGATGGCGGCCAGGGATACTACGCTCTTACCCAGGGCCGCGCCCAGTTCCTCTTTGGAAAAGGGAACCACCGCCAGCTGCTGGCCGGAGCCGGCCACAAAGTTCCGGGCCCGGCGCAGCGCCCCGTCGGGAGCGTCCTTGGCAACGAGCAGGAGCCTGGCATGGCAGGCTCGGGCGGCTGCTCCTGCGGATTCCTCTCCAATTTCAATCCGACCGGCCTTTTTGGCCAGGGACAGGTAATTGATGGCGTTAGGTTTCATGATGCGCCTCCATTTCCCGGGCCAACCGCTCCAGCACCTCAACGGGAATGGCGGCCTCCAGATTTCTCTCCAGGGACTTGGAGCGCATGGCCTTTTTCAGGCAATTGGGGTCCGGGCACAGGTAGGCGCCCCGTCCGGGAGCCTTGCCCTGGAAATCCAGACTGACAGCGCCCTCCGGCGAACGGACGACGCGGATCAACTCCCGCTTTGGCTTGCGTTCCCGGCAGCCCATGCATTGGCGCATGGGAATTTTTCTCTGCATAAAGACTCCCTCCCTCTATTTTTTGGTGAAATTTCCCGGTTTATTCCTCTTCCTCAGTCTGGGGCTCCTGTGCAAGGGGCGCTTCCGGGAGGGGCTCTGGGGTCTTCTCCGGGAATTCTGAGGCTTTGGAGGCGGGCTTGATGTCAATTTTATAGCTGGTGAGCCGGGCGGCCAGGCGGGCGTTTTGACCCTCTTTTCCAATGGCCAGGCTCAGCTGATCGTCGGGTACCACCACCCGGCAGGCCTTCTGACCGGGGATCTGATCCACGGAAATCACCTCGGCGGGGCTGAGGGCGGCGGCCACATACTGGCAGGGGTCCTCGGACCAGGTGATGATGTCCATTTTTTCCCCGTGCAGCTCATTGACGATGGCGCCCACACGGCCGCCCCGGGGGCCGACACAAGCGCCCACGGGATCGATGTCCTCCTGGGCGGCCCGGACGGCAATCTTGGTCCGGGAGCCCGGCTCCCGGGCGATGTTCCGAACCTCCACCAGGCCCTCGGCAATTTCCGGGACCTCCAGCTCAAACAAACGGCGGACCAGATTGGGATGGGTCCGGGAGACAAAGACCTGGGGGCCGCGGTTGGAGCGGTGGACGTCCACCACGTAGACCCGGATGAGGTCGCCCTCCTGGTAAGCCTCCCCGGGGATCTGTTCCCCGGCGCGGAGAATGGCGTCGGAGCGCTCCGTGCCCGTGCCGATGCGGATATACATATCTCCGGAGGGGTCCATGCGCAGAACCGTGCCGGTGAGAATCTCCTGGGCCTTGGAGGAGTAATTGTCGTAAACGGCGCCCCGTTCGGCCTCCCGGATGCCCTGGATGATGACCTGCTTGGCGGTCTGGGCGGCGATGCGGCCGAAGTTTTCTACCTTCACCGGGATTCGGATCACATCGCCCGGCTGGGCATTGGGGGAGGTGTTCCGGGCGGCGTCCAGGGAGATCTCAGAAGCGGGGTTCTCCACCTCCTCCACAACGGTCCGCTGCTGGACCATGGACATGACAGCTTCTGTGAGCTCCACCTCCACATTTTCCGCAGGGACCTCCCGGTGGTCCTCCCGGTCCTTCCGGTAGGCGTTGATGAGGGCCTGCTTGATCCGATCCACCATATAGTCTACGGGAATGCCCCGCTCTTTTTCCAGCATTTGCAGGGCGGCGAAAATCTCCGCCGGCTGGCAGAGCTGGGGTTCCGGACTTTTCTTCTTTACATTTCTGGCCATGACTGTTTCCTCCTGTCAGAATTCCACCCGGAGCCGCACCTGGGCAATCTCCGATTTTTCAAAGGTAAGGGAGACGGAGCCGGTCGCGATGGTGACGCGGCCGTTGTCGTAGCCCTCCAACGTGCCGGGATACTCCTTCGCCCCGTCTCTGGGGCGGTACAGCTTCACCAGCACAGGGCTGTGGAGAAACTGCTGGAAATCCCCGGGGCGCTTCAGCACCCGCTCCAGACCGGCGGAGCAAACCTCAAAATGATAGCTGTCGGGGATGGGGTCCTTCTCGTCCAGGATGGGGTCCAGGGCCCGGGAGATGGCTTCGCAGTCTGTGATGTCCACGCCGCCGTCTTTGTCAATGTAGATCCGGAGGAACCAATCCGCTCCTTCCCGGACGTATTCCACGTCCCACAGCCGGCAGCCCAGACTTTCCACAACGGGGCGGGCGAAGCCGGTTACCTGCTCTGTGATTTTCATTCTAAACACGCCTTTCTCAGCAAGAAAGAGAGGGGCGCACCCCTCTCTTTCGTAAGTCAACCATGATTACAAACATTATAGCACTCCCAAGCCTGTTTGGCAAGGGGTTTTTCAAGAAATTCCAGAAGGAAATCCGATTTATTTGAACATTGGGGGAACAGCCAGTGGAAATTCAGAGAGCATCGCTGCCGTAGGCCTCCAGAATGGCGCAAATGGCGTCCACATAGTCCTGGCCGTAGCCCTTTTCCTGAAAGTCCTGGGCACTGGAGACGTGGGGAAATTCAAACAGGCAGGCATCATAGCCCAGGGTATAGGCCGCCCAGGCGCTGTAATAACCGTCGGCGCTCCTCAAAGAGGCGTAGCTGTTGCCGGGAAAGTAGTCGCTGAAGGTTTGAAACAGGGTGCCGGACCGGTCACCGGAGGGGATGATCTGCTGATACCAGCCGTGGGTGTCAATCAGAATATTCAGCCCGTCTCCCATGACAGATTGGGTAAATTGGGCCAGGGCCAGGGCCTCCCGGGCGCGCAGAGGCTCGCTGCCGCAGTAATTCCGGGGGCTGTAGTCGCTGCTGAAGCGGTAGGGGAAGCACCGGTTCAAATCCATACCGGACCCCTCTTCGCTGAGGCCGTCTTCATTCAGGGAATGGGTGGTGCACCGCCCCGGACCGTCGCAGGTCCAGCCGTCATAGAGACCGTCGGGGTTGAGGCAGGGCAGCACATACACCGTCCAGTCTCCGGGGACAATCAGCGATGCATATTGGTCCGTCAGGGTTTCTATGAGCAAATTTCCTGTGTCCACCAGTAGCTGCCCGTCCTGTTCAAAATTGTCCTCCCAGCCGTGGATGGCGAAGGTGACAATCAGAACGTTTTCCCCCGTGCCGAACCGGTAGGCCAGGAGCTTCCGACCGGCCCCGCTGCGGCCGTAGCAGATGGTTTCCCGACTGCTGGGCTCCGGCGGGCGGGCAGGGAAGAGCCGGGTGAACCTGGCACGGGCATAGTCGTGACGTACCAGCTGCACTGCGGCCGTTCCCGGGGAAAGGGCGGGAAACGCATTCTCCAGCCATCCTGTGGCCACGGTCAGGGAAGCCTGACCAACCGGGTGCGCCGCCGGCAGAAAGGCATAGGAACTGACCCGCTCCAGGTTGCCGGGGCTGGCCGGTGCAGCGGAGATGCACGGAACGGAATGGGCAGCGCACCAAATGCACAGAAAGCATACGGCCAACCCGCCGGTGATCCGGCAGAGCCGCGTGAGTTTTCTCCGTATTGCCATGAGCTCCCCCCTTTTGAAACCATTATACGTCAAAGTGCGCCTCTTGTCCAGAAGATAGACGCCATGTAAAGCAACATTTACAAATTGGTCTGGGCCACATAGAGCCCCTACAGGGGTTGTACCGTAGCTCCTGCCTGCCCCGGAGGCCGCACCCTACGGCGCGCCTTGCAGCTGGTCTCTTGAACGCCGTACAGGGATGCCCGCCGCCCGAAACGGTTTATTTGCGGATGTCCTGTCCGGCAAAATACTTTTTCAAGGGGATGTACAGCACCGCTGCAATGGCCAGAGCCAGCAGCATATTGGGGAGCATATAGCTGCCGTTGTACACCAGAGAGTACAGGTTGGCATTGTCGAAGGTGCCGAAGCCCGGGATATTTTTGGGCTCGTAGATCCGGTAAATGGTGATGCCGCTGATGAAATGGACCAGGAAACGGACTGCGCAGCCTAAAACGGTGCCCGGGAAGATGCCCCAGGCCTTCCCACGAAACAGACCCGCCAGGCCCAGAGGGGTAAAGGCCACCAGGTAATCCAGCAGCATGGACTGCCAGCCCCAGGCGTAGGCCCCGTCAAAAATCAATTGCAGCAGGCCAAAGGCAAAGCCGACCAGCAGGCCCTGGCCCAGCCCCCAGCGCAGGGCAAAAAACACAATGGGGAAGATTGCGGGAGTCAGGGAGCCGCCGTTGGGCAGCTGCATGAACTTGAGGTAGCTCAGGGCCTGAGCCAGGGCTACCATGATGGCCCCCTCGCACAGGGTGCGGACGCGGAGATGGGAGCGGTTTGTATTTGCCATGGGAATGGATACCTCCATTGTGGGGAAATCCCCAAAAATAAAATCGCATTGCAAACCCGCCGGCGGTGCGCAATGCGATACGTCCATATCTGCATCTTTCCCTACGACGGCATAACCCGTATCAGGTTTGCGGGTGAGGGCGCGGCTTCGCCCAATCTCAGCCGGAATCGTCCGGCTCCCCGAAGAGTGATTTGTTCTGCGATTCGAGGCAATTATACAAGAACAGGGGGGAAATGTCAATGTGCGGTTGTGCGCTTTTGCGGAATTTGCTATGGGTGGTGGGCTTTCCCTTGAAAAATGCGGGATTCGTGGTATGATGATATGGAATATAGGATCTGGGAGGTTGCCGTATGCGGAAAACGAAAATCATCTGCACCATTGGGCCGGCCTGTGAAAATGAGGAGACCCTGACTGAGATGTGTTTGGCGGGCATGAATGTGGCGCGCCTGAATTTTTCTCATGGCTCTCACGAGGAGCATCAAAAGAAAATCGATTTGATCCGGCGGGTCCGGGAGAAGCTGGAGCTCCCCATTGCCATTATGCTGGACACCAAGGGACCGGAATACCGGATCAAAACCTTTGCAAATAAGCGGATCACCCTTCACGATGGGGATATGTTTACCTTTACCACCGACGATGTGGTGGGAGATCAGACCCGGGTTTCCGTCACCTATAAGGGCCTCATAGAGGACCTGGAGGTGGGCGACACCATTATGGTCAACAACGGCCTGGTCATTTTCCGGGTGGAGCAGCTGGAGGGCAGCAATGCCCGGTGCCGGGTCTTGGCAGGGGGCGATCTGTCTGACCGGAAGAGTATGAATTTCCCCAACCGGGTGCTGGCTCACGACTTCCTCAGCCAGCAGGATCAGGAAGACCTGCTGTTTGGCATCCGGAATGGGGTGGACTTCGTGGCGGCTTCCTTTGTTTCCAACCGCCGGGATATGGAGGATCTGCGGACGTTCCTGGATGAAAACGGCGGAAGTGACATCGATATCATTGCTAAAATTGAAAATCGCTCTGGCGTGGACCACATTGAGGAGATCTGCCAGGTGGCCGACGGCGTGATGGTGGCCCGGGGGGACCTGGGGGTGGAAATTCCCTTTGTGGAGGTCCCAGCCATTCAGAAGTACCTCATCAACAAGTGCCGCCTCCTGGGCAAGCGGGTCATTACCGCCACGGAGATGCTGGAATCCATGATTCACAATCCGCGCCCCACCCGGGCGGAGATTTCCGATGTGGCCAATGCGGTTTACGACGGCGCCTCCGCCGTGATGCTTTCCGGGGAGACCGCCGCCGGCAAATATCCCGTGGCCGCTGTGAAAAACATGGCTGAAATTGCGGAGTATACGGAGAAGCACATCAGCTACATCCACCGCTTTCACACCACGGAGTTTGAGATTCACAGCAATCTGGACGCAGTGTCCCACGCCACCTGTGCCATGGCCATTGACGTGGGGGCCAAGTGTATTGTAGTCAGCTCCATGAGCGGCCGCACGGCCCGAATGGTCAGCCGGTTCCGCTGCCCGGCGGACATCGTGGGTATGACCACCACGGAGCGGGCCTGGCGAAAGCTGGCTCTGAGCTGGGGCGTTACCCCGGTGCTCAGTGAGGAGTTCAACTCCATGGACGTGATGTTTTATCACGCGCTGCACCAGGCAAAGCGGGTCTGCCACCTGGAAAAGGGGGACAACGTGGTCCTGACCGGCGGGCAGATCAACGGGCATCCGGGCAATACCAACACCATTAAGGTGGAGACGATTAAATAATAGGGTGGTAAGGGCAGGCTTTGGGGCGCAGGGATACCGGACTTCCTCTGCCGGTATCCCCGCCCAAAGGGCATATGCAAGGCAGGGACTTTAAAAAGAAAAAAAGCGAAATTTTCCCTTGACATAGCTTGGCCTGCATGGTAAAATTGGAAAGCTGATGGTTCACGCCTTGCGGGTGTAGTTCAATGGTAGAACACCAGCCTTCCAAGCTGGATACGCGGGTTCGATTCCCGTCACCCGCTCCAACATGCGCCAGTAGCTCATCTGGATAGAGCAACTGCCTTCTAAGCAGTAGGTAGGGGGTTCGAGTCCCTCCTGGCGTACCAGGTTCCCGGACCCCTGACCGGTCAGGTTGGAAAAGTAAATATGGTGGATGTGGCCTAGCTGGTTAAGGCGTCAGATTGTGGCTCTGAAGATCGAGGGTTCGAATCCCTTCATCCACCCCATTTTCTTTTTTTACCAGATTCTCCCGTCGGTGTCAACATTGGGATGTCGCCAAGCGGTAAGGCACCAGACTTTGACTCTGGCATTCGTAGGTTCGAGTCCTGCCATCCCAGCCATCGTCGGAGCAAAGTCACTTTGCTCCGAATTTTTTGCATCATGACCCGCTAGCTCAGTTGGCAGAGCAATTGCCTTTTAAGCAATGGGTCTGGAGTTCGAATCTCCAGCGGGTCACCACGTCGTCGCGGACTGCATATCGTTCGCGACGACTTTTTTACAAAAGTCATCTCTCACGCATTCCGTCGCTCCTCCTCTCCAAACCGAACCCGCTGCACTGGGCTTCGGTTTGGTTTTGGCTGCAAACCTGAAAGCAGCGGCATCTATAGTGTTGCGATGTTACAAAACCATATTATACAAACCTTTATTTCTGCGGAGTTGGCTTTGCGGGAACAGTTTGTATGAGACGGAAATAGGGCGGATACCTAAAATCGAGCGGCTAAGTCGTATGGCTGAGCCGTTCGGTTTTTTCATATCATGTTTTCGCAGATGAAGATACCTGTTTGGCAGTTAAGCCGCTCCTGCAATCGATTTCTACCTAGACCGAAAAAATTTGCCCATAACTCTTGACACTACCCACTTGCAGGCCAGCTTGAAGAGCTTCCCCAAGTGGATTGAGCATATATCGGCCCCTCGTAAAAAGCAAACCGGTTCACCCTGGGAAGGGTTAGCCGGTTTGCTTTTTTGGTACGTCTCCTGCCTTCCAAGCGGGAGGTAAATCATGTATTTTCGTTTTTCAATGCATCGATGGGGTTTTCTCGCTTGATCCGTCCCATGGCGTAGAGCATGGTGGAAAAAACCACAGCAAAGATACTGCACACCGCCACTGCTACCGCGCTCCAGGGGACCTGGAACGAGCTGGAAACAGCTTGGCCCACAGCTTCATAAATGAGCACTGTCATAAGACCAGAAAGGGGCACTCCAAAAGCCAAAGCCCGGAAGCCATAGAGAAGGCATTCATAATTCATCATCCGGTTTAGACCTCCACGGGTCATTCCTACCGAGCGGAGCATGGCAAATTCCCGGCGGCGCAGGGCCACATTGGTGGAGATGGTGTTGAACACATTGGTCGCAGCAATGAGGGAGATCAGAACAATAAACCCGTAAGAAAACACGTTTATAATGGTAACCAGATTCCGGTTGGAAGACTCCTGGCCCCGTACATCTATGACCTGACCACTGCCAGTGTAGCTTCCCCGCTCCAGAAGAATCTCCTCCAGAGACTCTGCCGTCTCGCCATGGCTGCTGCTGGTAAAGCAGACGGAGGTCTCACTGCCATCATCGGGAGCACTTGCGTAGGGGTAGATCAGAATGCACCCGCCACCTTCTCGTTCTGACACGCCCAAAGGCAGGTCCTGTACGGTGGGGCCCAAGTGAATGGCAGCGGTTCGGGTGGGACGGCTGACCTCCTCTCCCTCCTCGTTCAGGAAGAAATCTCTGGCAGGGGCCACCGTACCGGGTAGATCCTCCGCAGCATTTTCAGTATGGCTGAAGAAGTAGCCCGCCACCTCCTGGGGCTGCCGAAGGGCCGCCGTCTCCACACCGCTTTTCAGAAATTGGTAGGTATAAACCTGGCGCTCATAGTTTCCGCTTTTCCCGGTGGCATAGATTACGGTGCTGCCTCGGTTGTATACCAACGGCAAAGGGGCTGCAGAGTTCAGATACTGCCCGGCATCCAGCCCCTGCTCCTCCAGGAACTGCCCATAGGTGTGTTCATCCACATAATACTGCTCTACAGGAATGGCCACTTCCCCCTGAAAGGACGGGTCTGTGCAAGCCTGCCAGAACGCCGCAGACGATGCCTCGCCATAGCGCAGGTAGGTTTCATCCAGCTGGTCCTGCTCCAGGAGCAGGTACCCCTGCGCTTCCTTCCAATACGCGTATGCTTTGACACCTTTTGCCTCCAGCAGGGCTGGAAGTAGCGCTTCCGGATCGGATTCCCCGCTCAGGTAGCACACAACGTCATAATTGCTGACAGTCAGCGTCTCATCCACCGTGCTGGTGAGGTACATGCAGAAGGAGCTGGCAGAAATAAAAAGGACCAAACTCAGCACCAGGGACACAATGGTAGCCCGGTAGCGCCGGCGGCTGCGCCGGAAGTACTTCTTGGCCAGGATTCCCTCCAGTCCGAAGAGGCGGCCCGTCAGGCGGGACACCCGGACATCCTTGCCCCGGCTGTGGATATCCTGATTTTGCCGGATGGCCTCCAGGGCCGTCACCCGTGTGGCCCGCTTGGCTGGAATCCACACGGAAATCAGCACCGTCACCAGGGCAATGACCGCAGAAATCCCCACCGAGGCCCAGGAGACCCGGAATCGCATGGGAATCTCTGCTGCCATCATACCCTGGAACATCCCCCCAATGAAATGTAGCGTAACGGCCATGCCTCCCATACCGCAAAGGATGCCCAAGGGAATCCCTATGGCCGAAATCACCCCCGCTTCATACAGCACAGACCGGCGGAGCTGGCCCCGGGTGGCGCCCACGGAGCGCAACAGTCCAAACTGCCGGGTCCGTTCAGAAACAGAGATGGAAAAGGCGCTGTAAATCAGGGACACAGATCCCAGCACAATGAGAAAAATCAAAATGGAAGCCAGATTCACAAAGACCCGGCCAAAGTTATCATACCGGAACACCCCGTCCGCAGCCAGCAAACCCCAGTTTTCATCCTCCGGCAGATTGTGGTCCCGGATGACGCCGTCCAGTTCATCTATATCCGTTGTTTTGTAATACAGCAGATAATTTTGAGGGCCGTCCTGCTCCGGCACTGTAAGAAAGGTATACCCCGGCCCGGAATAGGGCTCAAAATCCGGCCGCTCATAAAAGCCCACCACTGTGTAGCGCCCAGTCTTTCGGACCTGGATGGACTCCCCATCGCACAAAGGGTTATTCTGGTTTAGGGAGTATCCATCCAGCACACGTTCTCCCAGCGTCAGCTCCACGGTGTCTCCAATCTGAAGGCTGGCCCCGCCGTTTCCCGGGGAGAGGTAGTGGGTGGGGACCAGGATTTCCCCCTCTCGCTGCGGCAGGCGCCCCACCGGCCGGACCGGCATGGTATTCAGGTAGGTCTCATCCACGCCCAGCAGGTAAATATAGGGCTTTTCCTCGTTCCGGCTCTCACTTTCTGAATAGCCAAGTACTTCCGCTGAGGCCACATGGGCCACCCGGCTGTCCTCCAGCAGGGTTTGCCGGACTTCCGGACTGGCGTCCTCCACACGGCCATACCAGTCGCCGGTTTCGTACATCTCGCAGTCCCGGTAAAAGCCCTGGAAGCTCACCACGATGGTGGTCACGGCGCAAACCATGGCCGCAGAGAGGATCACTCCGGCGATGGTCACCAAAGTCCGAAGCCGGTTCTTCCGGAGGGTCTGTCTGGTCACCTTGTGAAACACATTCATCTCCGAATCACCTCATCCCGGGTAATTTTGCCGTCCTCAATGGCCAGAATGCGGTCAGCCTGGAGGGCTATGGACTCGTCATGGGTGATGACGATGAGGGTCTGCTCAAACCGGCGGTTGGAGTACTTCAGCAGATCCACAATGTCCTGGCTGTTTTTGGAGTCCAAATTTCCGGTGGGTTCGTCAGCCAACACCACCGCCGGAGCGTTCATCAGGGCGCGGCCAATGGAGACTCGCTGCTGCTGGCCGCCGGAAAGCTGATTGGGCAAATGCTTCTCCCGGCCCTGCAGGCCCAGGGTCTGGAGCATCTCCTGCAGCCGCTCCTGGTTCACCTTCCGTCCGTCCATCAGAACCGGCAGGGTGATATTCTCCGTCACATTGAGCACGGGGATCAGATTGTAAAACTGGTAAATGAGTCCCACCTCCCGGCGGCGAAAAATGGCCAGTTGATCCTCGTTCCTTTTATACACATCCTGTCCATTCATGTACACCTTACCACTGGTAGGCCGGTCTACACCGCCCAGAATGTGCAAAAGTGTACTTTTCCCCGACCCTGAGGGGCCAATGATGGCCACAAACTGGCCCTTGTCTACAGAAAAGGAAACTCCATCCAGAGCCCGGACCTGATTTTCCCCCGTTCCGTACACCTTCGTCAGGTTTTCCACCCGCAACATTTCCATAGCAGACGCTCCTTTGCTCTTGATGGAACCAGTATATCACAGGCAAGTGACAACCCGGTGACTGTTCCGTGACAGTTCTGTCACATTACGCCAAATGGACCGGCACCGGCCTGTCCAGCGCCATGGAATCCGGCGTCACAATGCAGTCCATGGCCAGAATTTGCACCCCAGACGCTGCGGCTTTCCGAAGCGCCGCGCCAAAAGCTGGGTCCGTCCGGTCGTTCGGGGCAAAATACTTCACATTTCCCATTTGGATAACAAACAAAACGTACGCCCCGTATCCCGCGGCGGCAGCCTGGGCCAGTCCCAAAAGATGCTTGGTCCCCCGCAGGGTAGGCGCATCGGGGAAACGAACCACCCCATTGTCCTCCAGTGTCACGCCCTTGACCTCCAAAAAGCACCGGCGTCCACCCTGAAGGAAAGAAAAGTCGAAGCGGGAATCCCCATGCGTCCACTCTCGCCGCAGCGCCTCCACCTCTCCCAGCCCCCCGGCTGACAGCCACTCCGCTGCTGCCTGATTGGGCGCCTGGGAATCCATGTTGATGAGCCGCCCGGCTTTCTCCACTGCAATCAGATCATAGTGAGTTTTCCGCTCCGGATTCCCGTCAAACCGGCACCAAACCCGGGTCCCTGGCAGCAGCAGCTCCCGGCAGCGGCCTGTGTTTTTCACATGACAAATTTCCTCCCGCCCCTTCAGCTCCACATGGGCCACAAACCGGTTCGGCCTGGTACAAAACCGGCCGGGGATCATCTCGCCATACTTCATGGTATAAAACACCCCTTTCCGCACCATACTATACCAGGTTCCCAATCCCGGCGCAATCAAAGGCAGCTGAAAAGTTTCCTGGCAAAATTAGAAATTTCTTCTTGACATTTGGCCGGTTTTGCGTATAATAATAAACGTTGTTCCGCCTTGGAGCCAAAATACAGGGGATTTGTGTAACGGTAGCACACCGGACTCTGACTCCGTTTGCGGGGGTTCGAATCCCTCATCCCCTGCCACAAGAAGCACCCTTCCCAGGCACTGCGTTGAGTAGTGCCTGGGAAAGGCACCATTTTGGTAATGTGCATAGAGCAGTCACCCATTGGTATCCTTTGCATCTCCCTAGCTGTCGCCGCGATGTACGCTATGGCTCACCAGAAGCTTCACCGTTGCACCCGCAGGTTGTACGCTATCATCCTTTCAGACAACTTCTGATCGCCCCTCAGGGCGATGGCAGGATGGTCTCGGCGGCGGAGAACGGCTACTAAGTATTTCCAATGCGCTATGGCCGCTGGAAGCCACAACAAAATTTCTTGACAAAGCCTGTTGGGTTTGTTAAGATGGTGTCGTGATGAGACGGCATTTATCACAGACCTTATCTCCCGCTTCGCTATTACGAGTAGCGAAGCGGGAACCTTTTTTTCGGTTTGATCTTTTACACCCCGGTTACCCCATGCCAAAAAGGCGGCACGGCAGGGCGGCAGTTCTGCCGATTCAGGCCCCCGCTGCCTACTGCTGGAGGACGCGGGGAGCGGGCATCAACTCTCCTGCCTATGATATAGAGTATAAAATGAGAGAATTCTATGCCTGTTATATACTATATTTCTTTGAAAATTTTCAGAAGCGGTTGATGCTCAGACAACAACAGTATCACAACTTCCCCATGAGGCCACTCAACTGGAAGGCTCCCAAAGTCTGTAACTCATGCATGAAAACAGATTGGGAGAAAAATAATCAACTTGACATTTAAGAACACACAATCATCGGATATAATTTTGGATTTTGGATAACAAAATCTGATGCTCGCTATTCCTGCGAACGATAAATTAGCCAGACAAACTGGAAGCTGTCAATGCCATTCCTTTTTCAGAATAGCGTACTGACAAGTATTTTCATAGCGCGGAGTTCCATTAGGGTTATTTATAAATGATACAAATTCCATAAACAAGCCCTCTCGGCGCATACCTAGTTTTTCACACAAATGCTGACTGGACAGGTTATAATTCTCAACATAAGCGTAAATGCGCCTTGCGCCTTTCTTAC
>OJPS01000226.1_pt1 | contig 53351 bp, 38 predicted proteins | sample 1598551 | NCBI WGS metagenome assembly OJPS01 (sample SAMN03922488, study PRJEB24848) | human gut metagenome | isolation source: stool sample | host: Homo sapiens | place: Germany | collected 2011-05 | reverse complement strand
GTTTACGGCCTTGCCGCAAATATGATGTATAAAAAGAAAATTAAGGGCAAAACCGGCCCGGCAGAAAATGTTAAGAAGCTTATTGATTGGGCCGATTTCATGAAAGAGGGCGGCAAGTATATAGCAGAGCACGGCGTTCCCGAAACGGAAACGGATTACACGGCTACCGCAGCTATTATGATGACCGGCGGCACAACGGGCAATCCCAAGGGCGTTATGCTTTCCTCCGAAAACATCAACAACCTTTCTTATGAGCTTGTTGATGTTGTTGAGGATACTCTCGGGATGGCCATTGATAAGGATAACGACGGAATGCTTACCGCGCTTCCCGTTTTCCACGGTTTCGGCTTTGCACTTTGCATGCACGTTTCAATGTGCGTTGGCATGGCCCAGGCTCTGTTCCCGGCGTTTGACGCAAAAATGTGCTCGCAGGCGATCAAAAAATATCACCTTAATTATATTTTCGGCGTGCCCGATTTCTTTGAAAAAGTATTTAAAGCAGGATATCTTGAGGGTATCGATATGAGCACGATGAAGCTTATCGGCTCCGGCGGCGATGTTGTTCCTTATTCTCTCACCGAAAAAATGGATAGACTTCTTAAAGAAAACGGCGCAAAGTGCCATTTCGTTTCCGGCTACGGCTTAACGGAATGTGTAACGGTTTGTTCGTTTACGGATCCCCGTCGTGAAGCTCCTCAGGGCTGCATCGGCGTGCCGACCTATAATATTCAGGTAATGACGGTTAAACCCGGCACCACCGAGGAATGTAAGGGCGAGGACGGCGAGCTTTGCATCTATGGCCCAACAATCATGCAGGGCTATTGGAACGATCCCGAGGAAACCGCCAAGGTGCTCGTTAAGCATGACGACGGCAAGGTTTGGCTCCACAGCGGCGATATGTGCTATATTGACGAAAAAGGCGACATCTATTATCGTCAGCGCCTTAAGAGAGTATATAAAATCAGCGGCTATCTTGTTTATCCTTCGTTTATTGAAGAAACCTACAGATCAATGGCTGAGATTTATGATTGCTGCGTAATCGGCAAGGAGGACGGCGGCAAAACCATGCTTAAGCTCTTTGTTGTTAAAAATAAGAAATTTGCAAAAGATGATGAGGAAGCTCTCACCGAAAAAATCAAGCAGTTCGGCAAGCAAAATCTTTCTAAATGGTCTCTCCCGAGAGAAATTGTTTATATAGATGAATTGCCGCGCACAAAGGTTGGCAAGGTTGATTTTAAGGTGCTCAATTGATTTATTTTCAAATACTTTCCGCCGTGCAGAATTGTGCGGCGGATTTTTTGCGCAAAAAAGCAAAATTTAAACCGCTTCTCTTGCATATACAGCCTTTGAATGATATACTCTTTAATATAAAACAATAAGAATTCGGTGATATCATGAAAGAAATAACAATCAGAGAATTAAAAGAAAATCCGGTTAAGCTTATCAGCGAGGATTGGGCGTTGCTTACTGTTAAGGATGCCGAAAAAGGCTCTTGCAATCCCATGACGGTTTCATGGGGCGGTGTAGGCGAGCTTTGGGGCGCCGATATGGCAACGATTTATGTGCGTGAAAGCAGATACACAAAAACTCTTCTTGATAATGAAGATTATTTTTCTCTTTGCTTTTTCGGCGGCAAGCAAAAGGAAGCACTGTCGTTTTGCGGCTCAAAAAGCGGCAGAGATTGCAACAAGGTTAAGGAAACCGGATTAACACCCGTTTATGCGGAAGATGCCCCTTATTTCAAAGAGGCTGAAATTGTGCTTATTTGCCGTAAAAAGGCCAGAACATTCCTTGGAGAAGACAGTTTTCTTGATGAAAACATTATGAAAAAATGGTATTCCGATCATAATATGCATTATATCTATTTCGGAGAAATAGAAAAGGTATTGATTTCGGAATAATTTTAGTATATAATATATAGGCAATTAAGTCGGCGAAGTTAAACGCCGTGCGCCGGTAAACAGGCGGTTGCATTTTCGGCGTAGCGTATGGGCCCTGTGCGACGGGATGCTACGAACCTTGTCAGGCGGGGAACCGAGCAGCAATAAGTGGATTATTCTGTGCGCCGCAGACAAGTCTGTACGCTACGCCGAGAGTGTAACCGTTTTTATTTTTTTAAAAGGAGGGTGCGTTGTATGTATCAAGTGCTATACAGAAAATACAGGCCAAAGGTTTTTGCGGATGTTTACGGCCAAGAGCATATAACATCCACCCTTATAAACGAAATTAAAGAGGGGCGTGTTTCCCACGCTTATCTTTTTACGGGCTCAAGAGGAACGGGCAAAACCACATGCGCTAAAATTTTGGCAAAGGCCGTTAATTGCGAGCATAATGAAAACGGCGAGCCGTGCAACGAATGTGAAATTTGCAAAGGGCTTGATGACGGCACCATTTATGATGTTGTTGAAATTGATGCCGCTTCCAACAACGGCGTTGATAATATCAGAGATCTGCGTGAAGAAGCAAATTATACTCCGTCAAGAGGCAAATATCGTGTCTTCATAATTGATGAGGTGCATATGCTTTCAACGGGCGCTTTCAATGCATTGCTTAAAACGCTTGAAGAGCCGCCGGAGCATGTTATTTTCATTCTTGCCACCACAGAGGTTCACAAGCTTCCGGCAACAATTCTTTCCCGCTGCCAAAGATTTGATTTTAAGCGAATTCAGCCCGAAACAATGGCAATCCGCTTAAAGCAGGTTGCCGGCTTTGAAAATATGCGGCTTTCGGATGAGGCTGCAATACTAATTTCCAGAATTGCGGACGGCGGTATGCGTGATGCGCTTTCAATTCTTGATCAATGCGCAGGCAGAAGTAAGGATATAGATGAAAAACTCGTTTCGGAGGTTGCAGGCATTGCGGGCAGGGAAGCGCTGTATGAGCTTTCGCAGGCGGTTGCCGCAAAAAGCAGCGGCGCTGCACTTGATATTATAGCAAAGCTTCATGCAAACAGCTATGATATGGAGCGCCTTTGCGTTGAAATGATAAATCATTATCGCAACTTTCTTATTGTTAAAACGGTTAATAAAAACAGAGGCTTGATCATCTGCACCGATGATGAATATAATTCGATTTTATCAGGCGCGCAGGACTACACTCTGCCGCAGGTTATATATGCACTGGATCTTTTTCAGGATACTCTTGTTAAAATTAAGGGCGGCGCAAATTCGAGAATAGAAATGGAAATGAGCTTTATTAAGCTTTGCGAGCCAAAACTTGATTCTTCCGTTGAATCAATTCTTTCAAGGCTTTCGCAGGTTGAAAATGCCGTTCGCCGCGGAATTACCGCAGCGCCTCAAGCCCCGCAGGCTGCCGAAAGTGCTCACGCACGGCAGGTGCCCGAGCCGAAAAAAGAAACGGCTCAAAGCACAAATAATCTTCCCGAGCAAAAGCCGCAGCTTGAGGATTTGCCGTGGAAAGAGGATTTTGATTCCGTTTCCGAAAAGGCGGCTCCCGCAAAAGAAAACGCGGCACAACACACTCCTTCAAACGAGGATTTGCCATCGGACAGTTTCAATGCAGACGAAGCACCGCTTCCTCCTGAGCCTCCCGTTCACAGAGCCGAGCCGACACCGTCGGCGCAAAGTCATGCTCCCGCTCAAAACGGCGATCAGGTTCTTTTTGACGGATGGGCGGAATTTATGGATGAAATCTATAAAAAGGATATCGCAATTTACGGTGTGCTCAACGGCTCTCGCGGATATGTGAGGGGCGAATATTTTCTGATAGACGGTAAAAACCCAACGCTCAGGCAGTTTATAAAAATTCCAACACATTCAAAAGCAATTAAGCAGGCTCTTTATGATGTTACGGGAATCAATTATAAATTGGGTTTGATAAAAAGCAATGCCGAAGCCAAGGTCAAAAGGGATCCTCTTGAGGATTTGATTTCCAAGGCAAGCGGCAATGTTAATATAGAAGTGGATTAAAAAATGATATCGGCAGGCAATTAAATTGCTTGTTTAAGCGCATAATGCGGCCACGGCAGAATGCGCAAAAATAAATTCATTGTGGCAGGAAAGGCATAATTATGAAAGCAAGACTTCCAAAGGGAATGGGCGGCGGCCCGCAAAATATGCAGGCGATGCTTAAGCAGGCGCAGCAGATGCAGGCAGATATAGAAACAAAAAAAGCCGAGCTTGAAGAAAAAGAATATGTTGTTTCTTCAGGAGGCGGCATGATAGAGGTAACGGTAACCGGTAAAAGAGAGGTTAAGGCAATCGGCATCAATCCTGAGGTTGTTGATCCCGAGGATGTTGAAATGCTGGAGGATCTTTTGATTGCGGCGCTTAATGAAGCAATGAGAAAGATTGATGAAGAAGAGGAAAGAGAACTCTCCTCCGTAACGGGCGGCCTCAATATTCCCGGACTTTAATTTCTTGCTGCGCTGCGGCTTATAAAATCAGAAAAGTTAGGCAATAATTTAAGTTATAAGGTGTTAACAATGGCATATAATCTTGCGCCGCTTCAAAATTTAATAGAGCAGTTTGAGCGTATGCAGGGTATTGGGCATAAAACCGCCCAAAGAATGGCCTTTTATGTGCTTGATTTAAGCGATGAGGATGCCAAACGCTTTGCACAGGCAATCACCGATGCCCACACAAAAATCAGGCAGTGCAAAATATGCTGCGATTTGGCGGATGATGAGCTTTGCCCTATCTGCAAAAGCGAAACCCGCGATAAAAGCGTGATTTGCGTTGTGGAAGATCCTCGTGATGTTGCCGCAATTGAGCGCACCCATGAATATAACGGCACTTATCATGTGCTTCACGGTGCAATTTCGCCGATGAATAATATCGGCCCTGATCAAATTAAAATCAAAGAGCTGCTTGCCCGCCTTAATGACGGCGTGGTTGAGGAGGTTATAATGGCAACCAACCCAACCGTTGAGGGCGAGGCAACGGCAATGTATATAGGCAGGCTGCTGAAGCCCATGGGTATCACCGTTTCAAGGCTTGCTTACGGTGTGCCGGTAGGTGCGGATCTTGAATATGCGGATGAGGTTACATTGTCTCGCGCGCTGGAAGGCCGCAGCCTGATTTAATTCGGCGGGAATTTAACTGCAATATGCAAAATTTTCGCACAAAGGCGGAATTTTGCTTGTTTAAAGAAAAGGAGCAAGGCAGTGGAAAAACAAAACAGCGGCTTTCTGCCCATAGCTTCAAACAGAAAAGCATATCACGATTATTTCGTGCTTGAAACGTATGAGGCCGGCATAGAGCTTTACGGAACAGAGATTAAATCAATCCGTGGCGGCAGGGTTAATCTTAAGGATTCGTTTTGCAGTGTTGATAACGGCGAAATGTTTGTTATCGGAATGCATATATCGCCTTATGAGCATGGCAATATTTTTAACCGTGATCCGATGCGCAAGAAAAAGCTTTTGATGCATAAAAAAGAAATAATAAAGCTTTTCACTCAAAATCAGCAACAGGGCTTAAGCATAATTCCTCTTAAGCTTTATATAAAAAAAGGCCGCGCAAAGCTTGAAATCGGGCTTTGTAAGGGCAAAAAGCTGCATGATAAGCGCAATGTTGCCGCAGAAAAAGAGGCAAATCGCAGCATAGAGCGCGCGCTAAAGGAACGCAGCAAATATTAAAATTTAATATGGGGATGAAAGGATTTCGACGGGGTTGTTGAACCTTGGTCAGCGAGTAGCGGAGTTGCACCGCTTTAAAAGTAACACTTTAAAATTAACTGACAATAACAGATCAGTAGCTCTTGCTGCTTAATTAGCGGCTTGCGTTCTGCCGGAGAGTGCCACGGCTCCGAACAGAGCGTCGATTTAGTGGCGAACATGAACGGAAGAGCGCCTTGGCTTCCGTCAGGTATAAAAGGCTACCGATGCCGATAGGCTGTTTGTTGCCGCTCGGTTTGGGGAATCCTAAATAATAAACTACACTCGTAGAGCCCTTGGCAAGATGATTTCGGACGCGGTTTCGATTACCGCCATCTCCACCAAAAATAAAAGAGTACCCTTGTGGTGCTCTTTTATTTATGCTGTGGAATGTAATCGAAACAGCCGTTAAGAAAACAGTCCGGTGGACTGTTTTTAGGCGCGGCGTGTCGGCGAGCGCAGAAGCGAGCCGAGCGATTACCGCCATCTCCACCAGCAAAGAATAATCCGAAACTTGTTATCATTGGTAACAGTTTGGGATTTTCTGTTTATATAGACACAAAGCAGGCTTTTGTTGCATACTTTAAAACATATATTGATGATTTAAAAGACAAGTATGATAAGGTATATCTTGTTCGCAATGAACGTCAGCTTGCAATCTATTCATTTGACGGCGGTGAACGCTTTGAGCCGGATTATCTTCTTTTCCTGCATACACAAAGAAATGATAGTTATGAGCAACTACAAGTTTTTATTGAACCAAAAGGAGCACATCTTATCGACAAAGATCATTGGAAAGAGGATTTTCTTTTACAACTTGAATCTAAAGCAATCACTGTAACAAAATTTGCAGACGACAACAAATATAAAATTTGGGGGTTCCATTTCTTTAACAGAGATGAGCGCTCTGTTGAATTTGATAATGATATGATAAAACTATAAAACAATTTTATCAGCGATAACAGGTCTTAGTGTTTCCCTAATGAAGCGTTTGGCAGCATAGACACCCAAACACATTGTCTCCTGTTATTCATAATAAAGCAAAAGCAGCCTATTTGGACTAACAGCTTTGTGTTATGAATCTGGCAATTAAATTAAACCACAGCATTCTGATTTTTGTATGCTGTGGTTTTTACTATAAATTGTTTTTTGCTAAATTTAGGTATCAAAATAAATTTATTGTAATTATCCATACTATATGATAAAATAAATATGTAAAGGAGTGATACAATGTCCCCAATTGAAACAAAAAGAACGACTGCAATCAAAGTTGCAGATGCGTTGAATAGCATTGAAGGCGTGCCTGTATCAGCCTTTGCAAAGGAACTTTCTGCAAAATGGGCAAAAGGCGAAATTACAGGCGCAGATATGAAAGCTGCTCTTATAGCAAAACATAAGAAAATATCATAGGTGAGTTTATGAACGATTTGTACTTGATTTCTAACAGTACAGTCCTCAAAAAACTGCTTGGCATAACAAATGAAAAAGAGCTTGATTTGGCAGAGGCTGAATTATCTCGTGCAAACATGATGCTGCTGTATGAAAATGGCTTTAGTGATTTTTCATCCGGCGGCTTTTATTTTGGCAAGCCTTGGTGAGCATTCGGAATATGAGCATTTGGAAAAAATATTGCTTGATGCAATTTGTATCGAGCCTGTTGAATATGCGAATGGCGATATAGAATCTAAAGATAAAACAGATAAGTACGAAAAATACAAGTCGAAAAATTACACTCCGATTAAACATGAGTATATGGAGTGACGGTGAGAAAAATGTTTATTGAAAATAATATACTAAAGCATTGTTTGAAAAATGTATATTTCATCACAGGAACTGCTTGCAATGTGCGCCAAAGAGTATTTTTTTGAAATCGGTTTTAATTAAACATCTTTTCATAAATAAGGGGGATTTTTATGAGCGAAAAGGGTTTAACGCATGGGATAAGGTTTAAGGATAAAATCGGCTATGCTATGGGGGATATGGGCGGCCTTTTAACCTTTTCACTAATCGGTGCGTTTCAAAATAAGTTTTACACCGATGTTTTGCATATTCAACCGGGTAAAATTGTGGTTTTAATTCTGGTTGCAAGGCTTTGGGATGCAATTAACGACCCTATTTGGGGTGCGTTCATCGATTCGAGAAAGCCCACCAAGCAGGGCAAATTCAGGCCGTATGTGTTTTGGTTTTCAATTCCGCTTGCGGTTTCCGCCGTGCTTATGTTTACGGTTATTCCGAATTTAAGCGAGGCAAAATATCTGCTTTTTGCGTATATTACATATATTCTTTACGGCATGATGTACACCGCGGTAAATATTCCTTACGGCTCGCTTGCATCTGTTGTAACGGATGATGAAAAAGAGCGTTCTTCGCTTTCAATGTGGCGCTCAATCGGCGCGGGCGTCGGCGGGCTTCCTGGCACAATTTTGTTCCCGATGCTGGTTTACAATACCACAATTGCCGCAGACGGCACCAAAATTCAAACTCTTAACGGCACAAAGCTCACAATCGGTGTTGCGATTTTGGCTGTTATTTCCGTTGCGGTTTATTTCGGGCATTATAAGCTCACCAAAGAAAGAATTGCGCCCGTTAAAAAGAAAAAATGCGATTACAATGCATTCAAAACAATCTGCGATCTTGCAAAAAACAGACCTTTTGTTATGCTTTGCCTTGCCTCAATGCTGCTTATCGCTTTCCAGTTTTATTATCAATCAACATATCAATATCTTTTTGCCGATTATTACCACAGCGCAAAATTATATTCTATGGTAACGATTTGCACATATTTGCCGATGGCAATTCTTATTCCCATTATGAATAAGCTGATTGATAAATTCGGCAAAAAAGAGCTTTGCGCTTTCGGCATGGGCTTTGCGGCAATTGCAAGCTTTGTTTTGTTTATTATCAAAACAAGCAATCCCTATGTGTTCCTGGCGTTCACATTTTTCTCGGGTCTCGGTCAAACCTTTCTTGTGCTTGAGGTTTGGGCGCTTGTTATGGATGTTATCGATTATCACGAAATCAGAACTCACCGCCGCGAAGAAGGCACTGCATATGCCGTTTTCTCCTTCACCAGAAAGCTTGGGCAAACCCTTGCCGGCGTTGGCCTGAACGCATTATTGGCAGTGATTAACTACGACAGCACCGCGTCTGCAAACAACACTGCACTGCCGGAGGATGTTTTAACAAAGCTTTATGATATTTCCACTCTTGTGCCGGCAATCGCACTCGGCCTTATGGCGATTATTTTGGCGTTCGGATATAATCTTTCAAAGAAAAAACTTTCCGTTCTTCACACGGAGCTTGAGGAAATCAGAGCCGGCGAAGAGTGATAAACTCAATCGAATACGAAAAAGCAAAAGCCTCTTGATACTCGGAGTATCAAGAGGCTTTCAGCTTGCCGCACACTTAAATATTTATCATGAAATGCTTTTGCGCTTAAAACTTTTTATCAATTCCGTTTTAAAACCGTGATTTTGTTTGATATGCTGCGCACGGCGGGGATTTTGACCAGGAATTTGTAAACGGGCACGAATTTTCCCATGCCCTCCGTTAAGCTGCGATCCTCAATAAAATCAAAGCCGCTCAGCAATTCGCAAAGAGCCTTGCCGAAAAGCCGCATGAATGTGAGGTTGAAGCGGCGGTTTACGCGCACGGCACGCATTTTGTTTTCCCCGAGGGCATGATAAAAACGATGCTGCCCATAGGCTCGTCGCTTTTTGTTTCGCTTGCGTTCAAAAATTCTAAAAAATATGCCGCCGAATGTAAGCAAACACGAATTGATATCGACCGCCGCGTAGCAAAAGCGATAACCGAGTGGAGCAGTGCAAAATAAAAGCGCGAAAGTAGACCGATATGCCGAAAATATGGCAGAGGCTTGCAAGCAAAACGCAAAATTTACGGGCCGAAGGCAATTGCTTTCGGCCCAATACTTTTTAAAAATATTCTTCAATTTCAATTTCGCTTTGATTGCGTTTGATTGCTCTTGTTATAAATCCCAATAAAATCTGCTCCGTGCCTGCTAAAAGGAAAAACAGCAAAATCGCCACTGAAACCGATAAAATTTTTGATTCGGATATGTAAGAGTATGCGAGCACGGCGATTTTTATGTTGGCGGGGAGCAGCGTTATTGTTGAAATAACAAACATCCAAAAATTTTCTTTTTTCTTTGAAATCGGTGCAAGAAAAACGAACAAAAAAACGAAAATTATTGAAATCACGCCCAAAACAACGGATTTTTTTGCGGCGGCAAAGCTCATCAATATGCAAGGCGTGAATAAAATTATTATATTGATTAAATTGCTTATATGCTTCATTTAAAAAACGCTCCTGATATAAATAATATTTGCAATTATAAAAACGGGCAAGGATATCCGCGATATCAGCACCCAAAAGCAAACAAAAATTTCGGCAAAGCCTTCAATGCCCCTGTGTGAGGCGGCTTTAAGGAAATTTTTATTGAAAGCGAGTTCCGAGGCATAAAGAATAAAATACCCGCCGACAAGATAGGAAACGGTGTGTAATCCGTCCACATACGAAAGAAGCGGCAGAATGTTGCTGAGCCCGAGCAGGAGGTTTATGGCGCCTATGCCCCAAAACACGGATTTTGCGGACTGAAATATGCCCATAAAAATCAGCGAAATGCCGCAGAGAAATAAATTCATTTCAATTCCGGCAAAGCTTATCTGCGCCTTTTTCAATGCGCTTTTGATAAATTCATCGTCCTCCTGCACATATGCTCCCGGCAAAAGGCCGATTGTTATGCCGAAGCTAAACACATGCGCATTATATCCAAGCGCGGCAAGCGCGTGCGCAATTTCGTGAAAAACTGTTCCGATAACACCGCCGATGATAAGGCCGATGAACTGTTGAATCGCATCCACATCCGCCAAATTCGGCATATTTATCGCCGTGATTATGCCGCCGATAAGCGCGGGAACAAACAAAATTATTAAGGCAAAATTCAATATTCTTGCGAGGATTCTTTTAGTGGCGGTGGGTTTGATTCTAAAAAGATCGATATTATATGTAAGGAAGCTTCTTTTTTGTATTTTGCTTGTGCGTGTAAGCCCGTTTTCCTTAAACCATTCAAGCGTTTCGGTTATTTGCTCGTCCGAAAGCGATGAATCGGTGGCGTAAGGATCTGTTTTGCCGTCAAGCATATTGGCGAATCTGACGATTTCGCTTCCCAATTCGTATTCATTGTCTGTAAGGCAATCCAAAACGCGATAAGTGTTGCCGTTAAGCCTTTTATAAACCAAGGTGTTTATCAGTTGCGGATATTTCATAATAATCACCATAGCCTTTCAGGCAACAAATAGTTTATTAAAAATCACCTGATTGACCTGCGTTGCCTGAACAGGCGTAAATGGTGATTTCAGCCATTTCAAAATTATGCCGCAGGCAAATTTTGAAGGCAATATAATTTGATAGTGTGATTTTTCACACTAAATTCCCTTCGGAAATAATTTATTTGATTATACCACGCCTGCGCTTCGGTAATCAATCGCAAAATCGTTTGCGGCAAAAACAATGTGCTCGGCATTGTTATTAAAATATTGTTAATTTTATCAAACGCCGCGGCGGGGTTGTTGTTTTTGAGGATTTAATATTGTATAATATATAAAAACCATTATATAGAAACGGTGTAAATTTGAAAATACTTACTGTCGGCGATGTTGTGTCGCCATACGGATGCGATTATTTAATGAAAACTCTGCCGAAGCTAAAGCGCGATTATTCGGCGGATTTAACGATTGTAAACGCCGAAAATTCGGCAGCAGGAAACGGCGTGCTTCCGAAATCGGCTCAAAGTGTGTTTGACGCCGGCGCGGATGTTATCACACTCGGCAACCATGCACTTCGCAGACCTGAAATTTATGATTATTTGGAGCGCGAAAAATATATTGTTCGCCCCGCGAACTACCACCCCTCCGCACCCGGACGCGGCACGGTGATTGTGGATAAGGGCTATGCAAAGGCCGCCGTTATAAATTTGCAGGGCGCGGTGTATCTTGATGCCGTTCACAATCCGTTTGAATGTGCAAAAGAAGAAATCGCAAAAGCGCGTGAAGCGGGTGCAGGCACGATAATTATTGATTTTCATGCCGAGGCCACAAGCGAAAAAAGAGCGCTCGGGTTTTATCTGGACGGCGAGGCCTCCGTGATTTTCGGAACGCACACTCATGTGCAAACCTCGGACAACCAAATTCTGCCAAACGGCACGGGGTATATAACCGATATCGGAATGACGGGGCCGCGCGATTCCGTTTTGGGCGTTGCGCCGCACTGCGTGATAGAAAAATTTCGCACGGGGCTTCCCGTTCGGTTTAAAAATGAGGACGGGCCTTGCGTTGTTGAGGGCTGCTTTTTTGAAACGGATAATAAAACGGGCAAAACCGTTTTTACGGAGATTTTCAGGAGGTAAAAATGGCAAAAAGAATAGTTGCGATGCTTATTGCGATTTCGATTGCGGCGTTTGCCTTAACCGGATGCAGCGGCAAGGCAAACGATGAAACCACAACCTCGCCCGCCGTTATCGAAAAGGAAGCCGTTATTCCCGAGGACGGCACAACCTTTAAATTAAGCTATACTCAGTCGGACAGCTTGGACCCGCTCAAATGCACCACCTTGAATAATCAGGTGCTTTCGCAGCTTGTGTTTGAACCGCTTTTTAAGCTGGATGAAAATTTTAAAGCAAGCCTCAACATAGCTTCCAGCTATGAATATACAGGCAGCGAAACGCTGAAGGTTGGTATAACCCTCGGAATTAAATATTCAAACGGCGATTCGCTTACGGCTTCGGATGTTGTAAGCTCGTTTAATGCGGCAAAAGAGTCTCCTTTTTGGGGCAATTCGCTTGCGGGCATAAAATCCTGTTCAAAAACATCGGATTCGGAAATAACCTTTTATTTGGCTTATCCAAACAGCTATGCGCATAATTTGCTTGTTTTCCCGATTGAAAGCAGCAAAACGCAGGATGGTTATCCGGTCGGCAGCGGAAGATATTATTTTGCAAGCGAAAACGGCGAAACCGTGCTAAAAGCAAATTCAACTTCCGAAATTGCGCCGCATTTAACGGCTATTCACCTTGAAAACATCGCTGCGCAGGATTCGGTTGACAATGCCGTTAATATCGGCAACATCAGCTTTGCGTTTAGGGATTTAAGTGTGAACACCTCGCAAAAGATAACCGCCAATAAAAAGCTGCTTAATATGAATAATCTTGTTTATTTAGGCGTTAATAATAAAAGCGGAGTAACCGCCAATGCCGATGTGCGCAAGGCAATTTCGCTTGCACTCAGCAGAAACACGCTTGTTAAAAGTACTTACGGCGGGTTTGCTCAGGCGGCAACGGGCGTTTTCAATCCGCAGTTTGAGCTGTCGCAAACAAAGCTGTTTGATGAGGATGCGGACACGGATGCGGCAACGCAGGCACTTGCAAAAAGCGGCGTGGGTTCGCCGTCGCTGAGCATACTGGTGAATTCGTCAAACAGCGAAAGGCTTTCCTGCGCAAAGCTTATCAAGCAGGAGCTTGAAGCCGTGGGCTTTTATGTTTCTCTTTATGAGGAGCAGGATAACGAAAGATACAGGCAGCTTGTTGAAAGCGAAAGCTTTAATCTTTATATCGGCGAAACAAAGCTTCCGCCCGATATGAGCCTTACCTCGTTTTTTGACGGGGGCGGCTCAACGCACTTCGGTATAGACACGGAAAGCGGCAAAAGCGCCGCAGCATACGCAAGCTATATGAGCGGTGATGATCAGCTCGGCACATTTTTGCTTGCGTTTTCGGATGAGATGCCGTATATCCCTTTGCTTTACAGAAAAGGCATGGTTTGCTTCACAAAGGCGATGAACGGCGATGTGCAAAGCAGTTATTACGATTGCTTTGCCAATATCGAAAATTGGTATTTTAAGTCGGAAAATCAATAAAGAACTATTATATATTGATAAAGGCAAAAAAATATATTATAATCATTTAGGAACAGCGCCCCAAAAGGGGCGGTAAAATGGCCGTGCTTTTCGGCCGGAAAGGTTAAGAGCCGATATGATTAAATTTGAAAATCCAAACGGATATATCGAAATCACAAACAATTATTTTGAAAAGCTTGTGGGCCAGGTGGCTCAATCGTGCTTCGGCGTTACGGGAATGGTTAATAATTTCAATCCCATGCAAAGCATTAAGCAAATAATAATGAATAAATCGGATCGCGATAACTATAATCAGGGCGTTGTTGTTAAAAGCGTAAACGGCAGCCTTGTTATTGATTTGCATATTTCAGTTTCCTACGGCGTTAATATAAACGCAATCGCAAACAGCATCACAAACAAGGTGCGCTATTCAGTGGAAACGGTTACCGATTTAAAAGTGTCCAAAGTCAATGTGTTTGTGGACGCTATAAACTAAAGGAGATTATTCTGAAATGATTACAGGCAAGATGTTTCGTGACGGAGTAATTTCCGCATCAAACAATATAGCAAACAGCCGCAGCGAGGTTGACGCACTTAATATTTTTCCCGTTCCGGACGGCGATACGGGCACAAATATGAGCATGACCATCGGCGCGGCGGCAAAGGAAATGGCCGTGCTGCCGGATGATTGCACAATCGGCGATGCTTCCGCAAGGTGCGCTTCGGCACTGCTCAGGGGCGCCAGAGGCAACAGCGGCGTTATTCTTTCCCTTATTTTCAGGGGATTTTCAAAGGGCTTTAAGGGGCTTGAAACGGCAGATTCAAAAGCCGTGGCAAATGCCTTTGAGCTTGGTGTTAAGGCGGCTTACAAGGCTGTTATGAAGCCCACTGAGGGCACTATTTTAACGGTTATCAGAAAAGCCTCCGAAGCCGCAACAAAGGCGGCGGAAACGGAAGAAAATCCGCTTGAGGTTTCGTTTGAAGCACTCAAAGCCGCAAAAGAGGCGCTGGCTCAAACGCCGGAGCTTTTGCCCGTGCTCAAGCAGGCGGGCGTTGTGGATGCCGGCGGCAGCGGGTTGGTGCTCATTTTTGAGGGCATTCAAAGTGTGTGGGCAAACGGCGTTATCGTTCAGCCGATAGAGGGCAGCGGTGTTGAGCCTGTTTCGGTTCCGTCCAAAAGCACGGTTGCCAATGCCTCGGATGATATTAAATTCGGCTATTGCTCGGAATTTTTAATCGAAAAGGCAAGCGGCGCCAAGGAAAAAGATCCGCTGAAGCTTAGGGCGTTTTTGGAATCCATCGGCGATTGCGTTGTCGTTGTTGATGATAACGATATAATTAAGGTGCATGTTCATTCAAACGAACCCGGCAATGTTATTCAGGCAGCGCTTAAATACGGCCAGCTTATAAATATAAAAATAGATAATATGCGCTATCAGCACAGAAACGCAAACGAGGGCGTGGCAAAGGGCGAAGCTCTGGTTATGCCCAAGGCGGAGCCGGTCAATAAATACGGCTTTGTTGCGGTTTGCGCGGGCGAAGGGCTTGAAGAGCTATTTAAGGATATCGGCGCGGATGTTGTTGTAAGCGGCGGGCAAACTATGAATCCCTCCACCGACGATATCTTAAATGCCGTTATGGCAACGCCGGCAAAAACCGTTTTCGTGCTGCCGAACAATAAAAATATCATTATGGCGGCAGAGCAATCCATAAATCTTGCCGAGGGCAGGGAAGTGCGTGTGCTGCAAACAAAAACCATTCCGCAGGGCATTTCCGCCATGCTTATGTTTGATGAAACGGCAGATGCAAACGAAAATCAAATGGCGATGATGGAAGCTGCCGAAAATGTGGAAACCGCACAGGTAACATTTGCCGCAAGAGACAGCGAAATTGAAGGCGTGCCGATCAAGCAGGGCGAAATTATGGGCCTTTGCAACGGCAAAATCAAATACACCGGCAATGATATTAAAGACATTGCCTATAAATCGGCCGTTAAAGTGTTTAAGAAAAATCAAAGCAGCATAATCACCGTGATTTACGGAGCGGACACCACCGAAGCGGATGCCGAAGAGGTTAAAAACAGGCTTGCGGAAAAATACGGCGATGAAGTTGAAATCAGCATTGTAAACGGCGGCCAGCCGATTTACTACTTTATTATTTCTGTGGAGTAATATGAAGGATATAAGATACCTTAAGGGTGTGGGTGAAAAAAGAGCCGGGCTTTTAAATAAGCTCGGCATTTTCACAATAGAGCAGCTTTTGGAATATTATCCCCGCGATTATCGCGATTTTTCGCGCGAAATGCTTGTTTCGGATTGCGAAAACGGCGAAAATGCCTGCATTAAGGCAACGCTTATCAGCAGCGTGAAAGAGCATATGATTCGCCGCGGGATGACCTTGTATAAATGTGATTTTACGGATGGAAATACGGTTATTCACGCCACGCTTTTTAATCAGAAATTCTTGGCGAAATCTCTCAAAATATATGAGGATTATATTCTTTTCGGCAAAATAGAAAAGCGGCTTTCATTTGCTGAAATGAGCTCGCCCCAAATTCTGCCGGCGAAGGACAATGCCGGTATTCACCCGATTTATCGCGCAACGGAAAAATTATCCTCGGCAGCGATTGAAAAGCTTATGAAAGCGGCTCTTGAGCAGCACGGCGAATTTGCAGAAACGCTGCCTCGCGATATAAGGCAAAAATACGGCTTGATTGAATTAACGGCGGCAATGCGCAATATTCATTTTCCCGAAAGCTTTGATTTGCTTGCGGCGGCGCGAAAAAGGCTCATTTTTGAGGAACTCTTAATATTGCAGCTCGGTTTACTGAAGCTTAAAAGTAAAAAACGCCGTGAAAGCCATATAAGTATTTCACACGATTACACGGCAGATTTTTTAAAGCTTTTGCCTTTTAAGCCCACGGGCGCTCAGCTTCGCGCAGTTAAGGATTGCGTTGCGGATATGCAGGGCAAATACCCGATGAACAGGCTTTTGCAGGGCGATGTGGGCAGCGGCAAAACGGCGGTTGCGGCCGGCGTTATATATGTAGCAGTGAAAAACGGCTATCAATGCGCGTTTATGGCGCCGACGGAAATTTTGGCAAATCAGCATTTTGAAACGCTTTCAAAAATGCTTGAGCCTGCGGGGATAACGGTGAGGCTGATCACGGGCAGCACCTCTGCGGCGGAGAAACGGCGAATTAAGGCAGAGCTTGCGGCCGGTGAGGTTCAGCTTGCAATAGGCACGCATGCACTTATTCAAAAGGATGTGGATTTTAAAAATCTCGGTCTTGTAATAACTGATGAGCAGCACCGCTTCGGAGTTAATCAAAGAGCAAGCCTTGCGGAAAAGGGCGGTGAGGTGCACTCGCTTGTTATGAGCGCTACGCCGATTCCGAGAACTCTTGCACTTATGATTTACGGTGACCTTGATATTTCAATTCTTGATGAATTGCCGCCCGGCAGGCAAAAAATACGCACAGATGTGGTTGATTCACGCTATCATAAACGCCTTTATGAATTTGTAAAAAAGCAAATTGCGGCAGGGCAGCAGGCATATATTGTGTGCCCGCTTGTTGAAGCCGGAGAAAGTGATTTGCTGCCGGCAGAGGAATATGCCGAGCAGCTTGCAAACGGTGCTTTCAAAGGGATAAATCTCGGTGTGCTGCACGGTAAAATGAATTCCAAATCAAAAGAGCGGGTTATGGCAGGGTTTGTCTCGGGTCATATTAAGATTCTTGTTGCCACCACCGTTGTTGAAGTCGGCGTCGATGTGCCGAATGCAAGCGTTATGATAATCGAAAATGCCGAGCGCTTTGGGCTTTCTCAGCTTCATCAGCTGAGAGGCAGAGTCGGCAGGGGAAAGGCGCAATCTTATTGCGTGCTTGTGTCGGACAGTAAAAGCGAAACAGCGCGCGAACGCCTGCAAATAATGAAAAAATACAGCGACGGCTTTAAAATTGCCGACGAGGATTTAAAGCAACGCGGCCCGGGTGATTTCTTCGGTAACAGGCAGCACGGTTTGCCGGAACTCAAAATTGCCGATATGCTTTCAAACACGGAAATGCTTGCGCTTTGCCGCGAATGTGCGGATAATATTTTGGCGGAGGATTTCAGGCTTGATTTGCCGAAATACGCTCCGCTTGCGGATAAAATAACGCAGATGTTTTCTGAGTCACTGCAAAATTAAACTGTATGCATATAATAGGTATTATAATAATGAAAAAGAGGATTTGCTTGCTAAAGCAAATCCTCTTTTATGTTGTTTATTACGGTGTGTATTCAAATTCTATATCATAAATTGAAACCGTGTCGCCCTCTTCTATGCCGCGCTCAACAAGCGCATCAAATACTCCGCTTTTTTGAAGCACGCGCTGCATATATTGCAGGCTTTCATAATCCTCAATATCTATGCCGCGCAAAACACGGGGGAACCAAGATGCTTCCACAACGAAATAGCCCTTTTCAGGCTCGGTGATTTTGAAGCCTTCGTCATTTTTCATAAGGCTCTCAAGCGGAATTTCCTCTGTTTCATATTCTTTGATCGGAGGAAGCGTTTGCAGCTTTTGCCAAACGGCGTTCATAAGCTCCTGCGTGCCCTCGGAAATCGGTGCGCAAATTGAATAATATTCGTATCCCTGTGCTTCAATCCAGCTTTTGAAGTCCTCAATCTGCTCCGGGGTAGCCATGTCTATTTTATTGCCTGCCACAATCTGCGGCTGCTCTGCAAGCTCGGGGTTAAACTTAACAAGCTCCTCGTTTATGCGCTTGAAATCCTCTTTTGGATCTCTGCCTTCAAAACCGCTGACATCCACTATGTGAATTAAAAGGCGGCAGCGCTCAACATGCTTTAAAAATTCGTGGCCGAGCCCAACTCCGTCGCTTGCGCCCTCAATCAATCCCGGAATATCCGCAATAACAAAGGAATTGCCCTCGCCCATGGAAACAACGCCTAAATTAGGTGAAAGTGTTGTGAAATGATAGTCGCCGATTTTCGGCTTTGCCTGCGACACAACGGAAATAAGGCTCGATTTGCCCACGGATGGATAGCCCAAAAGCCCCACATCCGCCAAAAGCTTCAGCTCAAGGCTGACTTCCCATTCCTCGCCGGGAACACCGGGCTTTGAAAAACGGGGCACCTGCCTTGTAGGCGTTGCAAAGTGCCTGTTGCCCCAGCCGCCCTTGCCGCCTTTGGCGGCCACAAAGCGCTCTGTTTTGCTCATATCCGCCATAACGGCGCCGCTGTTTGCTTCTTTGATTATTGTGCCGCGGGGAACTTTGATTTCAAGGTCGGCTCCGTTTTTGCCGTGCTTTTTGTTTCCCTCTCCGGGTAGGCCGTTCTTTGCTGCATATTTTCTTTTGTATCTGAAATCCGCAAGCGTTGCAAGATTGTCGTCAACGACGAAAACAATGTCGCCGCCCTTGCCGCCGTCGCCGCCGTCCGGGCCGCCGGAGGCAACATATTTTTCACGGTGAAACGCAACTGCGCCCGCGCCGCCGTCGCCGGCTTTGATCTTAATTTTTGCTATATCTACAAACATCGTTTTAAACCTTTTTTATAAATTTCGGCAAATGCCGTAATTATATTTTATCCAGCGCCTGCTGAATATCCTCAATAATATCGTCCGCATCCTCAATTCCGCAGGAAAAGCGAAGCAAATCGGGAGTAACGCCGCATTCCTCAAGCTCCTTATCCGTAAGCTGGCGGTGAGTGGTTGATGCGGGGTGAAGGCAGCAGGTGCGTGCGTCTGCCACATGGGTAACTATTGCGGCAAGCTTTAAGCTGTCCATAAATACGGTGGCGGCTTCTCTTCCGCCTTTAATTCCGAAGGAAACAACTCCGCAGGTGCCGTTTGGCATATATTTCATTGCAATTTCATGCTGTGAATCATCATCAAGCATTGCACATTTCACCCAAGTGATTTTTTCATTGTTTTTAAGATATTCTGCCACTTTTTTTGCATTTTCGCAGTGTCGGGGCATTCTTAAGTGCAGTGTTTCAAGCCCCAAATTAAGAAGCCATGCATTGTTTGCCGCCGGGATTGAGCCAAGATCTCTCATAAGCTGAGCTGTTGCCTTTGTGATATAGGCCGCTTCGCCGAAATCCTTGGTGTAGGTTAAGCCGTGATAGCTTTCGTCGGGAGTTGTTAAGCCGGGGAATTTATCATTTTGCTCCCAATCAAATTTGCCGCTGTCCACTATTGCGCCGCCTATTGTGGAGGCATGGCCTTCCATGTATTTTGTGGTTGAGTGGGTAACTATATCGCATCCGAATTCAAACGGCCTGCAATTTATGGGGGTTGCAAAGGTATTGTCTATAATAAGCGGAATTCCGTTTTTGTGAGCCACCTTGGCAAAGGTTTCAATATCCATAATATCAAGGCTCGGGTTTGAAATTGTTTCGCCGAAAATGCATTTTGTGTTCGGCTGAATCGCTGCCTGAATTTCCTCCTCGCTTGCGGTGGGGGAAACAAAGGTGAAATTTATGCCGAGCTTGCGCATTGTAACATTGAAAAGATTAAAAGTGCCGCCGTAAATCGCTGCACTGGAAACAACATGATCACCCGCGCTTGCAATGTTGAAAACGGCATAAAAATTTGCCGCCTGGCCGCTTGATGTGAGCATACCTGCCACACCGCCCTCAAGCATGGCTATTTTTGCCGCAGCAAGATCGCAGGTGGGGTTTTGCAGGCGTGAATAAAAATAGCCGCTTTTCTTTAGGTCAAAAAGGTCGCCCATTTCTTGGCTTGAGTCATATTTAAAGGTTGTGCTTTGCACAATCGGCATAACGCGCGGCTCGCCGTTTTTAGGTTTGTACGCGCCCTGAACGCAAATAGTGTCTTTCCTCATAAATTTTCCCTTTCTTTGCTGATTTGTTGTTTTGGTGCATTGAGCACTTTCGGCGAATCAATCGCCCATATATCCCGAAAAAAGCAACTTGCCCGTTATTGCGTCTATGCAAAAATAGGCGGTGTCGCAAAGCTCGGGGTCATAATTGTAGCAAACGCAGTAATATGGATTGCCGCTCGTGTTTTCGCTTTTGGAATCGGTGCCGTAGCCCATATTGTAGGCGTAAATGCCCTGCTTTGCGCCCAAAAGCTCAACTCCCGCAAATGTAAAATTATTTATATCGCCGTATTCGCCGGAGGCGCTTTTCTTTTGTAATTCGGCATATGCCGTGCTTTTTGCATCGTCGGATGAAATAACATATGAAACGGTTTCACCGCTTTTGATAACAGTTGTTTGTGTTGCCGCTTCGCTTGATGCTTCGCTGCCTGCGGGGCTTTGAGCCGAGCATCCGGCAAAAAGCATTGCCGCCGCAGCAATAAGCGCTGCGGTCGATATGATCATTTTTCTCATATATTCAGTCCTTGATGAAATGCGTCATAATGCTTGGGCCGAAATCAATGAAATTGCCCGTCGCTTTTGCGGTTTCCTCGTTGATTGTGTCAACGCCTTCAACTTCGCCGTTTTTGTGATAGATCAGATAAGGCACGGGGTCTGAAGCGTGAGTGCGGGTAACGATCGGGGTCGGGTGGTCGGGAAGCACCATAATTTTGTAGTCATTATATTTTTTAAGGCCCTCAAACAAAATGGGAAGCACACGGCTGTCTATCATCTCAATTGCCTTAACCTTGTTTTCGGGTTCGTTTCTGTGGCCGCATTCATCCGTTGCTTCAAAATGAATGTAAACGAAATCCCGCCTTGTTAAAATATCGAGCGCGGCGTTTGCTTTGCCCTCAAAGTTTGTATCTATATATCCGGTTGCGCCGGGAACCTCGGCAACCTCCATGCCCGCGCAGCTTGCAATGCCTTTAAGCAAATCAACCGCGGAAACCATGCCGCCCGTTATGCCGTGAATTTGCTCAAATGAGCCCATGGCGGGCCTTGTGCCCTCACCCCAAAGCCAAATGGAATTTGCCGGGCGCTTGCCGCGCGCTTTTCTGGCAAGGTTTATCGGATGGCTTTTAAGCAGCTCATAGGAATCTTTCATCATCTGAATAAGCGGCTTTGCGTTTTCTGAGGTTGAAAGATGCTCCGTTATAACTTTGCCCGTGATATCGTGCGGCGCGGTCATAGTGCCCAAATCGGTTGTGCCGTTTTTCCAAATAAGGCAATGCCTGTAGGAAACGCCGGGGTAAAAATGAAATGTGTCGTTTCCGAATTTTTCCTGCACGGCTTTAATAAGCTCTGCCGCCTCTTCGGTTGAAATATCATCGGCGCAATAATCTTCGATTGTTTTTTCTTCGTAGGGCTTATCGTCATCCGAAAGGGTAACAAGGTTGCAGCGCAGCGAAACATCGCTCGGTGCCATGTCTATTCCCATTGAAGCCGCCTCAAGCGGGCTTCTGCCGGTGTAATATTTCATCGGGTCAAAGCCCAAAACGCTCATATTTGCCACATCTGAGCCGGGTTTAAGCCCGGGTGCAACGGTGCGCACCAAGCCAACCTCCGCTCTTTGGGCAAGGTAATCAAGATTCGGCTTCTTTGCAACCATCATCGGCGTTTTGCCGCCGAGCGCCGGAACGGGGTAATCCGCCATCCCATCATATAAAACAACAACATATTTCATTAAAAGCAATCCTCTTTCTGTGTGTTTTGTATATAAGCGGGTGATTTTTTGCATGCTTCGTTAAAAAATCCGAATATTTCACCCGCAAAAACGCCCCGCGTCCGCGGAAACGGGCCGTTTTTATATTATTTAAAATAATTTACGCCGCTTTCAAAAATTTTCATATCCTTTTCAAAGGGAACATTTTTGTAAAGGTTTTCGCCTTTTCTTTCGCAGTGACCCATTTTACCGAGCACTCTGCCGTCCGGCGAAGTAATGCCCTCTATTGCGCAAACTGAGCCGTTGGGATTAAACGGCATTTCTGCAACGGGCTCGCCGTTCGGGTCAACATATTGTGTCGCTATTTGCCCGTTTTCCGCAAGGCGTTTAACTGTTTCTGCGTCTGCCGTAAATCTGCCTTCGCCGTGTGAAATCGGAACGGCGAAAACATCACCTGCCTGCGTGCCTGCAAGCCACGGGGATTTAACGCTTGCCACTCTTGTGTATGCCACGGAGGATATGTGCCTGCCGATTGTGTTAAATGTAAGGGTGGGGTCGTTTTTGTTTATTTCAACGATTTTGCCATAAGGAACAAGGCCAAGCTTTATAAGAGCCTGGAAGCCGTTGCAAATGCCGAGCATAAGGCCGTCTCTGCAATTAAGCAACTTGTCAACCGCTTCTTTAACCTTGGGATTTCTGAATGTTGTGGCAATAAATTTGCCTGAGCCCTCGGGCTCGTCACCGCCGGAAAATCCGCCGGGCAGCATAACGATCTGGCTTTCGTTGATAAGGGAAACCATTTTGTCTATTGTTTCGTTGATTGAAGCAGGAGAGAGATTGTTAACAACAAGAATGTTTGCCTCTGCGCCTGCTTTTTCGAAGGCTCTTGCGGAATCAACCTCGCAGTTTGTGCCGGGGAACGCCGGAATAAATACCTTCGGCTTTGCAACCTTGTTTTTGCAAATAAATATGGAGCGCTCGTTGTAAAGCTCAATTTCCTGAGGCATTGCTGCCTTAACGCCGCTGTCTGTCGGGAACACTTTTTCAAGCTTGCCGCTCCAAGCCTCGATAAGCTCATCAACGGTAAGCACATCGCCGTTCAAAATGAAAACGCCGTTTGCGTTTGTGGAGCCGAGCAGCTTGCCCGTGCCCTCTTCGCCGTTTATAAAGCCAATGCAATCGCCGTCTGCAATTTCAACAATAATGTTGCCCTGCTTTGCGGCAAAAAGAGTTTCATAGTCAAGATTTTGCGCAAAGGTGAAGCCGCGTTTCTCGCCGAATGCAGCCTTGCATATGCAGGCTGCCGCGCCGCCCTCTTTAACAACGCTTGCAGAAAGGATTTCACCGCTGCGAATACCCTTGCAAACGGTTTGCATCATCTTCATTGCTTCGCCGTATTTAGGCATTCCCGTTTCTGAGCAGGTGGGCACCTCAAGCATATAAACCTTTGATTTGGAGCTTTGGAAAAGAGCCGTGCCTGTTTTTGAAGCTTCGCTCATGCCTACTGCAAAAGAAACAAGTGTCGGCGGAACATCAAGCTCGTTGAATGAGCCGCTCATACTGTCCTTGCCGCCGATGGATGGCGTGCCGTAGCCGATTTGTGCGTCTATTGAGCCGAGTAATGCTGCAGTCGGCTTGCCCCAACGCTTGGGGTCATTGTTAAGTCTTTCAAAATACTCTTGGAATGTAAGCCTTGCTTTGCTTGGATCACAGCCTGCTGCCGCAAGCTTTGCAAGAGATTCGGTAACGGCAAATGCAGCAGAATGGAACGGGCTCCAGCTTGAAAGCTTGGGAATAAAGCCGTATGCCATAACAGTTGCCGTGTCTGTTTCGCCTTTAAGCAGCGGAAGCTTTGCAACCATTGCCTCTTCGGGAGTAAGCTGATATTTGCCGGCAAACGGCATGTTAACCGTTGCCGCTCCGATGGAAGAGTCAAATCTTTCGGAAAGGCCCTTTTGGCCGCAAACCTCAAGCCTTGCAAGGTTTGCCTTTAGAGCTTCGGAGCCGCTTTTGCCTTCAACATCGGCAGGAATAATATTTCTGTAATTTGCAGAATCGTCAATTGCCGTGATTTCGGCGTTTGCGTGCTGTGTAACGCCGTTTGTGTTAAGAAAATCGCGGCTGATGTCAACGATTTTGTCTCCGCGCCAGGTCATCGTAAGGCGGTTTGCGGAAGTTACAACCGCAACGGGAGTTGCCTCAAGATTTTCTGCATTTGAAAGAGAAATGAATTTTTCAACATCCTCTTTGTTAAGCACAACCGCCATTCTTTCCTGTGATTCGGAAATTGCAAGCTCTGTGCCGTCAAGCCCGTCATATTTTTTCGGGACTTTATCAAGATCTATATCAAGGCCGTCTGCAAGCTCGCCGATGGCGACGGAAACACCGCCTGCGCCAAAGTCGTTGCAGCGCTTAATCATTTGCGCAACCTCTTCGTTGCGGAAAAGCCTTTGAATTTTTCTTTCCGTGGGTGGATTACCCTTTTGCACCTCTGCACCGCAGGTTTCTATTGAAGAGCTGTTGTGGGCTTTGGAGGAGCCTGTTGCACCGCCGCAGCCGTCGCGCCCTGTTCTGCCGCCGAGTAAAACGATTATGTCGCCCTCTTGCGGAATTCCTCTTACAACATTCTTTTTCGGAGATGCACCGATAACCGCGCCTATTTCCATTCGCTTTGCAACATAGCCGTCATCATAAAGCTCCGTAACTTGGCCGGTTGCCAGGCCGATTTGGTTGCCGTAGCTTGAATATCCCTGTGCGGCGCCTGTTGTTATCTTTTTTTGAGGAAGCTTTGCGTCAAGCGTTTCGGCAAACGGCGTTGTCGGGTCGCCGGAGCCGGTAACTCTCATGGCTTGGTAAACATATGCACGGCCGGAAAGCGGATCACGGATTGCACCGCCAAGGCAGGTTGCAGCGCCGCCGAAAGGCTCTATTTCGGTTGGGTGGTTATGGGTTTCGTTTTTAAACTGAACAAGCCATTGCTCGGTTTTGCCGTCTATTTCAACAGGCACTTCTATTGAGCAAGCGTTGATTTCTTCACTTTCATCAAGGTCGGGAAGCCCGCCGCGCTTTTTGATCGCCTTTGCTCCGATGCAAGCCATGTCCATAAGGCAAACATCTTTTTTGCTTTCACGCTCGCCGTAAACCTCATGGCGAAGTGCAAAATATTGCTCCAAGGCAGCTTCAACAGCCTTGCCGTATTTTGATTTTTCTATTGTGATTTCATCGAGTTTTGTGCCAAAAGTGGTGTGGCGGCAATGGTCGCTCCAATAGGTGTCTATAACCTTAAGCTCGGTAAGGCTCGGATCTCTGCCCTCTGTTTTAAAATAATCTCTTACCCAGCAAAGATCGGCAACGCTCATTGCAAAGCCCATAGATGCGTGGTAAGCGGCTATTTCTTCGTCTGTTTTTGAAATAAAGCCGTTTATGCGAATGATATTCGCAGGGGAATCTGCCGTAATATCAAGTGTTTGCGGCAAATCCTCGGATGCAATTCTTGATTCAACGGGATTGATTATGTATGATTTGATCTTTTCAAATTCGGCATCTGTTATATCGCCTTTAACGGCAATAACCTTTGCGCTTGCAACAAGCGGCCTTTCACCGGCGGTAAGCAGCTGAATGCACTGTGCTGCGCTGTCTGCTCTTTGGTCATATTGGCCGGGAAGATATTCCGTAACGAAATATTTCCAATCGGCGGGAATATTGATTTCATTGTAAATATTATCAAGGTTTGGCTCCGAAAGAATCAGCCTTGATGCTTTTTCAAATTCCTCGTCGCTGAGTCCCTGTGCGTCATATCTGTTGATAAGGCGCAAATCCTCCAGCCCGGTAATGCCAACATTTGAAATAAGGTCTTCCATAATCTGCCTTGCTTCAACGGCATTTTCCTTTGTTTTTTCAACATAAACTCGATGTACCTTTGCCATTATGATTCTCCTTTTTTATATGATTATGATATCATAAAAAATTATCATTAGTATAATAACACATTGTTTTGCCTTTGCATATAGTAAAATTTATTTTTCGGCAGAATAATTAACAAAAAATTCGCTTTTCCATTATTTTTGTGCTATAATGACGATATAATATATTGTTAGAAAATTATCAGGGATTCTCCCTGCGGCAAAGCTTTTGAAAGGAGTTTATTCGCCGTGACCGAAACAAATGAGGACAGAGCCTACGAAGTTGAATTTTTAAACTGCGTAGTGGATAAAGAAGATAATTTTAAGATTGTTGATTGCGACAGCCATTTTTCGGATTTTACGGGTGTTCACCCGTCTAAAATCAAGCAGGGAAAGCTGTTTTTGCAGGATATAGTTATTCCGGCAGACCGCCAGCAGATTATTCAAAAAATATGCAAAAAGGATTCGCCTTATATTTATACGGATGTTGATATAGCGAATAAATCCGGTGAGCCGGTTTATGTGCATTGCACGGCGCAGAATTACGAAAATTCGCCGCTTTGCCGCCTTGTGTTTGCCGATGTTTCAAAAAGCAGAGAAAAAAACAGGCGCTTAAAGGAAAAAGCAAAGGAAATCAATCATTTGATAGACCTTGTAACGGGGGGCGTTTGCCTTTTCAAAGTAACCCAAAACATGCATTTTGAAGTGCTTTATCTTAACGAAAGCGCCTGCCGCCTTTTCGGAACGGATAAGGATACATATCAAAAGCAGGTTTACAGAATAGACGAATTGATTCACCCGCAGGATAAAACGCTTGTGTTTCAGGCAATCGGCAGCGCTATGGCAACGGGCGATGAAATTGATTTGGTGTGCAGAATAAAGCAGCATAAGGATAAATACAGATGGTGCAAATTCAATGCCGCCGTGCATAAAACGGATGACGACGGCTGCCCGATTTTTCACGCCGTTTTCACTGATATAACGAGGGTTAAAGCGGCAGAGGCAAAGGCGGACGAGGCTAACGACAGATTGCTTAACCTGCTTGAAAATTTAAGCGGCGCATTCTTTTTCACCAAAACGGATAATTTGTTTGAATGCCAGGTTATAAGCGGCGATTTCGTTAAGCTCACAGGCTATCCGCGCTCGGAATTTTTTGAGCGCTTCGGCGGCGATCTTTCAAAAATCATAATCGGAAACAGTGATAAAATCGCCGAAAAAATGCATGCCGACCTTCTTAAAAAGGGCTGCAGCGAGGTTTATTACGAAATCAGCCCCAAGGGCGCTCAGCCGAAAAAGGTGAAGGAAACAAGAAAGCTTATCACGCAAAGAGACGGCTCTATGGCAACGATTTGCGAGCTTGACGTGTTTGATGATTTTTATTAAACCGAATCGCAAGCCGAAGAATATGCTCTCTTAAAAATGTTAAAATAATTTATAAATGCAACCAAAGCACTGTGCAAAATGCATGGTGCTTTTTTGTGTCAAAATCATTTAAAAAACAATCGTAAATTATAAAATGCTGCCGATCAGATTTTTGAAACTGCACTTTTTACACATAATATATTTTGTTTAATGTCACAAAATTTACTGTTTAATTTTGTTTAAATTAAACATATTTAATTTGATGAGAAAGGCCTTGTTTTGTTTAGATATATTCACCAAACGAATATTGAATTTTTTGTAAATAATGGCAATTGTTTTAAGCTCTGTAATTATATATAATATAATTAGCATATTTTAATTTTTGCGCCCGTGCGCGGATTTTTCTGTGTGTGATGAAGTTGTTTATCGAAACGGAGGAAATTTTATGAAAGCATTTTCCGTAAGAAAAAAGATTTTGAGCGTTCTGCTTGCAATCGTAACCGTCATAGGCGTTGTTTCGCCCGGTTTTGTGGCTGTTGCGGCAGAAGGGGACGGCGGTGTCATACCCGTTTACGAGCTTGAAATTCTTTATGAGGACGGCACACTCGTTCCCACTTATCAGGAAGACGGCAAAACCAAGTACATTGAGTATATGTATGAGGCAGACAAAAAGCAGTTTCAGTATAAGCTGAAGGATTGCGAAATTCCCACAAACGGTTATGTTAAGTGGGACAGTGATACTCCAACGGTGTGCGATGTAACGCCGGAGGGTCTTGTTCGTGCCTTTGACTCTTCAAAGGGCGCCGCAGTAAGGCTTTGGATTGATAATGAGGTTGCCACAATTCCGCTTGTTGGCGGAATTATGAAGAAGGCGCTTGAAAAAGCACTCTTCAACGATAAAATCAATGTTGATACTATGGACACCGATGAAATCATTGCAGCTGTTGAGGCCGCTTTCGGTTCGGATTCCGTTTTGGCAAAATATATTGAATCCTATAAGGGCGAGCTTGTTGATTCGCTGAGAAAATATCTTGATAAGGTAAACACGGTTATCTCCTGCACGCTTTATGACGGTGACGGTAAAGTGCTTGCAACAGACAGCTTTGAGGTTTGCGTTCAAAAAAGCCAGGAATATTGGGCCGATTTTCTTCCGAACGGCACTCACATCACAAATAAGCAAAATCTGCCGACGACCGTTGCAAAGGGCACAACGCAGCAAATTTCCGCCTGCACCACACCCACAAGGCTTCATATGGGCGTAATTTATTCGGTTAAAAATTCATCTGTTCTCAGCTCCGGCAAGGCTGTTGCAACGGTAACGGATTCCGGGCTTGTAACATTTAAAAACACCGGCACCGTAACGATTCTTGTGTCGCCGGATACGGACGGATTTATACAAAATATTCTTAAATACATAAATTATCTCTATAAACTGCAAAACACAGGCACGATAGATACGGGTAAAATAGCCGATATTCTTATTAAGCTCGGTCTTGATATAAACCGAAATGTGCTTATGGCAATTCTTGATGCCTGCTTTGCAATCAAGGATATAGTGGGCGATTCGGCAGATGCCGTTCAGCTTACTGCCACGGCAATTAAGATTATTGCAAACCTTATTTTGCAGTTCACAACAAACGATTCAATCACATTCACGGTTATTGACGGTGTGCCGTGCACAAACTTTGATATTAAAGGTGTAAACACGGTTAAAGAGGGCGAGCAAATCTATCTTTCGATAGAAAATGCAAAGCCCGAAGCCGCAAACACCTCAGATATTACTTGGGAATCTTCAAATCCCGAGGTTGCATCGGTTGATCCGCTCACAGGCACGGTAACGGGCAGGGACGCAGGCGGCTCACTCGGCCAATATTCACAGCAAACTGTTGATATCACCGCCACCTCTGCGGCAAACAATGTTCAAAAAACAATCACAATCACAGTAACCGGTAAAACGGGCGATAATCAGCTTTCCGATGTTGTGATAAATAAGGAAAAGAGCACCGTAAATATCGGTGAAACTCAGCAGCTCAGCGCCACGGTTTATCCGGAAAGAGCGCAAAGTTCAAAATATCTTTCGCTTGAATGGGGCGTTGCAACCGTTAATTCCGAAACAGGCGAAACCGAGTATCAATGGGCAACGGCACCTTATCAGGAAACGGATGAAAACGGCAATTTGCTCACCGATGAAAGCGGAAATCCCGTTATGAACGACGGCTCTGTTTCGGACGGAATCGGAAAAATCGATAAGAACGGCCTTTACACCGCCGTTGCGGGCGGCACAAGCCGCATTGCCTGCATGGCTAAAACCGGCTATTCTTTGGTAGGCTCAAATTATTATGAAATTTCCTCCGTAAAGGGCGAAACAACGATTGATAACGGCCAGCCGGTAAGCGGCATCACAATCGCCGCCACAGCCACAACAAGCGGAGGCACGCTTTCAACCAAGGATGTTGAAATAAACGGCACAACATATCATTATCTCACCGTTAAAAAGACTGTTGCAGACGGGCTTGCCGGCAACGGTTGTGTTGTTCAGGCAACAATCTTTCCCGATAATGCAACAAATAAAACCGTTCATTGGGTTATAGATAATGAAGAGGATTACAGCTTAAAAGATAACAAAGACGGCACGGCAGAAATTAAAATGAAAGCAGCCGTTGAAAAGGCAACCGCCGTTAATGTTTATTGCGTTTCCGATGACGGCACAGTTAAAAGCGATGTGCTCACTATTGCGGTAACAAGAAATTATGCCGAATCAAACACGATTGATACTAAAGATATTTCAATCACAAACGGCACCACAATGGAAGTCACGCACACCCTGAAGCCAAGCTACACAGCCGGCTTTACCGGCCCTGCATACACATGCTATCACACAAATTGGTATTCAAGCGATCCTGATATTGTTTCAATCGAGTCGGTTGATGAAAACGGCAATGCAATCATAAGCGCAAATGATGTGGGCGTTGTAACGCTCTATTGCGTTTCGGCAGACGGTGCAATTGTGGACAGCACCACCGTTACCTCCTATCCCGATAAAGCAAGGCTCAACGAAATTCTTGATCTTTGCGAGCACACCATAATTAAAAAGAACAAAGATAACGCGGCAACATATAAAGAATATATGAGAAAGCTTAATTATTGCTATTATCTTTCTAATGAAGCTCCGCTTGCCGCTCAAAATATGGTTGACACTTATTCCGATGAGCTTCTTTATATCTTCTATCGCCTCGGCGGTTATGTCGGCCTCGGCGGCGTTAAAATTTTAAACAGCTCGGCAGAGGAAGTCGGCGATTATATAAGCGTTAAGGTTGGCACAGCGGCAAATTATAAAAAAGCAAAATGCCAGCTCAAATATGAATTAAAGCCAAAGAGCGCCATGTACAGCAAAATTGAATGGAGCTCAAGCGATCCGAATGCGGTTTCGGTTGATGAGAAAACCGGCCTTTGCAAGCCTGTTTCAAATTCGGCTTGCCACGCCACAATCACTGTTACGGTAACGGATTATTTCGGAGAAACCGTTTCCGAAAGTGTTAATGTTGCATTTGCAAAAACTCAGGCAACGGGCATTGAGCTTTCTGCCGAAAGCATCACCGGTGCCAAGGTCGGCGAGCCTCAGCAAATCAAAGCCACAGTGTTGCCGAAAAATTTGATCGGCTCAACGGCTGATATCAAGGATGTTGTTTGGCATTCAAGCAACGATAAGGTTGCAAGTGTAGACCAAAATGGCAATCTCACATTTAATTACGGCGGCGATTGCGTTATCACTGCCGTTACGGCAGACGGCGGTTTTGCTGCCGAGTGCAAGGTAAATGTTGTTACCAACTATGATAAGCTTCAAGAGCTTGTAAACACTTATAATAGCTTTGCTCTTGAAAAAGAAAATTATTATCCCGACACTTATGAGGCCTACACCTCCAAAATTAAAGAAGCAGAGGATATGATAGCGGCAAATGCTTCCACTCAGGATGAGGTAGAGCAGATGTATGCCGAGCTTGAGGCGGCATATAAAGGGCTTAAGAAATATACCTTCGTTCAAAAGATTGAGCTTTATAAAGACGGCGAACCCACTTCCGATTATTATCAATATAATTTGCAGCTTCTTAAGGGTGAAACGGATTACAGCAAAGCAGAGCTTGATCTTAAAGTAAGGCTTTATCCCAACAACGCCGATTATAAAAGCGTTGAATGGACTTCGGAAAACAGCAATGAAATCTCCGTTTCGCAGGACGGCGTTGTAAAGCCCGTAAATAAAACAAATCTTCTTAAAGATAAAGGCGTTTACGGCAAAATCACATGCACCGTAACAGACCATTTCGGAAATCAATACAGCGATGATGTGTGGGCTTCCTTTGCATATTATACCGTAACGGGTGTAACCCTTAATCAGGAAAGCGCAACGGGCAGCGTGGGCTCAACCCTTCAGCTTGTTCCCACAATCGAACCCACCGGCACAAAGCTCGGTGCGCTCGGTTCGGCAAGTATTAAAGCTGTTAAATGGGAATCCGATAACGAGGAAGTTGCAACGGTTGACAATAACGGCCTTGTAACCTTTACCGGCGCAGGCGCAACAAAAATTCGCGTTATCACCCTGGACGGCGGTTTCACTGCGGAATGTGCCGTTTCAACGGACGGCGACAGAACCGCGCTTAACGAAGCTGTTGCAAAATATAAAGATGTCAACTACATGGATTATAAATATTCGGTAGGTATGGCATTTAAGGCTGCGCTTGAGGAGGCTCAGGCAGCCCTCACGGATAACACGCTCACGCAGGATGAAATCAACGCGGCAGCGGCAAAGCTTAATGCGGCAGGCGCGGCTCTTGCGGGCAATGAATTTGTTAAAGCGGAAACCGTCAATGTTTCTTACGACGATCAAACACGCGGTGCTTTCAGTTACGATTCAAAAGGAAGTGGCACTTTGGCATCCGATGCTGCAGCTCACTCCTATCAGGGCAAGAAAGCACTTTATAACAGAACTATTCTTACCGCTTCGATTCCCGATGCGGCGGCAGAAAACTACACCTCTCTCAGCTGGACTGTTGTCAGCAAATCAAGCGGCACCGATATTGAACTCGGCGATAAAACGGTAACGGTTGCCGGAAATATCGCGGGTGCAACTGCGCAGGCAACATTGCTTTGCACGGCTGTTGACACCTATGGCAGAACCGTTGTAAGGCAGGTTAGGGTTGTTATTGCAACGGCCGCGGTAACAGGCGTTTCGCTTGATAAGCAAAGCGTTGAGCAGTTTGCAAATGCAGGCGAATTTACGCTTACGGCAACCGTAAGCCCGAGCGACGCTAAAGTTAAGGATATTATTTGGTATTCAAGCGACGACAGTATCGCCACCGTTGATGAAAACGGCACCGTAACTCCTCATAATAACGGCACCGTTGTTATTACCGCCGAAACATACGATGGCGCATATAAAGCCTCTTGCACCGTAACCCTCACAACGGATTACACAAAGCTTGCGGCTTTGTATCAGCAGTATAACGATTTCTATCTTGAAACAAAAGATACTCACACCTACACAAATGCTTCACTTGCCGTTCTTAAAACGAATATAGATCTTGCAAACTCCGTTATAAGCGAGGCTAAGGCAAGCCAGGCGGATGTTGAAAAGATGATTGAAAAGCTCAATGATGCTTATAACAATCTTGTTATTTTCGTTCCAGTTAAAAATATAAGTCTTTCTCTTGCTGAGGGATCAAACGGCACGGAGCTTAATCCCGGATTTGTAAGATACAGCGAAAGTTCCATTAACGGTGCATCCGTTGAACTTGCCGCAACGCTTGATCCGGCTGAAAGCACCGGCGCAACCGTTGAATGGAAATCTTCAAACAGCAGTATTTCCGTTGATGAAAACGGCACGGTAACAAATAATTCCTTTACCGGCGGTTATGCGCTTATCACTGCCACCGCCACGGATGAAGCGGGCAACACGGCAGAAAGCTCAATCTATGTTTCGTTTGTTCGCAATATTGTAAACAGCGTAAGCTTCTCGGAGGAAATCATTCATGGCGCACCGAGCACAACGGTTACTCTCAGCCCAACTGTTTCCGGCACCGGGGCTCTCACCGTTCCTACGGTAAGAACCTGCATTTATAAATCATCGGATGAAAATATCGCCACGGTTAATGAGGAAGGCGTTGTAACCTTTATCAAGGCCGGCGAATGCACAATTACCGCTTATGCGGTGGACGGCGGCGTTTCCGCTTCCGTAAGGGCAATCACCACAAACGATAACACGGCTCTTGATGCCGCCGTTAAGGAATATGCTTCCGTAAACTATATGGATTATGCGTATGATTACGGCATGGCGTTTAAGGCGGCTTATGAAAATGCGGTTAAGGTAAACAATGATTACCTTTCAACTCAAGACGCTATCGATTCCGCTTTTGCTGCTCTTCAAACAGCGTATAACGAGCTTGCGGATCATCCGTTTATCGCTGCCGGCAATCTTGCTTTTGCCGTAAACGGCGAAGAGGTTGCAAACGGCGCAACTTATGTTAAAAACGAGGCAAATCAAGTTGTTGTAAGTGCGTCGTGCGCAGAGGGCGCAATGATTAAATCCTCCACGCTCACTTATGCGAATGCAAATTCGGTAAGCGTTTCGGTTTCCGGCAACACCGCCACAATCACCAAGGATAACGACGCCGCTTTCGGCTCGGTTGACCTCACTTACACGGTTGTGGATGATTACGGCCGCGAATCAACCGTAACAAAGAATATTAAGATAACCGATAAGGTTCAGCTTATTGAATCCTTCAAGTTTGTTTATAACGGAGCGGAAACGGAAAGTGTTGCATATAAAGCAGCCGTTGTTGCAAATAAAACGGTTCAGCTTTCGATAAACACTTATCCCGAAGCTGCAGAGGCATACACATCAATTAAATGGAGCTGTGACAACAACAGCAAGATCACCGTTGATCAAAGCGGCCTTGTTAAGTGCACGGCGGTATTCGGCGGCTCAGCCACCGTTACCTGCACGGTAACCTTGAGCGACGGCTCCGAAATCACAAATACTATTCCGGTATCTTTCACAGTCGGCAGATAACGGAGAGGAGTTAAAATGGCAAAAACAACTAAAAAATTCATCTCCGTTTTATCGGCAATCATTCTTGCGCTTGTCAGCCTTACGGGGCTGATAAGCGCAAGCGCGCAGGATGTGGTGGCGATTGACGCCGCTCATTTCCCGGATAAAAGCTTCAGGGATGTTGTGCTTGAAAATTATGACCTTGATTCAAGCGGCACTTTAAGCGATTTTGAAATTGCTAAGGTTAAAGATATGCAATTGTTTTTATATGCCGATCAAATTCATGATTTAACGGGCATAGAATATTTCACATCGCTTTCTCAGATTTATGCCGGCGGTTTGGAAATCGAAAAGGCAGATTTTTCCGCTCTTTCCAATTTGCAAAAGCTTTATGTGCAGGGCAATAATTTAACCTCGCTTGATGTTTCAAAAAACACTGCGCTCACCGATCTTGTGTGCTCGGATAATGAAAATCTTTCAAGCTTAGCATTATCTCCCTCTGTAACAAAGCTTCTTTGCGACGGCTGTGCGCTTTCCTCGCTTGATGTTAGCAAGTGCACAAATTTGGCTCAGCTCAACTGCGCCAACAGCTCGCTTTCCTCGCTTGATCTTTCGGCAAATGCTCAGCTTTCGGATTTAAACTGCTCTCATAACAATATTGCGGCGCTGGATCTTTCCGCAAATCCTTTGCTTGAAAACAAAGTAACTTCTTATAATATCGGCAATCAAACAATAGATGCCGCGGTGGCATTTTCGGGCAAAACGCTTTTGGTGCCCGTTTCTCTTTCCGCCGATAAGGTTGTAGCTTCAAGCCTTCCTAATGAAAACGATGAAGAGGGCTATACCGGCTATAACGGTGAAACTTCTGCGTTTGAATTTACCGATTATTCGCTTATTGCTGCGGGTATTGATTACGATTATGATGTTTCATGCACGGGTGCTCAGAATTTAACCGTTCATATCAATCTTTCAAAAGATTTTTATAAGGTAAGCTTCAATGAATCGCAAGGCGGTAATGTGCTGGATTATTCTTATGTTAAATCCGGCGGCAGTGTTTCCGCTGTGCAGTTTCCGCAGGCTCCCTCCGGTTTGGTTTGCCCGCATTGGAGTGCCGCTGCGGAAAATATAACCGCCGACACGGAAATTTATGCCGTTTGGGCGGCAAGCCACAGCTATGAAGTGCAGTCTTATTCAAATTATGTGCTCACCGAAAAATGCTCTGTTTGCGGCGATGTTCACACGGCTGATTTGAAAGCCGCATTCAACAGTAAAACCGGCGATTCAAATTATGATTCTTCGCTTGATGCAGACTCAAACGGATATATAAATGTTCGCGACCACAGCATTTTGGCAAAATCATTTTCATAAAAAATCACTCCCCGCAGGCATTTCTGTGGGGAATTTTTATGCTCAAAAGGCCGTTTGTTATTATTTTTTTGACGAAAGTTATGCACACTTGCCCGATAGGCGGCGTTTTGATATACTTATTTATATTGCTTTTATAAATTTCGGAATATTTATATTATATCGGTTAGTTTATATCCGATATAATCTGGAGGTTTGTTATGCTTAATTGCTTATTTGTGGGCATCGGCGGGTTTATCGGCGCGGTGCTGAGATATTTGATAGGGCTTGTTTCCATAAAAAATCCCGCGGGATTTCCGGTAAACACATTTCTTATAAACGCATTCGGTGCGCTTGCAATCGGAATTATTGCCGCGCTTGCCGCAAAAAACGATAATTTGGATGCGCGCCTTGTTTTGCTGCTAAAGGTTGGCATTTGCGGCGGCTTTACAACATTTTCAACATTTTCTCTTGAAACGGCGCAGCTGCTTAAATCCGGCAGCACGGCAATTGCAATTCTTTATGCCGTTTGCAGCGTTGTTGTGTGCGTTGCGGCGGCGTTTCTTCCGCAAGCGGTTATCAAATAACAGGGCATAAAAAAAGCACACTCCGCAAAAAAGAGTGTGCTCCGACTCTCAACCGTTTTAAACAAAGCGATTGGGAGCTTTGTTTTTATTTGATACGGAAAAATGCTCGGTTACTGTGCGGTTGTTGCCTGCGTTGAGGGCTCGGTGGTGGTTTCAACCTCGCCGTAAACCTGAATAATAACCGTTTCGCCCTTAGCAACGCTTTCGCCTGCCGCCGGGGCGGTGCCGCCCGATTTTTTTACGGTGTTCGGTGTATAGTTTCCGTTGTTGTAAACGGAAACGGTTTTAACCTTAAAGCCCAAATTCTCAAGCTGCTTTGTGGCTTCGTCTGCCGTTAAAGTGCCAACATCGGGCACGGTTGCCATCTCGGTGCCCTTGCTTACGGTAAGCACGATTGCCGAACCTTGCGGAACGGTTTCGCCGGCTTTAACACTTTGTGCATAAACCGTGCCCGCCTCATAATCGGCATTGTATTCATAATTAAAGGTTATTTTAAATTGCTGGTTCCATGCCGCTCCGTTTTTAATGTCTGATTCGGTGTAGCCCTGTGTTGAAAAATCGGGCACCGTAACGGGTGCTGCCGTCGTTTGCGGCGCTGTTGTTTCCTTGCCGTTTATGAGCCCGGAAAAACCAAACACATAAATCGCTGCCGCCAAAACGGCAACAACAGCCAATATAATTGCAATCAATTTTCCTTTGTTACTCTTTTTTTGAGGCTTTTCGCTTTTTGCTGCGTGATTTTCGCGCCTTTCCTCGGCAGATGCCGTGCCGCGTTGCTCGGTGGATTGAATTTCCGCGGCTTTGGCCACAACGGACGGTGCAGCGTTTAAAAGCTCTCTGTAATCATAAACGCTTTGAATTCGCCTTTCAGGATAAATTTGAAGCCCTGCGCCGAGTGCCTTAATAACATATGCGGGTATTTTTTCCGCAATCACATTCGGAATCATCAGCTTATCGTTCGTTTCCCTTGAAAGCGCACTCGGCGGGTTTGTGCCCACCAATGCTCTGTAAATGCAAGCCGAAAAGGCATAAATGTCTGTTGCGGGGCAAATCTTGTGATTGTTGTTATATTGCTCCAGCGCGGTGTAGCCTTCGTTTTCGTTAAACTCAAGCTCGCTGCCTGCCGTGTTGCATTCGCTTATGCAAAAGCCTGCAAGGCGCACTTTTCCGTCCTTGCACAGCACAAGGTTGTCGGGGTTTATGCAGCCGTGAATAATGCCGTTTTCGTGCAGCTTTTCAAGCGTTGTAAGCACGGGCATAAACATAAGGCGAGCTTTGTCCCAAGGAATTATGTTGTCGCTGTTTCTGATGAGAAAATCGCGCAGAGAAACGGTTATCATTCTTTCGGAAATCGCATATGCGGTTTCATTTTCCTCAAACACATCCAAAACGGGAATGACTGCCGAAAGGGAATTCATCCCTTTGAGCGTGCTCCAAAGCTTAATGAAGGATTTTTTACAGCCGTCAAATGTTTTTTTATATTTTTCACGCACATGGGCATTAAGGTTTCCCTCAAGCCTGTTTGCAATGCCGGCCGGCATAAATTCCCTGATCGTTACAACTGTGTTTGTTTCGGTGTCAAGCCCGATGTATGTTACGGCGTCGCTTTCCTGCGAAAGAAAATTGCCCACAAGATATCTGCCCGCAAGCAGGGTTTTGCGCGGCAAAAACAGCATATCCGAAACTGAATCGTTATCAAATCCGCAGTTTGCGCAAACGCTGCCTTGCGTAAGCTTTTCAAAGCAATTCATGCATAAATTGTCGAAGTTCACTTAAATGCCTCCGTTGTTAAAATCGTGTAAATCGGATTGTTTAAATTTTATAATTATTAAATTATAGTTTAACAATGAAATGCTTTTTTGTCAAGAACGGGTAAGCGGCATATAAATAATCTTTACAGGCAATTGATAAATAATTCATTTTGTTATATAATTGTATTCGTATTAAAATATATTTTTGTAGAAACGAGGTAGAAATATGAATTTCAATCCGCTTCCGAACGGTATGGCAGAGGGCTTTGTGCTCATAAAAAAATGTGAAGAAAAGAAAACCAAAAACGGCGCAGCTTATTTGGATTTGATTATAGGCGATAAAAGCGGCGAATTGCCTGCAAAGCTGTGGGATTATAATGCAAGCGGCATTTTTGAAGAGGAAATGGTTGTTAAGGTTCGCGGCAATGTAGAGCAATATAACGGCAGAGATCAGTTCAGAATCGCTCAAATCAGGCCTGCATCTTCGGGCGATGAATATAATCTTGCAGAGCTTGTTCCTTCATCCGATGTCGGCGGGCTTGATATGTTTAATATGCTTATGAAAAGAGTAAATGCCTTTAAAGACGCAGAGCTTAAAGCAATCGTTTCAAAAATTATGAACGATAAAAAAGAATTGCTTATAACCTGCCCCGCGGCTTTCAGGCTTCACCATGCAATGCTCGGCGGGCTTATGCTGCACACCATGTCAATAGTTCGCATGGCAGAGGAAATTTGCAGAATTTATCCAAATATAAACAGGGAATTATTGCTTTCCGGTGCGATTTTGCATGATGTTGCAAAAACTTGGGAATTCACTTTTGCAAAAAGCGGCCTTGTAAAGGGTTATTCAACAGAGGGTGAGCTTATCGGCCATTTGGTTGAGGGCGCTTATTATGTTGCAGATGCCGCCAAGGAGCTTGGCATAGAAAGCGAAAAGGTTGCTCTGCTTGAGCATATGATTTTAAGCCATCACGGTGTGCCCGAATACGGTTCGCCGATAAGGCCCATGTTTTTGGAGGCGGAAATTCTTTCCGCACTCGATACTCTTGATGCGGAAATTTTTGAGTTCCACAGCGCAACGGCAAAGGTTGAGCCGGGCAAGTTTACGGACAGGCAATGGTCGCTCGATAACAGAAAGCTTTATAACCACGGCCTTTCCGGCACGGAGCATATTGTTAATTTGGATGATTAAGGCACAGCAGTTTAAAAAGGAGAATGATTATGGCAGAGGATTTTCAGCAGCAAAGCTGGACGGAAGTGGCAATCACCGTTGATTCAAAAAACACCGAAACGGCGGGCAATATAGCAAATATGGCCGTGCCTTACGGAATTTATATAGAGGATTATTCCGATTTGGTGGAGGAAACCTTGCAGATTGCCCATATTGATTTGATTGATGAGGATTTGCTGAAAAAAGACCGCACAAAGTCAATTATCCACATTTATATAAATCCGCACGAAAACCCCGCTGAGGCAGTTTCGTTTGTTAAAGAAAGGCTTGATGCGGAAAACATTCCCTGTGAAATTTCGCTTGCGGATTGCAAGGCGCAGGATTGGGTGAATAATTGGAAACAGTATTTCCATGCAATGCCGATAGGCGAAAAGCTGCTTATCAGGCCCGAATGGGAAAAAGATTATGATGCAAACGGGCGCATAATTCTGAATATCGAGCCGGGTCTTGCATTCGGCACGGGCAGCCATCCAACCACAAGATTGTGCCTTGAAATGCTGGAGGAATATGTGAACGACGAATCTACCGTGCTTGATATCGGCTGCGGCAGCGGCATACTTTCGATTGCCGCCCTGCTTTTGGGCGCAAAAAGCGCTTTCGGCACGGATATTGATGAATTGGCTGTTAAAACGGCGATTGAAAACGCAAAGAAAAACGGCTTTGAGCCGCCTGTTTTCACCGCCGAAAAAGGCGACCTTTCGGAGTGTGCAAGCGGCACATATAAAATAATAATCGCAAATATCGTTGCCGATGTTGTTATGAAGCTGAATAAGGATGCCGGCAAATTCCTCGATAAGCACGGCGTTTATATCACCGGCGGAATTATAGACAGCCGCAAGGCCGAGGTTGAGCATTCGCTTGAGGAAAACGGCTTTGATATTATAGAAACACGCTCCGAAAAGGGTTGGAATGTTTTTGTGTGCAAAAAGCTGTGATTTGCTAAATTTTGATGTGTTGCCAAAGAGCAAGTGAATATTGTATAATAAAATCAAATTATGGAGTCGTTTTTTGATGCATGTTTTGCAAAAAGCGATTTCACGAAAGGAAAGAAGTATATGAAAAAGGCAATCGGTTTATTGTTGGCTGCCGTTATGGCTTGCGGTGTTTTATCGCCGTGCCAAAGCGTGTTTGCGGCAGACGCAAATCGAAAAAGCGTTGCTGCGTTTTCAAAAAGCGTTAATCGCATTGTAAGTGAATACGACGGCGATGAGGATTATGCCCTTAATCAAAACAGTACTCAGCTTGCGGTTGAGGACAGAATTTTGGTTTATGCCGATAAGCTTTCAAAAAGTTACGGCGAGATTGAAAAAGTCAGCTCGTCGGGAGTTATCGTGCTGCAATTTGCGGATGATGCTTCCGCCGCAAGTGCGTTAAAGTCTCTTTTGGCAGATGGGTATGATGCCGATTACGACTTGATTGCAAAAACCGCAGATGTAAATGCAACGGAATATGTATCGGAAACTTGGGGCAATGAAAGAGTTGAATCGCAGGAAACCATAAATTCAATAAAAAGCTCCGGCAAAAAGCTTAATGATGTAACGGTTGCCGTTATTGATTCCGGTGTGGATGATACTCATCCCGATCTTAAAAACAGAGTTGTCGGCAGTATAGATTTCACAAATTCCGACACCGAAGCAGATCAGTACGGGCACGGCACCCAGGTTGCAGGCGTTATTGTTCAAAACTCACCGAATAATGTTAAAATCAAATCATATAAAATTGCGGATTCAAACGGCAACAGCACAATGAGTTATATTGTTTCCGCATTAAAAACAATTGCTTCGGAGCAAAATGCGCCGAAAATCCTTAATATGTCTTTGGTGGTTAATGTTACGGGCGATTCAACAAGCACAAGAAATTATTTTGAAAATGTTGTTTCTGAGCTTGATAAAAAAGGCTGCACAATTGTTTCGGCAGCAGGAAACAAAAATGAAGATGCCTCAAGTTATTTTCCTGCATCAATTCCGCAGGTAATAACCGTTGCGGCTTCCGATTCGGATAATAACAAGGCCACTTATTCAAACTATGGCTCCGTTGTTGATATTGCGGCGCCCGGCACTCATATTTATACAACGATTATGGGCGGCGGCTACACAAGAGATGTAAGCGGCACCTCACTTGCAACTCCGTTTGTAAGTGCGGCTGCGGCAACCTTGCTTTCAATGGACGGCAGCCTTAAAGCAAGTCAGCTTGAATCAAAAATAAAATCCGCCGCTTTCCCGATAAATGATAACACAGGCACAAATTGGTGCGGCGCAGGTATTTTGAATTTCTCTGCATTATATGAGGATGCGCTTCTTCAGTCTCCCGTTCTGAGTAAGTCAAGCGGCAGTTATTCTTCCGCAATCACTGTTTCAGCAACCGCTCCGAGCGGCACAACTGTTATGTACACAACTGATAACACAGTGCCTACTTTAACTAACGGCAATGCGCTGGCAGGGCCGATTACTTTAAGCAAAAGCACTTCGCTCACGGCTGTTGCAATCGGCAAAAACGGAAAAAGCAAATATATTCATGCAGATTATGATATTAAAAACGCAGATGCAGGCAAAACAGTGCTTGATGTTGGCTCTCCCGCTTATGTTTCCGTTTCAAGCTCAAGTAAATTTGCCACATTAACTTTTAAACCCACTCAAACGGCAAATTATGTTTTTGAATCACATTCTGATGATATCAAATATCAGCCGCATTGGTTTTTGCTTGAATCAACCACTCAGGAAGAGGTTCAAAATCAAAAAACAGAATATGTGGGCAATGAATGCAAAACAACGGTTAAGCTTTTCGCCGGCACAACTTATCTCCTTAAATGCGGCGCATATTACGGCTCTGATATTCCGTCAAACGCAACGCAAACATACAGCGTTTCGGTTGAGTTCGCAACGGACGCCGTTAAGCCGTCAACTCCGGCAAATTTTGAAGTAACCGGCAGAGGCAACGGCGGCAGATCCCTGTGGCTTGATTGGTCGGATTGCAAAAATGCCGTAAGCTATAAGGTTTATGATGTTACAAACGGCGCAAACACTTTTAAGGGCGAGGTTAAAACAAGCGATATAGCTTTTCATGATTTTAACCCGGCTTGGGAATATGATATAAAGGTTGTTGCAATCAGCAGCACCGGTGATACGGCAGATGCCACTTACCGTGTTTGTGCGGCTTGCGAGCCTCCCACAAACTTCACAATTTCGGCAAACGGCACCTATTCGCTTTCGGCAAGCTGGAATTATGTTGCGTGCCACGGCTATTATTTGCAGTGGTCAACAGACCCAACTTTCCAAACTGATAAAAACGGTGCTTGGATAAACGGCACTTTCTCCACAAGCTACACCATCAACACAAGCAAGCCTGCAAAGCAGTATTATGTTCGTGTTCGTTGCTGGAAAAATTATCAGGGCGGTTATATTTACAGTGATTTTACGGATTCGTCAATCCTGGGTTATATGGATGCTCCCAACGGTTTTGCGGTAACGGGCAGAGGCAACGGCGGTAAATCCCTGTGGCTTGATTGGAATGATGTTGCGGGCGCTGTCGGATACAAGGTTTGTGATGTTACAAACGGCGCAAACACCTTAAAAGGCGATGTTAAAACAAGTGATATAGCATTCCACGATTTTAACCCGGCATGGGAATATGATATAAAGGTTGTTGCATATGATAAAAACGGCAAAACAAGCAATGCAACATATCGCGTTTGTGCGGCGTGCGAGCCGCCCAAGAATCTTGTTGTGATTGCAGGTGATGCATTTGACGGCACTATAAGCGCAAGCTGGGATTATGTTGCGTGCCACGGCTATTATATTCAGTGGAGCACCGATCCAACCTTTACTGATAAAAGCCAAACGCAGGGCGCTTGGATAAACGGCACTTATTCCACAAATTACACAATCAAAACAAGTGATTCCGCGGATAAATATTATGTTCGCGTTCGCTGCTGGAAAAACTATCAGGGCGGCTATATTTACAGCGATTTTTGCAGCCCTGTTTCCGCAGCCAAATAATTTGCAGAATAAACTTAAAGGGCAGTTCGCAAGAACTGCCCTTTATTGTTGCGTTGTTTGATTTTATGTGTGCAAAACGGATTTCGGCGATAAGCCTCAGCTTTTAACAAGCATTAAAAGTGTGCCGCAAACTATAAAAGCCAAGCCGAGTGCGGCCTTTTTTGTTAATTTTTCTTTAAAGACAATTGCGGAAAATGCAATTGAAACAAGGATGCTCAGTTTATCAATCGGCACAACCACCGTGGCAAGCCCGCCTTGAAGTGCTTTGTAATAGCAAAGCCAAGAGCCTCCTGTTGCAATTCCGGAAAGGCAAATGAAGCCAAGCTCGTTTTTTGGAATTCGGCGCAGGGTGCTTCCTTTGCCTTTTACAAAAACGATAAGCCATGCCATGATCAGCACAACGCCCGTGCGAATAGCCGTGCCCAAATTGGATTCAACGCCGTCTATACCTATTTTGCCCAAAATAGAAGTCAGCGCGGCAAAAATTGCAGAAAGTGCCGCATAAATCAGGCCGCTTTTGCTGCCTTTTTTATCTGAATCATTTTCTTTTTTTTCAATCATCATAAAGGTGCCGGCAGCAATCAAAACAACGGCAATGCCCTTTGCGGCAGTTATTTTTTCTCCCAAAAATATAAAGGCAAGCAAAATGGTAAGCACCGTGCTTGATTTGTCAATCGGCACCACTTTGTTTATATCGCCTGTTTGCAATGCCTTAAAATAACAAAGCCAAGATGCGCCCGTGGCAATCCCGGAAAGCACCAAGAATATCCATGTTTTTGCGGAAATATCGCCGATTGTGTGTGCTGAGCCAACTATAAGCACCATCAGCCATGAAAAGGCAAGCACAATGATTGTGCGCACGGCGGTTGCGGCGTCCGAATCCGTTTTTTTAATTCCGCATTTCGCAAGAATTGCGGTTATTCCGGCAAAAAATGCCGAGCCGAATGCATAAATAACCCACATAAACAGCACCCCTTTTTTTGATGCAGATTAAACTTGTTGCAGAATTTTATGATTAGATTATAGCGCTGTTTTTGCGATTTGGCAATAAGTCGGTGTTTTACGGCACGCTCGCAATGCCGCCTAGCTGAATTATGTGCAAATAAAAACCGCCGAAGGAAGCTTAAGCCCTCCTTCGGCGATTTTGTTTAGAGAAAAACCTGATAAAGTATGCCGTAAACTTCTCTTGAAGCAAAGGGCATATACCCGTTCCACGGCGTTTTGCTTGGGTAAGAGTGGGGGATTAAACCGCATTTCTCGGCAAATTTGCCGGCTCTGTATTCGTGGAAATCATTTGTTATCACGGTGATATTGTTGTCCGTGATTCCGTTTTCTTGCAAAATCTTCAGCGAGTAATTGAAGTTCTGCTGAGTGTTTGTGGATTTATCTTCAATAAAAAGTCGGCTCGGATCAATGCCTTTTTCCGTTAAGCTTCTAAACATACATTCGGCCTCGGAGATATTTTCGCCGGCTCCTTGGCCTCCGCTTAAAACCGCAACCGCCTCCGGATTTTTGCTTAAATAATCATAAGCCGCATTTATTCTGCTGCGTAAAAAAGGTCCCGGGCTTTCTCCGTTTACCTTGCAGCCGAGCACTATAGCCGTGTTTGATTGCGCTTCGCTTTTTGTGCTTCCGTAAAGCACGCAGCCGAATGCCGCGCCTGAGGCGATTATGCAGCATGCAAGCACCGCGGAAATTGCGCCTGTAATGATTTTGCCGGCTTTGTTTGCCGTGATTTTGCAAAGCACCGCGTTTATTTTATCAAAGAAGGCGGCATAAATAAGTGCCGCGCACGCAAGCGCAAAGCCTGTTAAAAGGCCTATGTTTATTTGCCCCGTTGTTATAACGGGGCCTATGTAAAGCAGGGTGAATGCCGCCGCTGCCGCAGCAAGTATTATCCTGATAATTATTTTGCTTTTCTTTTTCATATTGCAGTCCCCGTAATTCAAGTGTTGGCAATATTATATAAAAAATATTTTGTTATTCCGTTAAGAGAAAATAAAGAAAAGTAAAATTGTGCAAGTTTGGGGCACAATCCGCAAAGGAAAATTCGGTTTGAGTTTTTGCGTGCTTCGGTGATTGTTTGCGGCTTGAATTTAGCGCTGAAACTCCCTCTTTTTTATTTATAAAAGCCCTCTTCGTTGCGCTTCTTTCATCAATTTCGGCTGAATTAACGGATATGTCCAATCGTATTCCAATTTATCGGTGATGATGATTTTCTCAATCTCGCTGTGGATTTCTTCAAAAGAAAAAATGTCGGCAACATATAGCATTCCGAATGTTTCATTGTCCACATTTTCATTTACTCTTGTTTTTCCTTTAACGGAATAAACGCAAACCGGCTTAATTGTGAAATCAACCGCGCCTGTTTCTTCTTTCAGCTCGCGCTTTGCGGCTTCCAAAACGGTTTCGCCTTTTTCTCTGTGCCCTCCGGGTATTTCATAAGTGTTTCTCTCCTTGTGCTTGCAAAGCACAAATTTCCCGTTTGCTTTTGAAATAATAACTGCAAATTTTAACAAATTGTCATCTGTATTGTCGTAAAATTTAACTTCGGTCATTATGCTGTTTCTTTTCCTTTTTTGAATAACTGAGAATTTCTCAAACTATGTATACCATGCGGAGGCACTTTGTTTTAACTCTTTTAAATTAATTATATCATATGCCGATAAGATTGTCTACACGGATAAGATTGTCTGTATCGGGTTTGTGCCGATTGTTTAAATGCGGCGGATATAAAAAAAGCAGTCCGTGCAGACTGCTTTTTATGGTGGACACGAAGGGAGTCGAACCCTCGACCTCTGCAATGCGAATGCAGCACTCTCCCAACTGAGCTACGCGCCCGAATGTTTAATTGCAGAAATTATTTTACACCTTTTTGCCTAAAATAACAAGAGCAAATTTTATTTATGCGTATCTTTTTGGCAAAATCGGTAAATAATATTTAAAAATCAGTGCTTTGCGGCGCTTAAAAAGCATGCTTAATTGCGGCGGGGAAAGGAAAGATTCGGTTGAAAAATTTATCTATCAAAAGTGTGCACGGCAGGGAAATAATAGATTCTCGCGGCAATCCCACTGTTGAGGCAGAGGTTGTGCTTGAATGCGGCGCGCACGGTATCGGTGCGGCACCGAGCGGCGCTTCAACCGGCGAATTTGAAGCGTTGGAGCTTAGGGACGGCAATGTTGCCCGCTTCGGCGGCAAAGGCGTTCGCAAGGCCGTTGAAAATGTGAACACGGCCATAAACGACGCGCTTTGCGGCAAAAATGCGGCGGATATTTACGCCGCGGATTCAGCCATGATTGCCGCAGACGGCACGGAGGATAAATCAAGCCTCGGTGCAAATGCAATTCTGGCGGCTTCAATCGCCGTGGCAAGAGCGGCGGCAAACGCCTATGATATTCCGCTTTACAGATTTTTGGGCGGCGCAAATGCAAACCGTTTGCCCGTGCCGATGATGAATATTTTAAACGGCGGAGCACATGCTGCAAACACGGTGGATGTGCAGGAATTTATGATAATGCCCGCGGGCGCGGAAAGCTTTAGGGGCGGGCTTCGCAGGTGTACGGAGGTGTTTCACTCGCTTGCGTCCATTCTCGGCGCAAACGGGCTTGCCACATCGGTTGGCGATGAGGGCGGTTTTGCGCCCGATCTTTCCTCCGATTCGCAGGCGATCGAATATATTTTGGAGGCAATTCAAAAGGCGGGATATGAACCGGGGCGCGATTTTGTGCTTGCGATTGACGCAGCCTCAAGCGAATGGAAGGGCGGCGAGCCTGGTAAATATGTGCTGCCTAAAAGCGGCGAAAGATTCACTTCAAGCGAGCTTGCTTCGCATTGGGAGCGTCTTTGCAAAAAATACCCCATCGTTTCCGTGGAGGATGGGCTTGATGAGGAAGATTGGCAGGGCTGGCGGCATATGACGAAATCCCTCGGCGAAAAAACTCAGCTTGTCGGTGATGATTTATTTGTAACAAATTCAAAGAGGCTGAAAAAAGGAATTGAACTCGGCTGCGGCAATTCGATTTTGATAAAGCTTAATCAAATCGGCACGGTTTCGGAAACGCTGGAGGCAATCAAAATTGCTCAAAAGGCGGGCTACACCGCCGTGATTTCGCATCGCTCGGGCGAAACGGAGGATACCACAATTGCCGATCTTGCCGTTGCAACCAATGCGGGGCAAATCAAAACGGGCGCACCGAGCAGAAGCGAAAGGGTTGCAAAATACAATCGCCTGCTTCGCATAGAGGAGCGGCTCGGTGCCTCTGCATGCTATCCCGGCTTCGGCGCCTTTAATATAAACCCATGCACGGAGCGCGAAAAGTGTTAAAATGCTTAACGCTAAAGGGTTTAACATTCTCTTAGCTCCGGAGCGTTTCCCTCTTTTCTTTCCATTATTTCGGGGGGGGTTACGCTCTTTTTTTCTTGCCTTTTTGTTTTAAATGTGTTATATTGTATTTGCAATATATAAGCGGTTGACGGATGGCGGCAAGTACCACACCGTGCGGCTTATATATTGTTTTTGCTTCGTGCCCCGGCTTTTATTGTCGGGGTCTTTTTTTATTTATTGCTCGGGCTTAATCGCTCGAGCTTTTGTTTTCGGTTTCCTTATAAGCTTGTTAAGAGCATCAGGTCGGCATTGCTTTGCCCTGATTCGAATGGCTTTTTTGAGTATAGCACAAGCTTAAAATACGATTCTTTTAGATTGCTCATGCAAAATTTGTACAAAAAATCGCTTGTGTGTATTGACAAATTTGTAAATTGTGCAATAATTGGGGCATAGAGGTGATTTTATGGAAAAAGCTAAATCAACTAAGCTCGGTGCAAGAATTTGGGTAAGTATTTTGTTTTTCGGTCTTGCGGGGCAGCTTGCTTGGGTAATTGAAAATATGTATTTCAATGTTTATTTGTTTGATGCCGTAGGCGGCACGGCAAATGACATTGCAGCCATGGTTGCCGCTTCCGCAGTAACTGCAGCGCTGACAACGCTTATTATGGGTGCGCTTTCGGATAAGCTCGGAAAGCGCAAGGTGTTTATAACAGTCGGCTACATAATTTGGGGCATTGTTACTGCATCATTCGGCTTTATAACCGTTGGAAACACGGAAAAGCTGTTTCATTCCGCAAATGCTGTTGCCACAGCATCGCTTATAATAATCGTTATGGATTGCGTTATGACCTTCTTCGGTTCAACCGGATTTGATGCCGCATTCAACAGTTGGGTAACCGATGTTACTGACGACACAAACAGAGGCAGGGCGGAAACGGTTATGCAGGCGCTGCCGCTTTTGGCAATCCTTGTTGTTTTCGGCCTTTTGGATGGCTATAAGCAGCGCGGCGAATGGAAAACATTTTTCCTTATTGTGGGCATCACCACCACTGTTGTGGGCGTTTTAGGCTTGTTTTTCTTAAAAGATAAGCCCGGAATCAAAGCAAACAACGAAAACTATTTTAAAAACATTATATATGGTTTTAAGCCGTCAACCGTTAAGGCAAATAAAATGCTCTATGTGGCATTTGCGGCATTTTGTATTTTTAATATTGCTTATCAGGTTTTTATGCCATATCTTATAATTTATCTCGAAAAAACACTCGGAATAGAAAATTATGCAATTCCGCTCGGCGCAATTCTTGTCGTTTCGGCAGTCGTTTCGGTTTTGCTCGGCGGTGTTATCGATAAGGTGGGCAAGGTTAAGTTTTTGCTGCCTGCAGCAATTATATTAACCGCAGGTTTTGTTTTGATGTATTTTGTTAACGGCGAAAATATGGCTTTGCTCATAATTATCGGCATAATAATGATGAGCGCATTTCTCGTTACATCTGCCGCTGTTTGCGGCACAATCAGAGACTATACTCCAAACGATAAAGTGGGTTTGTTTCAGGGTGTGCGGATGGTGTTTCAGGTGCTGATTCCAATGATAACGGGCCCTTATATCGGCGCAGCCGTTATTGCAAACAATAATCAAACTTATGAGGAACTCGGTGTTGTTAAAACAATTCCAACCCCAAATATTTTTCTTGCGGCGGCAGCCGTGGCAGTGTTTTCTTTAATTCCTATTGCCGTGCTTTTGCACAGCCGGCGCAAGGCGCAGGCGGCAGATACCGAAAAGTGATTGCAAACGGCTGTTTCATATTTTTACAAATAGTGAACGCTGTATGCGGCGCAAAGCAAAAAATAAATATAATAAGGCCTTTTAACTCACGCCTTTTTGGTTAGATTTAACAAAGTTTTTCAAATGGCAAAAATTGCTTGATATTCGAGGCAAAACAGTATAGAATAGATATCGATAAAATGTTGTCAATCAACATTTTAATATTTAATTTTTTCGGAGGTATAATCCAATGGTAAAAGTTGCTATTAACGGTTTCGGCCGCATCGGCCGTCTCGCATTCCGGCAGATGTTCGGCGCTGAAGGGTATGACGTCGTTGCGATCAACGACCTGACCGACCCCAAGATGCTTGCCCACCTTCTGAAGTATGACACCGCACAGGGTGGCTACTGCGGCAAGATCGGCGAAGGCGCCCACACGGTAGAGGCTGCCGACGGTGCGATCATTGTCGATGGCAAGAAGATCACCATTTATTCTGAGAAGAACGCCGCCGACCTGCCTTGGGGAGAAATCGGCGTAGATGTCGTGCTCGAGTGCACCGGCTTCTACTGCTCGAAGGAAAAGAGCCAGGCGCACATCGACGCCGGCGCGAAGAAGGTTGTTATCTCGGCTCCGGCCGGCAGCGACCTGCCCACCATCGTGTACAGCGTAAACGAGAACACCCTCACCAAAGAGGACAAGATCATCTCGGCTGCTTCCTGCACCACCAACTGCCTCGCCCCGATGGCCAAGGCGCTGAATGACTATGCCCCGATTCAGAGCGGCATCATGTCGACCATTCACGCCTACACCGGCGATCAGATGATCCTCGACGGCCCGCACAGAAAAGGCGATCTCCGCCGTGCACGTGCCGGCGCTGCCAACATCGTTCCGAACTCCACCGGCGCTGCCAAGGCAATCGGCCTGGTTATCCCCGAGCTGAACGGCAAGCTGATCGGTTCTGCACAGCGCGTTCCGGTTCCGACCGGTTCTACCACCATCCTGACCGCTGTTGTCAAGGGTAAGGACATCACCAAGGAGGGCATCAACGCCGCGATGAAGGCTGCCGCTTCTGAGTCCTACGGTTACAACGAGGATCCGATTGTTTCCTCCGACGTGATCGGCATGCGGTACGGCTCGCTCTTCGACGCGACCCAGACCATGGTTGCGCAGATTGCGGACGATCTGTATGAGGTTCAGGTTGTCTCCTGGTACGACAACGAGAACAGCTACACCAGCCAGATGGTCAGAACCATCAAGTACTTCGCTGAGCTGAACTAAGCGTCCGGACGTTTTTTCAAAGCAAAGTCTACCTGGCCTCCCCTGCTTTTGGCGGGGGAGGTTTTTCTTTTGCCTTTTCCCCCGGCCACGCCCCGCCGGAGGAAGGCGGCACGGCCGAGGGAAAGAAATCAGCCCGCTTCCTTCGGCAAAGCTTTGACTTGCATTGGGTGGGCGGCGGCGGTATAATATAACCATCTTGATTTTAAAAAGGCGGGGACCCTATGGCTGAACAAAAATTACCGCTAAAGCTGCTGAAAGCGCTCAGCGAAGCCGGCGTGGCGGAGGAGGAGATTCTGTTTCCTCTGATCTGCGATCTGGACACCGCGTGCGCCTGGCGGACAAGCTGCCTCTGCCTGTGCGTCGACCGCCTCGCCGTAGCGCGCGCCGAAAGGCCGCAGCGGGAGAAGGTGTTTTCCGGCTATGGCAAGCTTCTCCTGCCGGAGGAGGAGCGATACGCCGTGACCCTCTACCCGCTCGACCGGGTGGAACGGGTGGAAATTCAGGAGCTGGTGGTTGGCGGCCTCCTGTTTGCGGAGATAGACGGAGTAAAAACCGAGCTGGCCGCCTATACCGGTGGGCTGGTCGGAGATGCGCGGCGTTTCTGCGCCGCGGTGGACAAATGCAAGAAGGGCGAGGTGCTGACCGACCACGACCTCCGGGACGACCGGGAGGAGGCCTATTGCCCCAAATGCGGCGCCATGTATCCCGACCGCAACCGAAAAATCTGCCCCAAATGCATGGATAAAAAGGGCGTGTTTTTGCGGGTTCTCTCCTACTTTGCCGCCCATAAGGGGAAGATTGCCCTGATGATGCTCATGTTCGTGCTGACCGCCGTGCTCAACCTCATCTACCCCTATCTCAACGGAACGGTGCTGTATGACCGCGTCCTCAGTGGGGTGGAGGTAACGGGCGGTCTGCGCTTTGTCGCCACCCTCGGCGGGGTGGTGATCACCATGATTGTAACCAAGGTTTTGCTGCAGCTGGTCGGCGTAGTACACTCCGCGCTGACCGCCGTGATCGTCCCGGATGTTGTGCGAAAAATCCGCAGCGACGTTTTTGACTCCATGGGGCGGCTGTCCATCAGCTTCTACAGCAATCGGCAGACCGGCGGCCTGATGACCCGCGTGCTGGACGATACCAATGAGGTGACCGGATTTTTCATCGACGGCCTCCCCTACTTCTTCACCAACGCCTTTACCATCATTTCGACCGTCGTGATCATGCTGATGATGGATTGGAAGCTGGCAATCGTTTCGCTGATTTTGCTGCCCATTACGCCGATTATCAGCGTCAAAATGCTGCCGAGGCTGTGGCACCTCTATGGCAAGCGGCACCGCGTCAGCCGGAGTTTGAACGGCCAGATCAACGACAACATCACCGGCGCCCGTGTGGTCAAGGCCTTCGGGCAGGAGGAAAATGAGGAAAAGCGCTTTTCGGTATACAACCGGCGGGTGCGGACGGCCGAGCTGAACATCGTCGCCTATGACAACCGGTTCAACGCCCTCTACCGGATTGTGGAGAATCTGGCCAACTTCGCCGTGTGGGGCTTTGGCTCCATGCTGATTTTGGGAGATCGGGGCATCGAGCTTGGCGTGCTGATTACCTTTGCCTCCTATGTCACGCAGCTGAACGGGCCGCTGGATTTCATGTCGCACGTTTTTCGCTGGTGGGCCAACAGCACCAACGCTGCCCAGCGCATTTTTGAGATTATCGACGCCATTCCGGAGGTTACCGAGCCGGAGGAGCCCATCCGCCTTCCCCACATGCGCGGAGAGATTGAGCTGCGGAACGTCACCTTCGGGTATGAGCCTAACCGCGACGTGCTGCAAAATATCAACCTCCATGTCCGTCCGGGCGAGATGCTGGGCATTGTCGGGCGGTCGGGCGCGGGAAAATCCACTCTGGTGAATCTGATCAACCGGCTGTACGACCCGAAGGAGGGGGACATCCTCATTGACGGGATCAACATCCGGGAGATGGCCTTTTCCGACTTTCGCTCGGGCATCGCCATGGTCTCGCAGGAGACGTATATTTTCATGGGCACGGTGGAGGAAAACATCGCCTATGCCAAAAAGGGGGCGACCCACGACGAGGTGGTGGCCGCCGCCGTTGCCGCCAGCGCGCATGATTTCATCTGCAAAATGCCCGACGGCTACGATACGGTGATCGGATCGTCCGGCCGCGCGCTTTCGGGCGGTGAGCGGCAGCGAATCTCGATCGCACGGGCCATTCTGGCCAACCCGCGGATTCTGATCCTGGACGAGGCCACGGCCTCGGTCGACACCGAAACCGAGATGGCCATTCAGGATTCCCTCGACCGGCTGGTCAAGGGACGCACGACCATCTCGATCGCCCACCGCCTCTCCACCCTGCGGGGGGCAGACCGGCTTGTGGTGATTGACGACGGCCGGATTACAGAGGCCGGCACGCACCGCGAGCTGATCGAGCAGCGCGGCGTTTATTTCAAGCTGATGCAGCTGCAAAGCAAGGCGCTCGCCATGCGCGGAATTGAATAGGCTTGAACCGTTTTTCTGCAAGGCGGCGGAGCGTTAAGCCTCCCCCTCCCCTTTTTTTCGCACACGGCGGGAAAAATGCAAAGCCCAAAATTTTATAAATAGAGAAAACCCGCAGCTGTTTTGGAATGAACAGCACCCCATTTGTTAGACAAGTATGATATACTATCTAATAAGTGGGGT